>MDTE01065022.1_pt1 | contig 15864 bp, 15 predicted proteins | sample 811231 | NCBI WGS metagenome assembly MDTE01 (sample SAMN05326651, study PRJNA326480) | marine metagenome | isolation source: seawater | place: Indian Ocean: Red Sea | collected 2010
AAAAAAACTTTTCTTTTTTGCCTATTTAATTGATCAATCAAATTAGGCCAAATTTCTGTTTCTAGAATAAAAGTGATCTCTGGGTTCCATAATTTTAGAAACCTTTTTATAAAAAACCTTAAGTCATATGGCAAATATTGATGTGAAACCGAATTTCCATATATTCTTTTTATTGTTGCCGATCCAGTTTGGGTTGTGCAAGTAATTAGGATCTGATGATTGGGAAATCTTTTCTTAACCTCTTCAACAAATTTTCTGCTTGCTAGTACTTCTCCCACAGATACTGCGTGAATGAATATGATACTCTTAGAGTTTTTTTTATTCTTAAAGATTGATAATTTTTCAAAATTTCTTGATAACTTTTCTCCATATTTAAAGGATTTATATAATCCTCTTAGTAAAATAAAAGGAAATAAAATATAGAAAATCGAATTGTATATTTTCATTGATAAGATTTTCTTATTTGTGCTATCAATAAGCAAATCGTTAAAAGTATAATCATACTTAAATGGAAATTCTGTTAAAAATTTTGCTTCGCTTTTTAAGCATTCTTCCATTCAGAGTGCAAATGTTTTTAGGAATGCTCTTAGGAAAACTGCTTTATAGAGTTCTAAAAAAAAGAAGAAGAGTAGTCGCTTGGAACATTAAAAAATGTTTTCCAAATTTAAGTCAAAATGAAATTGATATAGTTTCTAGAAAAAACTTTACTCGCTTAGGACAAGCTTTATTTGAAATATGTAATTCATATTTTTGGTCCGATAAAAAATTTATGGGAAAAATCAAAAATATCGAAGAATTCAAAAAAAAGATAACTGCAATTAAAAACTCAAAAAATCTTTTGTTAGTTCCCCATACTGGAAACGTTGATTTTGTTGTTAGGGCTCCTTCATTATTTTTTAAAGTAAATGGAATGCAAAGGGCTGCTGAGAATAAATTATGGGATAAAATTATGACAGAAGGACGCGGAAAATTTGTTGAAAAGATTTTTCTGCCAAATCAAGGCAAGAAGCTTCTTGATACTCTAAATGATGGAGAGTCTGTTTTGTATGCTCCCGATCAAGATTATGGCTTTAAAAATTCAATTTTTATTGATTTCTTTGGTCACAAAGCTCTTACTGTTGTTTTTCCTTCAATCTTAGTTAAAAGAACGAACTGTAAAGTTTTTTTACTTACTTTAGTGAAAAAGGATAATTATTATCATGCGGATTTAGAAGAATTATTCCTTGAAGGACTCAATGTTGAAAATGATCTTAGAAAAATAAATTTTGCTATTGAAAATTTTGCTGAGAATAATATGACAGAATATTATTGGATACATAGAAGATTTAAAAATCGACCCGAAAAAGAAGATAGTTTTTATCCTGATGATGCTCTAAGAGAAAGTTGGCTATAAAGAAACAACAACATTGTCTATAAGTCTAACTTTTCGGTATTTTACTGCTACTGCAATTAAGAAGTTCATTGTCTTTTTCGTTACAATAGACAAATCATCTGCATCTAGTATTTCTAAATAATCAATCTCAAAATCATTCTTTTTCAAGTGTATCAACCCTTTTGTTTTTAATGACTCAACAGTAGATGATGTTTTGGAGTCTCTTAAATCTTTTGAAAGATTTTCAATACAAGCAAAGATTTTTCCACAATGTTTCCTTTCTGAAGGAGATAGATAATTGTTTCTAGAAGACATTGCCAATCCAGATTTCTCTCTTACGGTTGGTAGAGAAATAATTTTTGTTCTAATTTTCTTCGTATTTACATAATTTTTAATGATCAATTGTTGTTGATAATCTTTCAATCCAAATAAACACACATCAGGCTTTATGACTTTTATAAATTTATCGATTATTGTTAACACTCCTTGAAAATGAATTGGTCTTGAAATACCACACAATACATCAGCAAATTTTGGCTTGATACTAATTAGGTTTTCAGCAAAATTATCTTCTGGTAAAAATAAATAATCGCAATTTAAATTTTCTAAAAGCTCTATATCATGAGTTAATGTTTTTGGATAACTCGAAAAATCCTCATTTTTTCCAAATTGCAAAGGATTAATAAAGATTGATGTAATGACATCTGAATAATTTTTCTTTGCATATCTAACCAATGTTAGATGACCTTCGTGTAGATTGCCCATAGTAGGAACAAAAGCAACAGGACTATCAAAACTAATCAAATCAAATTCTTTGCTTGAATTTATAACTTTCATTTAAAAATTAGAAAGAATTTTCAACTGAAGGAAACTTTAGATTTTTAACTTCAGAAACGTATTTCTTAAATGCATCTGAAATTGAATTTGAATCATTCATAAAATTTTTTACAAATTTAGGTTGGTTTTCCCAAGAATATGCCCCGATCGCATCGTAACAAACCATTATTTGTCCATCTGTAGATGAACCTGCTCCAATACCTATAGTAGGAATTTTTAGTGTTTGAGAAATTTCTTCAGCTAAGATAGCTGGAACACATTCAAGTAATATTAATTCTGCTCCAGCATCTTCTAGCTTTTTGGCTTCGGATAAAATTCTATTTTTGTCTTCAAGATCTCTACCTTGAACATAATACCCGCCAAGTCTATTTATTGACTGCGGAGTTAAGCCTAAGTGAGCACAAACCGGAATTCCTCGTTCAGATAAGAGTTCAGTTGTTTTAAGGATCCACTCGCCTCCTTCAACCTTTATAGAATTAGCTCCAGCCTGCATGAGTCGCATTGCATTATCATATGCAAGTTTTTCCGTTGCATAACTCATAAAAGGCATGTCAGCCATTAGATGACTACCTGAATTTCCTCTTTTTACACATCTTAAATGATAGAGTAAATCTTCCATAGAAACTGGTATTGTTGAGTCATGGCCTTGGACTACCATGCCAAGGCTATCTCCTACTAAGATAAGTTCTACTCCAGCCTCAGACATTAGCCGTGTCAAAGAAGCATCGTATGCTGTTAAGCAAGCAAATTTTGTTTTAGCTTTTTTATGAACTCTAAAATCTTCTATTGTAATATTTTTGTTCATTATGAATTTATGAAAGTTGAAATCTTTTCACATATTAAATCTTTTTTTTCCATTGGAAAAAAGTGACTTCCATTTATTTCTTCAAAAATATAATTAGGATTTCTTTTAAGCCGCTCTCTCACATCTGATGAAAAAGTAGATCCCTCTGAAGCATAAGGTACATAAGTTGAATTTTTTATTTTTGAAATAAATTTAGTTCTCGCTACATAAGAAACTGCGAAAGTTTTTGCCTCCCACTCTGGAACACAACTTAAATTAGTTTGGTTATTTATTACTTTTGTACCTCCATTAATATAAGCCCTTAAAAAATCTTCTGGCCAATTTTTAAATGCGCCTCTTCCAGTGTAGTGATTAAAAATATCATCCTTATCAGAGAATATAGAGCGCCTTTTTTTCGCATTATTAATCATTTCTGTAGCCCGATTTTTTTTTAAATAACTCATTAACCTAATAAATAATTTATTGGAAATATTAAAAAAAGGAAGCTGAAAACTGAGGCTCTGAGGTTGAAGAACAGGATCGATTAAAATACTTTTTTTTATACTATTTTCAAAATCAAAAGATATTTTTGATGCCACTACTGCTCCCATCGAATGCCCCATCACAATATTTTCTGAAGTTTTAAACCTATCTACAAATTCTTTTGCATCTGAGAAATACGTTCTCCATGATGTTAAATCAGAAGGAATAGCTGAAGCTCTAGACAATCCATGGCCCCTTTGGTCAAGAGCATATATTGAGTATTCGTGAGCTAATAATTCATCTAATTTAAGAAAAAAAGGAGAATAGGTTTCCGCATTGAAACCAGTTGCATGAAAGAAAAAGATATTTTTACCTTTGATTTCATTCTCAAGATGAAGATAAGAGAACGTATCTTTTGAAATGTTAACTTCTTTTCTTTTTATTAATTGCATTGATAAACTAATTTAGTGAAAGATATAAAAGGCTTTCTCAGTAAGAAAGAAGCTGAAAAATTACAAGAATTATTTCTAAATGTCCACCACTTAGGATCTGTTTTAGAAATTGGAACTTACTGCGGCAAGTCAGCGTTAAATTTTGCCTCTGTAGCAGAAAAAGTAAATGGTTTGGTTTATACAATAGATCACCATACAGGATCAGAAGAACATCAGCTCGGAGAAGAATATCATGATGAAGATTTGTTTGACTTAAGAATTAAAAAATTCAACACCCTTCCCGAATTTATAGAAAATCTATTATCCTCTAAAATTGGAAAGTTCGTGATTCCCATAATTGATAATTCTCATAATGCCTCTAAAACATTTTCGGAAAAGATAGGCTTGTTATTTATAGATGGCGGACATTCTTTAGATGCGGCTTTAAAGGATTATAAATCATGGAAAAATAAAATAAAAAGAGATGGTTTGCTTGTCATTCATGATGTTTTTCCTGATCCTAAAGACGGAGGTAGACCGCCATTTGAAATATATTCTCTAGCAAAAAATTCAGACGAATTTGAAGATTTAGGAATATATGAAAGCTTGGGAATTCTAAAAAAAATTAAAAATTAAAAAAATTATGAGATGGGCTGAATTCGTTTATAGAATTACCTGCTAGTATCGCAGCTCCCATCGTCCAGCTTGGTTTTTCTATTGGCCAAAATTTTTTGTCTTTAAAAACGTAACCAGTCCACAATAGGCCGTCCTCGTCAATTAAGTTAAAAGTATTTTGCAAGACTTCTTCCGCTTCTTTCTTTAAACCAAGTCTAGATAACGCAATTGCTAATTCAGATGACTCTGCAGCAGTTACCCAAGGCTCTTCTTCAACGCACTTACAGCCCAATCCTTCCACAACAAATTTATCCCATTTACGTCTAAGTATTTTGATAGACTCAGGTTTGTTTAAAACTCCAGTCAATATTGGATAGTACCAATCCATACTGTATCTTGATTTACTTTCCCAATTTCTATCAAATCTATTCGGGTTACTTAACAAACACTCTCTTAAATTTTTAATTTGATAATCTGAAACTCTATCCTGAAGATTAAGTTCTTTTGCAATTTTCTTATAAAAAAACAGACTCATATAAATTGACGAACACCCAGTTTTTAATGAGTCATCCAGCCAAGTATTTTTTTCTTTAGCCCAAAAAAAATCTCCATGTTCAGTTTGAGCAGAGAGAGTAAACTCAATCGCCAAGTCTAAAACTGGCCAAAAATTTTCTAGAAAATTTTTATCTGAAAAATTCAAATAATGATGCCACATTCCAACTGCAATATAGGAAGAAAAGTTGGTTTCTTTTAGAAGATTTTTTTCTTGTGAATGATATGAAGAAAACCAGGATCCGTCATTTTCTTGATGGAGTTTTAACCATTCATATGCTTTTTTTGACTCTTTTTCAAAGCCTAAAACATCCAAGCCCATAGCAGCTTCAATGTGATCCCATGGATCAAGTTTTGAGTCAGGCTCCCATCTAATTCCCCCATCTGAGTCCTGACAAGACAGAATATATTTAGCAAAGTTCAGATAAATCTGTTTGTCGAAAATACTTTTGGTTCTATTTTTTTTTGAAATATGCAACGACACTTTTAGCGATAACTGGTTGAAGAAGAAATTCTAACACCTTTGTCAACAAAGGTTTCTTCATCATATCCCAAACTAAAAAGTCATGATATTTTCTAATAATCCAGGAGTCTTCTTTAGTATCCCAAAATAAGCATTGCAACCACCAATAAGGAGAATGCAAAGCATGATTCCAATGTCTTTTTTTAAAAATAAAACCTCTTTGTTCAATTGCCTTCTTAAATTTGTGATACTTAAAAATTCTGACATGTCCGCCTGGCATCTCTTGGTATGCTTTGCTTAATTTCCAACAAATCCATTCAGGAAAAAATTTAGGGACACTAGCAGCAAAAATTCCCCCAGGCTTTAATATCCTATTGATTTCTTCAATAACTTCTTCAAATTCAATAATATGTTCTAAAACTTCTGAGCAAATAACATAGTCAAAAGAATTATTTTTGAAGGGGAGCTTTCTTCCATCAGTAACGCCAAATGAACAACTTTTATTTATTGATGACTCATCGAATTCTTTGAAATTCATTTTAGCCTTAGATACGTCATCTAGGCTCATATCAAACCCAAAAACATCCAAATCCTGATGCATGTAAGCCCCAAAACAATGTCTGCCTTCGCCGCACCCAAGATCTAGAACTTTAGATCCTTTTTTTGGATTTATATATTTAATGTCAATTGTTTGCATTCTTATAAATTTCTATTTCATTCAAATAGACCTTTTCCAATTTCTTTGCAATTACTTTCCAAGAAAATTTTGATTTAACTCTCTCAGATGCCTTTAAGGCTAATTGGCTAGCTAGCCCCGAGGAAGATAAAAGTAGGTCTATTGAATTATAAATTTCTTTAGAATTTTTTGGTGGAATTATAATTCCAGCATCTTTGATAACCTCAGGTAAAGCTCCGCCAGATGTTGAAATCAAAGGCACTCCACAAGCCATTGCTTCAATTGCAGCAAATCCAAAACCTTCATACAAGGAAGGTATTATTGCTATTTCGGCTTCACAATATGTTTTTCTTAATTCTTTTCGAGTTATATTTGAAAAAAAGCTCACTCGATCTCCAAGGCTAAGTTTTCTTATGAGTCTTTCGGTATGCCCTCCTTTCTTTTGTTCGCCTATGATCGATAATGAAATATCAGGATAAACTTTGGCTAAATCAGATAGAGCTTCTAGAAGATAATCTAATCCTTTCAGAGGAACATCTGCGCTTGCAACAGTAACAAGTCTGTATGATACTTTTTTTATTTTAGGATCTGGATAAAAAATGTTTGGATCTATACCGTTCATAACCCTTTCCATTTTGCCTTTATCAACCTTGAATTCATTAGAAATATCTTCTATTGAAGACCATGATGGAACCACAATTTTATTGAGTCTTTTTGCTACAAACTTCTGCATTACCAGAAAAGAATGCCACCTTCTCATTAACAACTTTAAGAAGAAATCATCTGTACTTTGAAGTTGATAAGTAAGATCTTTAGAAATTGGATGATGAATTGTAGTAACTAACGGTTTTTGTTTCTGAAAAAAGAGCAACTCGTATGAAAGGCTTTGATTGTCGTGAATGACGTCATAAGCATTTAAATTTTGTTTTAGAATTTTTTTAATTCTTTTACCAAAAGTATAAGGTTCTGGAAAACCACCAGAATTTATACTTATCCATTCAAATAAATTTATTGGGTTTAGCAATTGAGATAGCTTTACATCATAAAACTTACTTTTTTTTTCGTACAAACCTAAACTTGGAATTTTAATTAACTTTATTTCAGGATCTAAATCAGGATAAGGAGGTCCTGAAAAGACATCTACATCATGCCCCAAATCATTTAGAGCCTTAGACAAATATTTTACATAAATACCCTGACCCCCCGAAAATGGCTTGCTTCTATAGCTTAGAAAAGCAATCTTAAGTTTTTTCAAATTTATCCTTTAACTAACAAGTGTATGCCATTCTGGAAAAGAAGATCTTTTTCCTCTTACTTGATCAAAATAGTTTTTTTGGAGGATTTCGGTAACCTTGCCTCTCTTTCCTGAACCGATTATTTGATCATTCACTTGTGTGATTGGAACAACTTCAGCAGCAGTTCCAGTAAAAAAAAGTTCCTCTGCAGAAGAAATATCATTTTCTGTCAAATCAGTAATACTCACTTTAATACCTATTTCTTCTGCGAGAGATATTATTGCCTTTCTTGTTATGCCATCTAATGAGGCTTCTAAATTTGGTGTAAAAAGTTCCTTATTTTTTATTGCAAAAAGATTTTCACCTGAGCCCTCTGAGATGAAATTTTCGCTATCGAGTAACAAAGCTTCATCATATCCTTCTCTGAGTGCTTCTTTTAAAGCCATCATAGATTTAACGTAATTTCCATTTACTTTAGATCTTGAAACTAAATTTCCACGCTCTCTTTTATAAGAGGATATCTTTACTTTTATTCCTCTTTCAAAAACTTCAGGAGCCATGTAACTAGGCCACTCCCATGCAGCCACTATCGTATGGACTTTAAGATTATCTGCTCTAAGACCTAAACTACCTGAACCATAAAAACACATTGGTCTTATGTAAGCTTCGTTTAACCCATTTAATTTCACAATCTCTATTTGAGCTCGATTAATTTCTTCTTTAGAAAAAGGGATTTCCAAATCAACAGCCTTAGCTGAAGAGAATAATCTCTCAGTGTGATCATTCAATCGAAATATTTTTGTACCCTCTGGTGTCTCATAAGCTCTTACTCCCTCAAAAACACCAAGCCCATAATGCAAAGTATGTGTTAACACATGTACATTGGCTTCTTCAGAATTTACAATCTTCCCATCAAACCAAATAAAACCTTTTTTTTCCGCCAAACTTGTCATAATTAAAAAAAATTCATTATAAAGTGGATCAGCTAATATGAAAGTTAATTCTCAAATTTTCCGAGCATATGATATTCGAGGAATAGTTGACGAAGAGCTTACTGAAGAAGGCATATTCTATATTGGTAAGGCTTTGGGTTCTTATCTCCTTTCTAAAGGAAGAAATTCATTAGTTACTGCAAGAGATGGAAGAGTGTCCGGGCCTAGACTTTTAAAGCAGCTTCAAAAGGGAGTCATGTCTTCAGGATGTGATGTAATAGATATTGGAGAAGTGCCCACACCGCTTCTTTATTTTTCAACTTTTGAAACAAATGTATCCGATGGAGTCATGCTTACCGGCAGTCACAATCCAAAAAATTATAATGGTTTAAAAATTGTCATAGATAAAAAATCAATGACAAATGAAAAAATCAAAAAAATAAAACTAATTATAGACGAAGAAAATTATCTAGACGGTGTGGGTCATATTTCTTCCTTTGATGTTAAAGAGGATTATTTAAGAGAAATAAAAAATAAAATTAACATAGGCTCGAAGATAAAAGTTTGTTTGGATTGTGGCAATGGAGTTGGAGGAGTCATCGCCCCTAAAGCCTTTAGAGTTGCAGGAATAGATCTAATTGAGTTGCATACAAAAGTTGATGGTAATTTTCCAAATCATCACCCCGACCCCAGCGATCCTAAAAACTTGGAAGATCTTCAAAATAAAGTTCTTGAAACGAATTCAGATTTAGGAATTGCACTTGATGGTGATGGAGACAGAGTGGGCTTGGTTGATAACAAGGGAAAAATAGTTTTCCCAGATTTGTACATGATTCTTTTAGCCGAAGATGTTTTGAAGAAAAATCCTGAGGGAAATATTGTTTATGACGTAAAGTGCTCAACAATTTTAGAAAAAAAAATAAGAGATTTTAATGGAACTCCTGTGCTCTCTAGAACTGGTCACTCCTATATAAAATCAAAAATTATAGAAACTAATGCTCTTCTGGGTGGAGAAATGAGTGGCCACATATTTTTTAATGATGATTGGTATGGTTTTGATGATGCCATATATTCAGCTCTTAGACTTATAGAAATTTTATCTAAAAAAAAATTAACCTCTAGTGAAATTTTTGAGTCTTATCCAGTCAGCTACTCCACACCTGAAATAAACCTAAAAGTCACGGAACAACAGAAATTTAAGATTATTGATGAACTTAAACCCTTGGTTAAAGATAATAATTACAAGCTAATTGATATCGATGGAATTAGACTGGAAAGTAAAAATTCTTGGGGTCTTGTTAGAGCTTCAAATACATCTCCAAATTTAGTTTTAAGGTTTGAAGGTAATACAGAAAAGGATTTGTTGGAAATAAAAAATTATTTCAAAGAAATTTTGTCTAAAATAGATCATGACCTACAACTTAACTTTTAATGAGTATTTCTGAGAAAAATGCAATAAATATCTCTAAGGTTTTGACTGAAGCTTTACCTTATATAAGAAAATTTAATAATAAAATTGTTGTCATTAAATATGGTGGAAATGCCATGGAAAATAAAGTTTTACAAAAAAACTTTGCAAGAGACTTAGTTCTTATGAAAACTGTAGGAATTCATCCAGTTTTAATTCATGGTGGAGGTCCTCAAATAGATTTAGAACTCAAGACTAAAAAAATTTCATTCGAATTTATTAATGGAATAAGAAAAACCTCGTTAGAAATGATAGATATTGTACAAAAAGTTCTTGATAACAAAATCAATAAAAGCATTGCAGATTTAATTCAATTTTGGGGAGGAAAAACTAGCAGACTTGTCGGAGAGAAAAATTCTCCTATCAATGCAGTAAAAGATGATAAAAAAAATCTTGGCGAAGTAGGAAAAATTAAAAATATAAACAGAAAAAAAATTTTAGCTTGCATCAAAGAAGGAAAAATTCCTGTTATTTCTCCTATAGGATGGACCTCTAAAAAGAAACCGATGAATATTAATGGCGATTTTGTTGCTTGTGAAATTGCAGCTTCATTAAAAGCTGAAAAAATAATTTTGCTCACAGATATTTCAGGAGTAAAAGATCTGGAAGGAAAAAAAATATCTACAATGACTTTAAAAGAGGCAAAAAAGATTTTAAAAGACAAAAAAAATATAAAAGGAGGCATGTACCCTAAGTTAACAGGAGCGATTGATTGTTTAGAGAAAGGAGTAAAAAATGCTCACATCGTTGATGGTCGAGTGCCTCACTCTGTATTGATAGAGCTTTTGACTGATAAAGGAGTCGGTACTTGGATAAGTAAGTAAATGGAAAAGAGAAAACAAAGAAAACTTATAATAATGCAATCTCTAGCAGCCATGCTTGAAGAGAGAGATCTTTTGAAAATCACAACTGCAGAGCTAGCCAAAAGATCAGAAATTACCGAAGCAGCCATTTACAAACACTTTCCAAGTAAAAGAAAAATATATGAAGAATTAGTGATTTTTTTTGAAGAGAGTATCTTTACACGATTAGTAGCAATGAGGGAGGAAACCAAGCCAGAAGATTTTCCGGGTCAATTAATCTCACTTGTATTGAAATTTTGTGAAACTAATAAAGGCTTTTCTCGAATTCTCACTCGAGAAGTATTTACGGCTGACGAAATAAAAATAATAGATAAGGTTTGTAATTGTTTTGAAAAAATAAACATAGAAATAAGACAGTCTCTTCAAGATTATGAAAGAACAACTAAGAAAAAACTCAATTTAAATTTAGCTTTATCTTGTGACTTGCTTTTATCTTGTTTGGAAGGCCAAATTCAATCTTTTGTAAGGAGTAAATTCAAAAAAGATCTTAGCTCATCATGGCAAGATCAATGGAGTTTTTTAAAAAAAGCTATTTTTCCTAGTTAAGAAAAAGCTCAAATTTAACTTTTTTGTCCTCTGGTTTTGCAAGTTCTCCAGTTTCTAAATTTATTTTTCTTGCGATTAAACCTGCAGGCTTCTTGAATTTTCCTTTTGGTATGCTGTCAATAATTTGTTTTTTATATTCGAGCCAAATCGGTAAAGAGGTCGTGCTACCAAATTCGTTATCTCCCAGGCTAGAAGGGTTATCATATCCAAACCAAACAGTAGTTAAAATGTTTTCATTGAAGCCAGTAAACCATGTGCTTTCAGCATCGTTTGAAGTTCCAGTTTTAGCTGCAAAATCTTTTCTTCCTAAATCATTTATCTTTCTTCCTGTACCTCTTTGTGCGGCCTCTTTTAAAATGTCATTAACCATAAAAGCAATTCTGGGGTCTATGTCAAAATTCTCACTTTCATTTTTATAAGTTCCATACCATTGAGATAAATAATCTCCTGTTTCAAATTTATTTTCTTCTGAAAAATTAATCTCACTTCCATCTGGAAAAAGTATTCTATCTATAAAATAAGGAACAATTTTCTTGCCGCCATTTGCAAAAATAGAAAACATCTCAGCATTCTTCAGAGGACTTGCCCCGTAAGAGCCCAAAGCTAGAGATAAATCATCTGGAAGTTCTTCTTTAAGAAATCCATATTTTTCCAGAGCTTTTTTAGTATTTTTAATTGAAACCTCTTGAAGAAGTTTAACGCTGACAACATTCCTCGATTGAACTAGAGCCTCTCTGAGCCTAGTAGGTCCATAAAATTTACCGCTTGCATTTCTTGGTCTCCATATTTCTTCTAAATTCTGATCATCAAATACTAAAGGAGAGTCAACAATTATTGATGCTGGACTGAAGCCATTTTCAAATGCTGCTGCGTATAAGAATGGTTTAAAATTTGAACCTAATTGAGGTTTTGCTTGAATCGCTCTATTAAATTGACTATTTCTAAAATTGTAACCACCAACTAAAGCCAAAATTTCGCCTGAAGATGGATTAAGGCTAACCAAAGCAGATTGGACTTTTGGGTGAATGGATATTTTAACCGAATTTTCTTGATTTTCTTCTCTAGCAAGCCAAATAAGGTCTCCACTCTCAAAAAAATCTGAAAAATTAGTCAATTTTTTATCTTTTCTATTTTCATTAATTCTTGGTCGTATTGATTTTTTTAAATCATTAAAAAGAATATTCTCTATTTGCCCTTCTTTGTTTAATGCAAGAAGCCTCTCATTCTCAACAGAAATCAAAATTATTGGTTTATAACTTTTAAAGTCAGCCTGTCCCTCTAAGAACTTCATAGTTTTATAAAAGGGATTTTTAGTCTCAAGTTCTATTCCAAACTCATCTAAATAAGAAAATGGGTCGTATGTAAATGCATAAAAAAATTCTGATCTACTTTTAAAGCTCTTTGGTATTAAATATTCATGATTTTCAGGTTTTGAAAATCCATGTCTATCCTCATAATCTTCAATTCCTTTTTCTACTGCCTCTCTTGCAGCAGATTGATATTTTGAATCAAGTGTCGAGAAAACTTGATAACCGTCTTTATAAGCTGAAAGACCATAATTCTGAATAATATATTTTCTTATTTCTTCTGCTAAATAATCAGCCTCTACTTCTGGAGATATTCCAGAATATGAAGCTGTAACTGGTGCACTTGATGCAAGTTCAAATTGCGTTTGATCAATAAACTCTAATGCAAGCATTCTTCTTAGGACATAGTTCCTTCTGTTGATAGCCTTTCTTGGATTTATAAGTGGATTGATTCTTGATGGCGCTTTTGGGAGAGCGGCTATCATTGCATATTGAGCAAGATTTAGATCGTCTAATTTTTTATCGTAGTAAATTTCTGCAGCGGCTTTAATACCATAGGCTCTATTTCCAAGAAAAATTTGATTTACATAAAGCTCGAATATCTCTTCTTTAGTGAATGAAAAATCTATTTTCAAAGCAGTAAAAATTTCCTTTAGCTTTCTCTCAAAAGTTCTCTCTTTGGTAAGAACATAATTTCTTGCAACCTGCATAGTAATAGTTCCGCCTCCGCTTACAATTTCTCCTTCTCTCAGAAACTGGTAGGCAGCTCTAATTAAACTGAAAAGATCAACGCCTGTATGATTGAAATAGTCACTATCTTCAGCAGCTAGAAATGCTTTTACAAAGGTGTCAGGTATTTCTTCAAATCTTAATTTAGTACGGTGAATTTCCCCAAATTCACCAATAAGCTTTTCATCTTTTGTAAAAATCTTTAAAGGAACTTGTAACTCAACAGATGCGACTTCAGTAGACGATGGAATTTCTGATGCAAAATACAAATAAATCCCTAAGGAAAACTGAATTGGAAGAAGTATTACAACTAAAAGCAAATAAAAGATTTTTGATTTGAATAGATAAAGCATCATTTAAGGTAAACTTATTTCAATATTTTAGTCTAAGAGATTAGTTTATGAAGGTTTTTTTAGTAGGTCCTATGGGAACAGGTAAATCCACAATCGGAAAAGATTTATCTAAGAAGTTGGGATATGAATTTTACGATACTGATAAATTGGTTGAGGAAGCTGAAGGACTGAAAATAAAGGAGATTTTTGAAAAAAAAGGTGAAAATTATTTTCGTTTGAAAGAATCAGAAGCCTTAAATAATACTCATCCATTGAATAATGTTGTGATTGCTACTGGGGGTGGAATAGTTGAAAAAGATATAAATCGTTTATTCTTAAAAAAGGAAAGCAAAGTTATTTTTTTAGACTCTTCTGTAGAAAGACAACATGAAAGAACCAAGGCTAGCTCAAAACGCCCCTTACTTAATAATGGCGATGCATTAAAGATATTAAGAAAATTATATAAAAAGAGATTTAATATGTATGAAGAAGTGTCGCAGATACAAATTTCTATGGATAATTTAAAAGAGGAAGAAATTTTAAAAAAAATAATTAATTTTTTAAGAAAATGAAAATCATCAGAGTAAAAACGAATTCAAAAAATTATGATATCAAGGTTGGTCATGATCTTCTTGGTTCAATACCACTTAAAAAATTAGTATCTCAAAAGGATGTCTTGTTGATAACGGATAGTAAAGTTCCAGAATTTCTAATAAATAAATTGAAAAGAAATTTAAAAAAGTCTTCCTCAAAAAAAATTAATTCAATCAAAATTAATGCATCTGAAAGCAATAAAAATATGGCATATCTAACTAGGGTTTATGACTTTCTAATAAGAAATAACTATTCTAGAGATTGTATTATTTTTGGTGTAGGTGGAGGAATTACTTGTGACATGGCCGGTTTCATTTCTTCAACTTTTTTACGAGGTGTTGATTTTGTCTTAATCCCTTCTACTTTACTATCCCAAGTCGACGCCAGCATTGGAGGAAAAACAGGGGTCAATCATAAAGGATTTAAAAATATGATTGGAACTTTCAACCAACCATCACAAGTAATTGTAGATACAAAATTTCTAAAAACATTGTCAAAGTTAGAAATTCAGTGCGGTCTAATGGAAGTAATTAAACATGGACTTATTTCAGATAAAAGATTTTTTTCTTGGCTTGAAAAAAACCTAAGACAAATTTTAGCTTTAAAACCTAAATTTTTAGAACATGCTATAAAAAGATCGATTGAAATTAAGGCTGCTGTTGTTTCTAAAGATGAAAAAGAAGAGGGCCTTCGCGCAATTTTAAATTTTGGACATACTTTTGGGCATGCTTTGGAAACTATTGGAGACAATAAGCTTTATAGTCATGGAGAAGCAGTAGCCTTAGGTATGCTTGCAGCAACTAAACTTTCAGAAATTAATTCCAATTTAGAGCCAAATGCCTATGAAAGGGTTCATTCTATTATCAAAAAATCAGGTATCGCTACAAAACTTAAGAAAAAAATAAATCCTAAAAGGCTCATTAAGTTGATGCAATCAGATAAAAAAAAGGAAAGAAATCTTCTTAGATTTATTCTTTTAGAGAAATTAGGAAAAGCTCAAATTACGAGTATTGTTAATAACTCAAAAATAGAAAATGCTATAAAAAATAGCTTATTTTATTAGCAAAAGTTATATGCACTATTTTGGTGCAAAATTCACTTTTATATTCTGATAAATTAATATTCCTTTTAAATGGGGGGCATATCACATGCCTTAAAAGTGGCGCATCGTCCATGCGTTAAAAGGGCATGTTACTAAAAGAGATGTAGGTAATGTGTGCTGAAAAAAAATATTAAAAATTTAGACGTCAGGCCAAAAAAGCAAGGTCTTTATGATCCAGAGTTTGAAAGAGACTCTTGTGGAGTTGGCCTTGTTGCAAATATTAAAGGTGTGCCATCTAGGGAAATCATGGATGATGCATACATCATCAATTCCAGAATGGATCACAGAGGCGGTTGTGGTTTTGAAGAAAATACTGGAGATGGCGCAGGGATTCTCTTAGCTTTGCCACATGAGTTTTTTAAAGAAGAGGCAAAAAAACTGAAGATAAATCTTCCTGAAAAAGGAAATTATGCTGTAGGAAATATTTTCTTCCCGCAAAAAAAGTCTGAGAAAGATTTCTGTAAAAAAACTATTGAGGATGTTTTAAAACAAGAAAAACTAGAATTATTAGGCTGGCGACAAGTTCCAATTGATTCAAAAAGA
>MDTE01148330.1_pt1 | contig 15864 bp, 12 predicted proteins | sample 811231 | NCBI WGS metagenome assembly MDTE01 (sample SAMN05326651, study PRJNA326480) | marine metagenome | isolation source: seawater | place: Indian Ocean: Red Sea | collected 2010
CATTATTCCGGTTCGCCCTTCCTAATCAATTAGGCTGATTAGTTGACGGGTCAATTTTACTTCGGGTGCCCACTGGAGAGTAGGCTGTCCTTGTAAGCGCGCGTGCGCCACCTCGTATTCCTTACGGGAATCCAGGTGATACGGTGGTTGTAATCATTGGTAAGCGCGATTGCGGGACGATCCCCGCAAAAGTTGTATAGCAGCTTGCGTTCTCAGGGGAAAAATAGCGAGGTCTGAATTGGGGGACCGCAAACATCAGCGTCCTCGGCCCAAGGGAATCGACACGTTGTCGTCGCATGCCGGACAACGGCCCGACTCCGCTTGCTCAACCAGACGTCTTCTCAGGCCAGATCAGGCAGGTAGTTTTGCTCCATGTCGCGGCGCATGCTGTTGGGAATCTCGATGGCGCGGCGTTCGTCCAGATCCAACGCTACCGCTACGTGGTCGTGGATGCCGATCAGCTTGCCCGTGTCGCGAACGAAGGTCCAACGCCGGGACTGGCGGGATTTCCGCGCCAATGCCACATCGGCGCCCACGGATACCAGTGTGTCGTTTGCCCTCGGTGTTTGCAGCGACACCGAGCGGGTTTCCATGATGGCCCAGCCGAACCGGTGGCCTTCGTCGGTAGTCAGTATAGGCGGGCCGAACGAGCCGTCCTCGTCGGCCGGTGGCCGGCGCCGCCCGCCGAACATGGGATTCACGCCTTCACGCAGAAACCCATACTCGTCGCATGCCTCGGGGTCGATGCCGTACTCGAATCGGCCGCTCATCGTGTTGGTGGGGCCGGGGTCTACCACCCGCTCTTCCAATCGCGCGAGTGTGACGTCAGTGCGAGGTGCGCCCAACTGCAAGGAGCGTGGGCCACCCTGCGCGGGTACTTGGATTACGTCGGGATGCTGTTCTACGTCCGGTGGAAAAGCGCACGGCTCGCGCGTGGCCAGGGTGACCAGCGTGCTTTCGATGATGAAGCTGGCGGCGAGCTGTTCGTTGCCCGCGTTGCGGATCTCGAAGTAAGCGCGCGCCCGGTCTGTGGCTAGTGCGATCAATCCGCCCGATACCCGAAGTGTGGCGCCCTCGAATTGCTCCTGGTGAAAGCGGGAAAACACGTCCGTATGGCGTAGCGCCGTCAGCGCGCTTTGATCGCTGACACCCAGGGATTCCAGGAGTTCCCGGTTGGCCCTGCCGACGCGTGTCATATAGAACTGCACGTTCATATGACCGAGCCGGTCGATCTCGTCGGCGAGCACCGGAGATTCGTTGAAAATTTGCATGATGGGTACTACGTGTCCGGCCGCGAAGGATAGCCGCGCGGTAGCGCTGATGGAAGCGCAGACGGTCGGCCTTCTGTTTTAGGACTGCTCTTGCAGTTGGCTTTCGCGTGATTCCCGCACCCAGGCCATCATCACCAGGCCGGCGATCAGGAGCACCAGTATGGAAGCAAGCCCGGCCCGCTGGCTGACGAACAGGTCGGTGAATATGGCCACCATTAGCGGCGCGATGAAGGCGGTTACCTGCCCAGACAAAGCGTACAAGCCGAAAAACTTGGTCATCTGGCCTTCCGGCGCGATGCGCGCCAGCATGGTGCGGCTGTTGGCGGAGGCGGAGGTGATGAACAAGGCAAAGAGAATGGTGGTTGCCACGTAAAGCAATTCCGGCAGCGTCCGAAAGTAGGCAAAGCCCCAAACGGGTTCGTCCAACCCCTCGACGGGGATGAACCCGATGGTGGTGGGCGTGATGGACACTGCGAGCAGGACACCCACGCAGCTGCCGAACACCGCCACCACGATGGCGCGCTTCGAACCGAACGCGTCGTCCAGCCGTCCGCCGATGAGGCCGCCGGCGACTGCGAATATCATGAGCAGCAGGGCCACCAGGATGCGCTCTACGCCGCCCCACCCGAATACGCCGGCGGAATAGATCATTCCAAAAGTCATGATGGCGGCGTTGCCGTCGTTGTAGAACATGCGCGCCACCAGGTAGGTGGCCACGTTCTTGTGTTGCCGTAAGTGCCGAAACGTCTGCCAGACGTCGTCGAGTCCTTCCCGGATCGCCTGTCGGGCCCGTGTGCCGGTGCCTTGCTGATCCGGGGTGAAGAGGAACAAGGGCAGCGAAAACACCAGCATCCACAGCGCCGAGATTGGCGCGGAGATGCGGTCGTGCTCGAAACGACCGGTGTCGAGTCCGAACATCACAACGTCGGGCAGCCAGGGCCAGTCCAGCTGGCCGGACGCGGGCAATGCGAAGGCGTAGAGCATGAACAACAGGATCAGCAGCGAGGCGCTGTTGCCCAGGGCGAGACCCACGCCGGAGAGCGTGCCGATTCGAGAATACGGGGCCACCGAGGGCAGCATGGCGTTGTGAAATACTTCGGAAAAGGCGTAGCCGGTGCTGGCGATGGCGAGCGCGATGGCTACCGTGGCGATGCCGACATCCGCGCTGCCGGGAACCGCGAACCACAGCAGGAGAATTGCCGGACACATCATCACCACGATGGCGCCGATCCAGGGTTTGCGCCGCCCCACCTTGTCGGCAATGGCGCCCAGGAAAGGGGCGAGCAATGCGGTTACCGCGCCGGCAAAGGCGTTGATGTAGCCCCAGATGGTCTGGCCCCGCACCGCGTCGCCCACCACCTCGGTGGAGAAGTACGGACCAAAGATGAAGATAATGATCAGGTTCCAGTAAGGATTGCGCGCCCACTCGAAGAATGCCCACGAGTATTGGCCGAGAGAGAATGAAGTTTTGGTTGGGGCGCTGATGGGTTTGCTTTGCCTTTAGCACTTTGCCGCTCCCGCTTCCTGTCGCAGGACGGGTTCCGGGCGCGGGGATCATGACGCACCAGAGGGCATTAGGGTAGGGCGCGAAGTCTTGTAGAATCCTTAGCCTCGCATGAAAGGCAGGTGACATGGGTAGAGTGCAAATTCCTGGGACTGAGGACGATCTGCGTGTAGCCGTTCGCGACGCAAATTTACCAACCCTGCTGCTGGTCCTGGCCCAGCTGACGGGCGACGATGAGTGGCTGTCTGAGCGCTACGCGCCCGCACCGATTGCCACGCCCGAGGGTTCCTTGTTCCCGGACGATACCGGGGGCTACGACGATGACCTTGCCGACGAGATCCGCGCGCGTGCTTTTGAAACGCTCTGCCGGCTGCGCGATGAGGGCGCGGAGGTTCCTCAAGCGCCGTCCCTCGAGCGGCTAAGGCAGATGATGCAGTTTTCGGTGGCCGAGCCCGTCGATGAAGCGTTCGCTGCCATGTTGCTCGAGGAAACCGGGTTCGTGGACCGCGATACTCATTGGCAGGACAGGCTGTCCAGCGCCAAGGCCGCCGGCTCAAGCGATTTCAACGTGCTCGTGGTGGGTGCGGGCATGTCCGGAATCTGTGCGGGCGCGAAGCTCAAACAGGCGGGAATCGAGTTCACCATCATCGAAAAGAACGACGCGGTGGGAGGTACCTGGTATGAGAATAGGTACCCGGATTGCGGGGTGGATACGCCCAACCACTTTTATTCCTATTCCTTTGAGCGCAACGCCAACTGGTCGGGCTATTTCTCCAAGCGAGACGAACTGTACGAGTACTTCGAGCATTGCGCCGACGCGTTCGGCCTGCGCCCCTATATCCGGCTCAACACCGAAGTGACCAGCATGCGCTACCAGGAAGCAACGGCAACCTGGGAGGTGGAAATCCTCGATGCTCAGGGCAATCGATCCACGCTGATTGCCAACGCGGTGATCAGCGCCGTGGGCCAGCTTAACCGGCCGAACATTCCAGACTTCGAGGGCCTCGAGAGCTTCCGCGGAGAGTCGTTTCACTCCGCTCGCTGGCGTCACGACGTGGCCCTGGAAGGGCGCCGCGTGGCGGTCATCGGCACGGGCTGCAGCGCGGTTCAGTTGGTGCCGAAGACGGCGGAACGGGCCGCGCACCTTACCGTCTTTCAGCGCTCACCCCATTGGGTGTCGCCCAATCGGGACTACTACCGGCCGGTGGAGGAGGGTTTGATCTGGGCGCTGAACAACATTCCACAGTATGCGGAATGGCATCGTGCCCGCATGATTTTCGGCTTCATGGACCGCAACTGGCCGGCGGTACCCGCCGATCCGGACTGGCCTCACCCCGAGCGCTCCATGAGCGAGGCCAACGAAGGGTTGCGCCAAGCCCTCACCGCGTACATTGGCGTGCAGGTGGGCGGGCGCCCGGACCTGATCGAGAAATGCGTGCCGGACTTTCCGGTGTTCGGCAAGCGGCTGATTATCGATAACAACTGGTATCCCACCTTGGCCCGCGAGGATGTGGATCTGGTGACAGACCCCATCAGCGCGATCACGCCTGAAGGCATTCAGACCGCGGACGGTACGGTGCACGAAGTGGACGTGATCATTCATGCCACCGGCTTCAAGACCAACAAGTTCCTCTGGCCCATGGATGTGGTGGGCAAATCGGGCACCACGCTGGGCGAGCAGTGGGGTGATGCGCCGAAGGCGTTCAAAGGCATTCTGGTGCCCGACTACCCGAACCTGTTCTGCCTTTACGGCCCAAATACCAACATCGTGCACGGCGGCAGCATCATCTACTGCGTGGAAGCTCAGATGCACTACGTGATGCAGTGCCTTGCCACCATGGCAGAGCGCAAGGCCCTCAGCGTGGAAGTACCCGACGCCGTAAACGATGCCTACAACGAGGAGGTGCAGGCGGTGAGCCGCACCCTTGCGTGGGGGCATTCGGGCGTTCAGAGCTGGTACAAAAATGCGGCGGGGCAGGTGGTGAACAACTCACCTTTCAGTAACCTCGAATACTGGGAGAGAACCCACGATTTTGAGCCGGACGAGATGGTTCTGAAGTAGGCCGCTCTTGCCGCCTAAGGACCGCATAGACGCATTGGCAGCCACCACGCTGGTGGTCATGAACGTGCTGCTGGGTTTCAACCAGGCGTTCGTCAAGCTGGTAAACGACGGGCTGGCGCCGGTATTCCAATCCGGTCTGCGTTCGGCATGTGCATTCGTGCCCGTACTGGCTTGGGCGCTCTTGATGCGCAAACGTCTGTCGGTCACAGACGGCAGCTTGGGTTTGGGCGTGGTCAATGGGTTACTGTTCTCGGGCGAGTTCTGTCTGCTTTTTCTCGCCCTGGACTACACTACCGTCGCTCGCGTGTCGCTATTCTTCTACAGCATGCCGGTATGGGTGGCGCTGGGAGCGCATTTCCTGGTAGCCGGCGAGCGGCTGACAGTGCCCCGACTGGCCGGGCTGGCGGTTGCCGTTGGCGGCATGGCGTTGGCGTTGAGTGGGGGCGACGGCGCAGATTCCGGAGCTTCCTGGGTTGGTGACCTGCTGGCGCTGGGCGGCGCGCTGTTCTGGGCTGCCATTACCCTGCTTACACGCACGACGCGTTTGGCGCGCTGCTCGCCGGAGATGAACCTTCTCTATCAACTGGCAGTGTCCGCATTGGTGCTGATGGCCATTGCCCCCCTGTTCGGAGAGATGGTTCGTGAGGTGACGCCCGCTGTGGTGGCTATCTTTTCGTTTCAGGTGGTGGTGATCGTGGCCATCGGTTTCGTGGTGTGGTTCTGGATTCTCACCAACTATCCGGTCTCCAACATGGCGTCTTTCAGCCTGCTGGCACCGGTCTTCGGCGTCTTTTCGGGGTGGCTCATATTCGACGATCCGCTCACGCCGGGATTCGTTGTCGCCCTGCTGCTGGTTGGTTCAGGAATTTTCCTGATCAACCGCCCCAGTGTGCCTCGGCGTGCGGAGAGCACCTGAGGTAAGCCGCCAGCGCTAGAGCACCACGCGGCGTTGCCGCAGATCCTTGATGGTGTCCGCGTCCAGCCCGACTTCCTGGAGAATCTCCGTGGTGTGCTCGCCGTGTTCCGGAGAGCAGCGGAAGATTTCCGATGGCGTTTTGCTGAAACGAGCCGGGGGGCGGGCTTGCCGCATGCGACCAGCAAAAGGGTGGTCGAACTCCCACAGCGACTCCATGGCCACCACCTGCGGATCATTCACTACCTCGTCGCGTGCGTTGATCGGTCCCACGGGCACGCCTTCGCGCTCCAACCGGTCCAGCAGCTCGTCGGTGGTGAATTGTTCGTAAGCGCTGCCCAAGGTCTCGTAGAGCTTCAGCAGGTCGATCCCTCCGGCATCGTTGTGATACTCCGTGTTCTCCAGCAGGTTGGGCAGCTCGAGGGCGCGAAACAGACCCTGCCACTCGGCTGCCTGGACCGGCATGGTGCAGATGTAGCCGTCGGCGGTTTTGCGCACATAGTTCTCGTGACTCCCCAGCGGCACCTCGGGTGTGTCGTCGCCGAGAAAGGTGTCGTTGACCATGTTGTCGGGCCACAGCACGAACAGCGCTGCCTCCAGCATGGACACATCCACCCGCTGCCCCACCCCGGAATGCTGCCGTGCAGTGAGGGCTGCGGTGATTCCCTGAGCCGCAACCAGGGCAGTGAGCTTGTCGCAGATGAGCGAGTTGATCATCACGGGCTTTTCCGTGTGCGGATCGGATTGCAGCGAAGCGAATCCCGACACAGCCTGCACGATGGCATCGTACATGCGCCGCCCGGCATAGGGCCCCGTGTGCCCCACGCCGTTGATGGAGGCGTAGATCAGGCCGGGGTGCGCTCTGCTGAGCGTCTCGTAATCGAGACCTAAGCGCTCCATGACGCCGGGGCGGTAGTTTTCCACCACCACGTCGGCGGTTGCGATGAGCTGCCGGACGATGTCGGACCCGCCGTCGCTGGCCATGTCCACGGAAATCGCGCGCTTGTTGCGATTCATCATGGCAAAGGAGCCGACCACGCCATTTCTCTGCGCGCCTGGTGCGGTGCGCATCCAGTCGCCGGTGGGCGACTCCACCTTGATCACGTCTGCCCCCTGGTCTCCCAGAATAGATGTGCAGATGGGGCCCGAGAAGATCGTCGTCAGATCGATGATCCGAGTACCGTTCAGCGCACCGGCCATGGTTTGTCCCCTGTTTGTGCTCCCTTAAGGTGAATGCTATGTGCCGGCTCAGGATTTGCAATCCCTGCTTGAGCATGGCCTGGCTATAGAGTTCGTCATCCAACTGACAGGGATGCGCTGAAAGCCTGCAAGAAGCGCCTGAAGGTGTTGAAGTCGGATACCAGTGTCGACCCGCAGACGCACGCGCTCATGGGGCGATTCTTCTGCGAGCAGTGCGATACCGTGCGCAGGCTACAGAAGGCCTTCAACGATCTCGAACGCAGCGGGAAAAGCCGCCTAGCCGATCCGGCGCGGATGGCGGGCCTGTTAGCAATTCCAGGCGCCGATGTGTGGCCGTATGAGGGAATTTCCGGATTGATTCCACCGGGCCAAGTGTCATATAAGAGCGCTATAGCTATGGCAAACCCCATAAAGGGAAGTAGCAACATGTCACGACAGCAACTCATCGACATTACCCGCCGTGAGGTGGAGAACTTCCAGGACAACCGCATCGATCTCATGCCGGACGTGATGAAGGTGCCTACGGCCGATTATTACGACCAGGAAAGATGGGAGCTTGAGGTGGAGCGCATCTTCAAGCGCGTGCCGCTGGCGCTGGCGTTTTCCTGCGAGTTCCCCGAGGTGGGGGATTTCCGCACCATGGAAGTGGCCGGCGTTCCCGTGCTCATCGCCCGGGACGAGCGGGGCGACATCGGTGCGTTCGTTAACATGTGCAGCCACCGTGGCAACTACGTGGCCGATGAGGCGTCGGGCAACAAAAACAGCTTCCGCTGTAACTATCACGCCTGGAATTTCGGTCTCAACGGGGACCTGATCAGCGTGTTCGACGAGGACAACTTCGGTGATGTGGACAAGTCCTGCAACGGTCTGACGAGATTGCCCACGGCCGAGCGCGCAGGCATCGTATGGGTGACCTTGAACCCGAAATCGACACTGGACGTAGATCTGTTTCTGAGTGGCTACGGAGAGATGCTCGAGTATCTGGCGTTTGACGAGACTCACCTGGCGGGTCGCCAGGAGTTGGAGGGCCCCAACTGGAAGGTGGCCTACGACGGTTATCGCGATTTCTACCACGTGCCGATTCTGCACCGGCCCAGCTTCGGACCCGACGGATCGCACCAGCCGGATTACTACGCCTGGGGGCCGCACGTGCGTGTGACTGCGCCGCAGAATTATGCGGAGCAGGCCAATAAGACCGAAGACGAGTGGGACATTGCGGATCTCACCCCTGGTGTGTGGACCATCTTTCCAAATGTGTCCATCGCCGGCGGCCGGCGTGGTCGTGGGGGTGGGCAGGGATCCTACATGTTCTCCCAGATGTTCCCCGGAGCGAAACCGGGCGAGTCACTCACCACCCAGAACTTCCTCGCCTTCGGTGCTCCCGATGAAGTAGACGAGCAGGGCATCAAAGACTACATGTCCCTCATGGTCGACGTGGTGGAGGGTGAGGACTACTTCACGGGATTCCGCGTGCAGAAAGCGCTGAAGACCGGTGCCAAGCAATTTTCCATGTTCGGGCGCAATGAGGGAGGTGGGCAGCTCTTTCACAAGTGGGTGGACACACTCATTGCCACGGAAGACGAGGATCTGCCGGCATTGTTCGAGAATATTCCGGCTGAGCTGGCGCTTCCGCGCCAGCCAAAATCTGCCGGCTAAGAGCGCTCGGCTCCGAGTTCACCTTCCACGTCGGTTCATTCGCCTGTTTGCTGGCGTGAATGCAAGCAATCGGTATTTCATGGCTGCCGTTGCGTGTTGTTTCTGCAATCAGACTGAAGCAAGCTACCAGGCCGGTCAAGAAAACAGGTTGGACCAACCGATGAGCGACACATACAGCGGCCTGCAGCTGCAGTCCACGGTAACCTCCGATGGCGTGCTGGAGTTGGCGCTGGCGGAGGTGGACACGCCTGAGCCAGGCTCCGGGGAGGTGGTTATCCGAGTGGAAGCCGCGCCCATCAATCCATCGGATCTGGGCTTGCTGCTGGGATTTGCGGACATGGCTACCGCTGAGGTGAGCGGTTCCGCAGAGCGACCGGTGGTGCGAGCGAACATTCCTGAGAATCTGGTCAGCAATCTGGCCGGGCGCTTTGATGAGCCCATGCCGGTGGGCAACGAAGGTGCGGGCGTGGTAGTCGCCGCCGGCTCCGACCCCGCGGCGCAAGCGCTGTTGGGTCGGGTAGTGGGAATTGCCGGGGGTGCCATGTATTCCCAGTATCGCACCGTGAAAGCGTCTCAATGTCTGCTGCTGCCGGAAGGGACCACGCCGGCGGAAGGGGCATCCTGCTTCGTCAACCCGCTCACCGCCCTGGGCATGGTGGAGACCATGCGCATGGAGGGCCATACCGCGCTGGTGCACACGGCGGCTGCGTCGAATTTGGGACAGATGCTGCAGAAGATCTGCCTGGACGACGGCGTCGATCTGGTCAACGTGGTGCGCAAGCCTGAGCAGGCTGCACTGCTGAGAGGCATCGGCGCGACCTACGCGTGTGACAGCTCTCAGCCGAGCTTCATGGACGACCTGACAGACGCGCTGGAGGCCACGGGAGCGACCCTGGCTTTCGATGCCACAGGCGGCGGTAAACTCGTCAGCCAGATCCTGAGCTGCATGGAGGTGGCGGCCAACCGCAGCGGAGGCGACTACAGCCGGTACGGCTCCACCACGCACAAACAGGTGTATATCTACGGCGGCCTGGAACGCAGTCCCACCGAGCTGACCCGTAACTTCGGTATGGCCTGGGGAATCGGCGGTTGGCTGCTAACCCCGTTTCTGCAGAAGATCGGGCGAGAGGGGATGCAGCGGCTGCGCGATCGTGTGGCCTCGGAGATCACGACCACCTTCGCCAGCCACTACGCGAAAGAGGTGTCCCTCGCCCAGGCCCTGCAGCGCGATGCGATCAGCGTGTACGGCAAGCAGGCCACCGGCGAGAAGTACCTGATTAATCCGAGCGTGTAGCCAGGGGCACCAGCTCAACGGGGATGCCCGTCATGTGATCCAGGTCGGGCGCGGGATGCGGCGTGAGCAACCGGGGCCGCGCAGCGCGTTGAATGCACCCTGATTGCCGCCGTACCCTGCAACGGTGGCGGCGCCAGGGTGTGCCACTGTCTATTGGGTGGGCAGACCGAACAGGGCCGCCGCGTTGTCCCAGAAGATTTTTCGTTTCGCGCTGTCGCTGATGGGCTGCTGCTCCAGATCGTTCATGCCTGCCGGCCAGGTTCCGTCGGGGTGCGGGTAGTCGGTATTGAAGGTGAGGTAGTCCTCACCCACGAGTTCCACAGCAGCAGGCAGCGTCATTTCGTCGCCCCGCGCCGCCACTAGAAAATTCTGCTTAAAGTACTCCGTGGGGCGTCGCTTCAGGTCCGGGTGCTCGGCCTGCCCCGAGTAGTCGTAGTGTTGCTCCATGCGCTGAAGCCAGTAGGGGAGCCACCCCGCGTCGGCTTCCACGTGCACGACCTTCAAGTCGGGGAAGCGCTCAACGACGCCGAACCAGATCAGACTCATCATGGCCACCATGGCTTCGAAAGGGTGAGCGATAATGTGGCCGGACGTGTGCGTGTGCATGCGATCGCCGTAGGAAGGCAGGTAAGGCGAGCCGGAGTCATGGATGCAGATGGGCAGACCGGCTTGCTGGATTTCGCGCCAGAGTGGGTCGTAGGCGGCGTGATAAAGGTTGCGTCCCTCCATCGGGTTGGGCCTCAGGTAGAAGCAAGCGGCGCCACGGGCCGTCATTCGTTGTACCTCTTCCGCCGCCAGATCGGGTGCTTGAACGGGTAGCATGGCCGCCATGCGCAGCCGCTCAGGCGCCGCGCTACAGTACTCCAGGCTCCAGTCGTTGTAAGCGCGGCAACTGGCTGCCAGCAGGTCGGTGTCGTGAAATGGCTTTCCCAATAGCTGGCCACCCACGGTGGGATAGATTACCTGAGCATCTACGCCGTGCTCGTCCATGTCTTCAAGGCGGCTTTGGGGATTGAATCCCTGCGCTCGAGCGCGCTCGAAGCGCTGCATTCCCCGTGTAACGGCCTGTTTGAACTCCGGGGCGTGCATGGGGTAGGCGCCGTCCTGTTTGGTGAGCGGCTCGCCCTCGCAGCTCATTTCCCGCCGTCCGCCGCCGATATCGGAGACCTTGGGCGCGCGATCTGCGTAGGCCGAATCGATGTATTCGGTCCAGATTCTGGGGGGCTCCATCTGATGTGCGTCCGTATCCAGGACCTTGAAGCCATTGCGCATGCTTTGCCTCCCTTCGCCGAGTGCGCCGCATTTACCAAATGGGCCATTTCCAACATGCGCGCAGGCTCCCACTGTATCACTTTGGTATGGTTGTCCAATGGGGAGGGATGAGATGTCCGAAGATCTTTTGGAGCGGCTGTGGCGACTGCAGTTGGAGCCGGCCGTTGGCGGAGAAGTCCTGGACGCGACGCTTTCCGTGGCGGAAGGGCAGGCGCTGCAGGGCCGCCTGATGGAACGCTGGGCCCAGCAAGGGGAGTCGGTGGGTGGGTGGAAGATCGGCATGACGTCGGGCGCTTCCCGCAATGCCATGGGTGAGGGCGTGCGTCCGTTCGGGTTCGTGCTGGCAAGCCGCATCCGCCCTCGTGGCGCTCGGCTATCCCTGGCGGAACTGGCCCGTGGGGGCGTGGAAAACGAGCTGTGCCTGATACTGGGAGAGTCGCTGGGCGCCGATGCCACGGCCCAATCGGCGCGCGCCTCGGTGGCTGCGGTAGCGCCTGCGTTCGAGATCAACCAGCGGCGCCTGGCGCGGGAAACCAGCACCGGCGTGCGGGTAGCCGATAACCTTTCCAACTGGGGCATAGTTGTGGGCGAAGCAGTGAGCGCGCCATCGGATATGGAGGCTTTGGAGGTCGTGCTTAGCGGCAACGGTCAGGAACTGGGCCGCGTCGCCAGCCGGGGTCACATCGACGATCATTTTGAGTCCCTGGCAGCCCTGGCTCGTGCCCTGGCTCGTTATGGCCACTCGCTGCAGCCGGGACACCGCGTAATTACCGGCGCTTACGCGCGTACCCCGTTCGCCGAGGGGGTGTACCGGGGTGAATTCGATCAGGGAATCGGCGCTGTGGAAGTGGAGTTGGTGCCGTGAGTGGGCTCAAGGCGATGGCGATTCCTGGGCTCACCCTGCCGGAAATCAACGACCTGGATCTGCAACGTATGCATGACGCCGCTGGCGCGGGCAGCGAGTTCATCGTGTCGCGCTATAGGGACGCCGTTGAGAGCGCGGCCGATGTGGAGGTCATTCTCGGCCTGGTCTCACCGGAGTTGTTTGCCGCGGCCCCCAACCTCCAGTGGGTGCAGTCCATCTCCTCGGGGGTGGATGCCTACATGTACCCGGAGTTCATTAATTCCTCGGTGATACTTACCAGTGAAAAGGGCCTGGTGGGAGAGCACCTTGCGGACCATGGATTTGGTTTGCTGCTGATGCTTACCCGACAGCTTGCCCGGGCCCGTGATCTGGGGGCAGACAGCTGGAATCACCGTCCGGAACTGCGCCGCGAGGAAATGGAGCTTACCGGCCTGTGCATGGGCATCATCGGATACGGTGGTACCGGACGTGCCATGGCCAAGCGCGCCGCCGCATTCGGTATGGCAGTGCGCGCGGTGGATCGGGACCTTGTACCCGGCGACCATGTGGTTGCCGAAGCTGAGCCCACATCGGCTCTGGGTGACCTGCTGGCCTGGAGCGATGTGCTGGCGGTGTGCGCGCCCCTTACCGCGGAGACCCGCGGGCTGCTGGATGCGCGCGCGTTCGGGCAGCTGAAGGAGGGCGCGTTTCTGATCAACGTGACCAGGGGGGAGATCATGGTGGAAGCCGCCCTGGTGGAGGCATTGAAGTCGTCTCGGCTACGTGGTGCCGGATTGGATGTGGCGCCCACCGAACCGCTGCCCGAAGACAGCGAGTTGTGGCGGCTACCCAATGTGGTGATGACGCCCCATACGGCTGGCGCCAGCCAATTCCGGGCCGCCCGCAATATGGACCGGTTTGTTGCGAACCTCGCACGTTTTGTGAAAGGCGAGCCCTTGGAGGGCGTCATCGACAAGCTGCTCGGCTATTGAGGCCGAGCAGCCGCTCGAATCCCGGGCGCCTTTAGATATCGCGCATCTGATCCTTGATCAGCTTGCGGATCTCCGGGTTCACGCCGATGCCGTCGATACGCGTGTGCGCATGGCCAAGGTGGTGCAGAGAGAGGGCCGCTTGCTGATTTGACCAGAAACCCTGACCGTCCTGTGCCTGGTTGACCGCCTGTTTGGCGAGCTTCAATCCCATGCTCGGTTTCTTGGCAATCTGCTCAGCCATCTCGCGCGCGGCGGATTCCAACTGGTCGCGGGGGACCACCTTGTTCACCATGCCGACTGATTTGGCTTCCTGGGCATCTATGGCGCCCCCCGTAAACAGCAGCTCCTTGGCTTTGCGGGGACCGAACTCCCAGGGATGTCCAAAATATTCCACGCCGTTGACGCCGAATTCCACCGTGGGGTCGGCGAATTTTGCATCTTCGCTGGCGATGATGATGTCGAATGGCCATACCAGCATGAGCCCGCCGGCGATGACCTTGCCCTGCACCTCCACGATGGTGGGTTTGGGGATGTTGCGCCAGCGCCAGGAAAAGCCGAGGAATTTTTCCTGCTCCACGGCCCAGTGCCCTTCCTGGCCGGGAAGATCGAAACCGCCCCAGGGGGTCACTGGCTTGAAGCTGGTCATGGGCCGGTCGCCGCGCGGGTTCAGGTCATGGCCGCTGGAGAAGTTGTCGCCGTCGGCGGCGACGATGATCACGACCACATTGTTGTCGTGGCAGGCCATGTCCAGGGCGTCGTTGAGCTCGTAGAGCAGGATGCTGTTCTGGGCGTTGTGCACCTCGGGTCGGGCGAGCACGATGCGTGCCACGCCGTTTTGCACTGGTTCGTAACGGATGGTGTCGAATTCAGGAGCCGTCATTTGCGTAGCCACGTTGTTGTCCCCTCCTAGTGGATACCCCGTATACTACGACAGATTGCGAGCTTCGCGAGCCACATTTGCGTTGTGGAGCTACCGCACCCGTAGTGCACGCGGCTGGAGCACGCAAAATTGCAGGGAAAACGAGAACAACCGGGTCCCGGGGTATGAGCGAACCATCGCGCCTGACCCGGCTGCAGCTCACGGCCTACGGGGCGCCTGCTGCGCCTCTGGCCATGGTGGGCTTGCCGCTGGTGGCCTACGTGCCCGCAATTTACGCCGACACGGATGGGTTCGGTCTGTCGTTGGGTCTCGTTGGCTTGATGATCACGCTGTCGCGCATGACGGATGTGGTTACCGACCCGATCATCGGCTTTCTTTCCGACAAGTGGCGTACACGATGGGGTCGACGCAAGCCGTTCATGGTCGCAGGCATGCCAATCTACGCGCTGGGTGCCTGGCTGCTGTTCGTGCCCCCGGTGACATTCTCCGAGATCACTGTTGCCGGCCAGACGTTCAACTACGGCTATCTGTATCTGTTTGCCACGGTGGCCCTGGTCTACCTGGGCTCCACCATCAAGGACCTGCCCTACTTCGCGTGGGGCGCGGAGTTGTCGCTGAACTTCCACGAGCGCACGCGGGTCACCGGCTATCGAGAGGCGTTCAGCGTGGGCGGCTCGCTGCTCGCGGCGTTCACCCCCGCCGTCATTCTCTTCTACGGCTATACCAAGCCGGTGGACGCCGTATGGTTTCTGACCGTAGCCATGACTGTCATCATGCCGGTGGTGGTGCTGCTTGCGGTAGCCCTGGTGCCCGAGTATCGGGTGCAGGAGACCGAAAATAAGATGCCGCTGAAGGAGAGCCTTAAGATCGTCGTGCAGAACCGGCCGTACATGCGGTTGGTGGCCATCTTTGTGATCTCGAGTCTTGGTGCGGCCATGACGGCGAGCCTGGCGTTCTTTTTCGTCAAGCACGTGCTGTTGGCGGGAGATCTGTTCGGTCTGTATGTGGCGCCTTACTACCTCTCAACGGTGATCGCTATCCCCATCTGGCTCAAGCTATCTAGGCGTATCGGTAAGCACAAGACGGTGCTGGCGGCGGTCTACTGGTTCACCTTCTGGGCGGCCTTTGTGCCTGTGGTGGCCATCGCTCCCTACAGTTGGTTCGAGGCGTTCGAGATCCCCAAGCTGTTGAGCTGGCTGCCGACCGATATGCATGCAGCGGTGGTAGAGCGGTTCGATGGCATTCCCACCGGCAAATTTCTCGCCTTCGTGGTGCTGATGTGTTTCAAGGGTTCCACCGTGGGTGCGTTCTCGGCGATTCCTGCCTCCATGGCGGCCGACGTGGTGGACGTGGACACTGCCATTACGGGCCAGAAGCGCGCCGGTGCGTATTTTTCCATCTGGTCCATGGTGCGCAAGCTGTCATACGCGCTGGGCGTTACCGTGGCGACCACGCTGGTGGTCTGGGGCGGGTTCGATTCTCTGGCCGATCCCATGAATACCACCAACACGTGGGGTGCTTTGTTCGTGCTTACCTGCGTCTACTCGATTATTCCCGCACTCATCAAGCTCACTACGGTCCCCATACTTTGGAGGTACGACCTCACCGAAGAGAAGGTTGCGGCGTATCAGCGTCAGGCCCAAGCCTCGGTGTCTTGAACCCTGGTGGGCTGCTCACAGGTGACGGGACAGCGGTAAGCATCGAAGCAACTAGTGCGGAACGCGCTGCCAGCAGTTCGTAGGCGGTTGCCTGTCGCGCGTGCGCGCCGACGGGGTGGCGTATCACACCGGTGTCAGTTGCCTCCACGCCCCAGGAATTTTCGGTGTCTGCAGGCGCTTCTAATGAGTGGTTGAGTTGCTCGGCCAGCTCGACCGACTCCGCCACTGCGCTGCGGCAACCGGCTAGCGCCCCTTGAACTCTGGGTCCCGACGTTCTGCGAACGACTGCACGCCTTCGCGGAAGTCCTCCGACTTGAA
>MDTE01086888.1_pt1 | contig 15862 bp, 12 predicted proteins | sample 811231 | NCBI WGS metagenome assembly MDTE01 (sample SAMN05326651, study PRJNA326480) | marine metagenome | isolation source: seawater | place: Indian Ocean: Red Sea | collected 2010
AAGATGGCTTTAAGCCCAGTATAGGCTCAGCCTTACTTGCCAATTTTTCCTCTATTTCAGCTATGGGCCTCACGGAAATGACGTAAGGTACCCACTTTATGAAATACGCTACATGACATATACATCCACTTCTGTAGGGACTGACTCAGACCGAATCAATGGGGTTTCAATGGATTAGTATATTTGGTTGAGCACATATCCGATTGACGCACCGATAAAGACAATCAAGGCAATCATTCCAACATAAAAACGCCAGGCCCCAAGTAGACCCCGAGCTAATATCAAATGTGAATAGAGGGAACCGGGCCCCCTCAGCCAACCCATGGAGTAATCCTTGGACCGAATTTCTTTCAAACTACCGATATTGTAACTTTGCCTTTGCATAGATAGGATTGACCAACAACGCGGTCAGATATTCTGCTTGGAATGGGCTCAAATTCGACCATGCTATCACCTATTGTCCATCATGAACTCCCATTCGAAATTGTAGGGCATGTACATGCCCTGCTCATTGGCCAAGCGCTGCTCTTCCTCGAGATTGGCCCTGCGCTCGATTTCATCTCCGAGCAGCCGATTCATATGCTCCGCTATGCCCAGAATACTCTCCAGGAACTTAGCCAAGATCCCGTTTTCGCTTCCGTTTTTTTCACCTATCACTTTTCCACCTCTCACGGCTATCAGGCTAGTGAAAGATGGGCTTCGCTTGCTTGACAGGCACCTCGAGTTAATCAGGCCGTGAAAAATTTCATCCATAAACCTTTGTTGGATTGCAGGGGGTCCATTGCACCTCAATCCTCATCCTCTAATCAGTTCCTAGTTCAAATTGATAAGGAATCTAATCATCCATACTCTGTAGATGTCTTGGTGCAGAATAAAGATTTAGTCGACTGCGACAGGAAGAACTCTTGTCGTTCGGTAACCCTGCAGGACCTTCATGTAGCGCATGGCAGCGAAATCAGCATCCAGTTCTGAATCTCCTGTTTCTATCCTTAGTCGGCGAACCGAGAGCAGTTTGGCTGGAGTGACCACCCCTAGGATGTTGTCAATTCCAATGAGTCTGAGAACCTGAGGGGAGAGTTGTAGATTGCCTCTTCCAATCAGGAACCCCTGGCCCCCCATAGGCGACAGCAGGAGGGTGGTTGGCCCATCGTGTTCTGATAGCAATACAAGCAAGTCAGACTCGCTAAGGTCGGTTCCAACTTGCTCGTTTCCGATTGTGGCATCGATGCCGAGGTTAGTGGGCTGGAACTCATTCATCTCCGCTATCCTGCGCAAGGTTCCCCCCGATCCCCAGATTAGCATGCGATCTTCGCTAACAAGAATCTCGCGGATGTGGTCAGCCAGTCCCTCAGTGGTGTCCTCTTCTCCACTAGCTTCAATCCTCTGTTTCGAGCCTTGCATCCATCTAGGACTCGAAGGGGTTATCGCCTCTGCATAAAGCTGCACAATCCACTCTCCCTGCCGGTATCGCTCCTCGTCAAGGTCGAGTACCTCAGTACTTGCCAGTAGAAGGTCCCCAATGAGCCAAGACGATAGTACCTCAGCGGCCGCCTTTGGAGAGGCAGCGAAGCAACCCGAGTGCATCTTGACTCCTGTCGGGACACCGATAACCGGAGTTCCGGGAGATTCTGCTGATTCCATTGCAGCCACCACATCCCGAGTGGTTCCATCTCCCCCTGCATAGACCAATAGGTCGATTTCTGACTCGAGAAGTGCATTCACCGCATCTTGAGTATCATCAGCAGAGGTCTTGCCGCTGCTAGAGTGAACTGTGTTAATCATGCCAATCTCTGATTCTGGTAGCCATTCCGTTCCCATGGGACCATTGCTAGTCACCCAAGAGATACCCTCAAAACCGGCTCTGTGAATCAAAGAGAAGTGTTCCAACATGGACCTCATTCGAGGTCCGGAACGATCCTCGGCTCCCATCGAGCGCGCAAGTTCGGCCTGGCCGTCAGAACCCTTCAGGCCGAGGCGACCTCCCAGACCCGCGTCAGGATTGACGAGTAGCCCAAGTCGCGCCATGAGTCATCCAACGGGCCTGTGTTCTTATCGCTTCATGCTCCCGCGACAGAAGCATGAGGGTCGTGGTTGCTTTAGGTGGCAACGCCTTGTTGAGAAGAGGAGAGCCTCTCTCAGCAGAGAATCAGCGCGCCAATGTGGCTGTAGCAGCCGAGGCATTGGCACCCCTAGCCACAGAGTACCAACTCGTCATCTCACATGGTAACGGGCCGCAGGTCGGCCTTCTGTCTCTTCAGTCGGCTGCCTACGAGGAAGTCGAGGAATACCCCCTAGACATCCTAGGTGCCCAGACCGAGGGGATGATTGGATATATGATTGAGCAGGAACTTGGTAATCTGCTTCCCATGGAGGAGCCGTTGGCTGCTATTCTGACCATGGTCGAGGTCGATCCGGAGGATTCGGCTTTTGACAATCCCACCAAGCCAATCGGCCCGGTGTACAACGAATCGGAGGCCAAGCGTCTCGCTGAGGAGAGAGGATGGAGTATCGCACCGGACGGTGAGCACTGGCGTAGGGTTGTTGCCTCACCTGAGCCGCAGAGAATCTTCGAGATGAGACCTATCCACTGGCTGCTCAAGCAGGGATGCACAGTAATCTGTGCTGGCGGAGGTGGGATTCCAACTGTCTATGGGGAAGATGGAAAATTGGAGGGAGTTGAGGTTGTGATTGACAAGGACAGGGCGAGTGCACTGCTTGCGTTTGAACTCGATGCCTCTCTGCTTATTCTTGCTACTGACACAGACGGTGTATACCTCGATTGGGGTACTGAGAATACTCGTAAGATAGAGAGGATTACTCCGGAGGAGGTAAACCAGTATGAGTTCGAAGAGGGCTCAATGGGCCCGAAGGTGGAGGCTGCTTGCGACTTCGTTACGAGATCGGGGGGCCGGGCTGTAATCGGAGCTTTGTGCGATATGCAGGGCATGGTGGCTGGCACTGCCGGTACCCAGTTTGTACTCGAATGATCAGGCCTACGGCCTGTTTTTCGCGATTGGCTTCATATCCCATGTGCATCGCCCAGCGCTGAGGAGGGCGCGTATGAGTATGATTTCCGTCGATGTGGGTGCAGATACGGCACACGAATATGCCTCGGGCATTACTGCCGGCGAAGTCATACTGAATGTACACGGCAAGAAGTCTGGTGCGGTGGCAGCCCTAGTCGATGGGGTGGAGAGAGATTTTTCACATGTTCTCAAATCAGACTGTTCAGTCGGGCTAATTGCAGGCGACTCAGACGAGGGATTGTACATCCTGCGTCACTCTTGCGCCCACCTGCTTGCGCAAGCGGTAACTGAACTATTTCCGGACGCCAAGCCTACCATTGGGCCGCCAATTGACAATGGATTCTACTACGACTTCCATATGGATCCAATCGGAGACGAGGAACTCAAGGCCATCGAGAAGAAGATGAATGAGCATGTCAGAGCAAATCATGCTATTATGAGAGAGGAACATGGAAACGAGTCCTTGCGAGAGATGTTCGCCTCAAATCAGTTCAAAATCGAGATAATGGATGACAACATTGGTCACGATGTTGGCTCCTCATCATACCGTCAGGGTGACTTCGTGGATCTTTGTCGCGGACCACACGTTCCCAGCACCTCCTACCTGCGCTGGTTCAGATTGACTAGTACCAGTCAGGCCTACTGGAGAGCCGACAGCAATCGAGAGCCTCTTGTGAGAATCTACGGCATGTGCTATGCTAGCAAGGGTGCCTTGAAGGAGAGGATGCGCCAGATTGAGGAGGCTGGAAAGCGCGACCACAAGAAAATCGGCAAGGAGATGGAGCTCTACATGATCGACGAACTCATTGGAAGGGGGCTGCCGGTTTGGCTACCTAACGGCGAGACTCTAAAGTCTGAGATTGAACGTTTTGCGATAGAAACCGAGGAGGTCTACGGGTACGAGCGCGTCACTACTCCAGTTTTGGGTAAGCAGCAGTTATTCGAGGCCAGTGGGCATCTACCGCATTATGCCGACTCGATGTACCCACCGATGGAAATGGACGATGGTTCCTATTACCTGAAGGCGATGAACTGCCCAATGCACCATCTAGTATATCGCAACAAGAAGCGTTCCTACCGCGATTTGCCTCTGCGTATTGCCGAATACGGTACAGTATACCGCAATGAACTCTCGGGAACTCTTTCTGGATTGTTGCGCGTCAGGATGCTTTCGATGAATGATGCTCACATTTACTGCACACTGGACCAAGTCGCTCAAGAGTTCGCTGACAATATCCGTATGGTACAGGATTACTACGCAACCTTCGGCTTCGAAGACTATCACTTCAGGCTCTCTCTCTGGGATTCTGAGAAGACCGAGAAGTACATCGATCAGCCTGAGAACTGGGCTGCAACTGAAAATCACCTCAGGCAGATAATGGATAGTCTCGGAGTACCTTATGTCGAAGCGATCGACGAGGCTGCCTTTTACGGGCCCAAAGTCGACATTCAGTTCACAACCTTGCTGGGACGTGAGGAGTCGATGTCAACCATCCAGCTAGACTTCGCGGCCAAGGAGAGATTTGGTCTGACCTACAAGGATGAGACCGGGGCCGAGAACGGTGAGGTCTTCGTGATTCACAGGGCCCCGCTATCCACTCACGAGAGATTCGTCGCCTTCCTGACCGAGCACTGGGCTGGAAACTTCCCGACATGGCTCTCACCAATCCAAGTTCAGGTTATCACCATCTCCGAGAAGCACAAGGAATATGCTGCTAGAGTGGAAGAGGCTCTCAAACTGGCTGGAGTCCGGGTGCGAATCGATGATTCTGACAGTACCATTGGCAGGAAGATTCGTCTGCACCGCAAGCAACGTCCAGCATACATGGTAATCATCGGTGATGATGAGTTTTCATCCGACACCGTATCGGTCAGAGGACGTAGTGGAGGACAGAGAAATGGCATTCCTCTAGACGAGTTCGTTGCTGAGATCTTCGCTGAGATTACCAACCGGAGTACTGAACTTGGGATCGTGCCGCCGGAGTGATTCCATGATAGTCAATATCTCGGGATATCGCTTCGTAGATCTGCCCGATAGAGACGAGTTGCAAGAGCCTATGCTCAATGTCTGTATTGAAGCGGGACTCAAGGGCACGGTTCTACTCAGTCCTAACGGAATCAACTTCTTCCTCGCCGGTACTGAGGAGTCTACCGATATGTTCCTCTCACATCTGAACTCTGACGAGCGTTTTGCTGACATTCCTATCAAGTTAAGTCATACCGACTACCAACCATTTCGTAGAATGTTGGTCAAGCGTAAGAGAGAGATTATCTCCCTAGGAATGGACGATGTTAGACCAGCCGAGTTCACCGGACCGTATATCTCACCAAAGAGATTCAAACAGATGCTAGATGATGGTGAAGAGGTTGTTGTGCTTGATACTAGGAATAACTACGAGACCAGAGTCGGGATGTTTGATGGCGCGGTCGAACTAGGCATCGCCACCTTCCGAGATTTTCCCGGAGCCATGGAGGAGCTCCCTGATGAATACAAGTCAAAGACCGTGGTGATGTACTGTACAGGCGGAATTCGATGTGAGAAGGCATCTGCAGTGATGCTGAAGGCCGGGTTCGAGGATGTCAGGCAATTGGAGGGCGGAATTCTAGGCTACTTCGAGGATTGCGGAGGAACTCACTGGAGAGGTGATTGCTTCGTATTTGACCAAAGGGTCGCTCTCGACCACCAACTCGAAGAGACTGAGATTGTGATGTGCTTCAAGTGCCGCGAGCCCCTTTCTTCCGAAGAGCAGGAATCCAATCAATACGTCATCGGGCAGCACTGTCCATACTGTTATGAGGTCTGAATCAGACTAGTCGACCTAGCGATTCTAGAAGCTCTCCTGCTGAGTTAAGAGCCGTATGACATGCTTTTATGTCGCCAGATGATAGAGAGGCAGCGGCATCTGCGACTGTCTTCTCTGCTTCCATTCTAGAGGGATCTTTTGGGCCAATGTCAGCCGAATCAAGTTTCGATCTGAGAGATTTCCACTCATCTTCCACAAATCGCACCAACTCGGACGCCTCTGAGATGTTGTGCTCATGAGTTTGTAAGTCTGAAGTCAGTGATTCCAATGATTCTGCGGCTCTCACCCACTCACCGGAGTCGGCAACCTCTGAAACTTGCTGTAGCCGATTAGACCAATCCTGCTTGGATGCCTCTGGGAACCTAGCTTCAATTTGCTTCTTCTGGCGCAAAGCACGCTGAACCTCCTGCATCGACTCAGAGGTTGCTCGAACGTCCCTCAGTACGCTGTCTGCTAGACCCTTAGCAAGTGCGGAATCACCTGATTCCATTGCCTTGCGAGCCTGTTCCAGCCTGTCTTTGGAGGCTATATGGATGTCTCCCTCTGCCGCCGTAACTGCATTCTCTGCATCACTGAGAGACTTGATTGCAGCCTCATCGGTAGACCCCATGCTGTCAATGTGTGCTGGGATTGATGAAGCTATATGGAGCGCCTCCACTGGATTTTCTGCCTCCATTGCCTGCTTGGCTGATTTGAGGATTGACATTACCCCCTCGGCCTGGTGTCCAGAGTGTTCTGATATGGCCGACTCTGCGGCTATAATCGAGTCGTGGGCTACCTTCCAGTGTTTCTCAATCACTTCCGACTTAGACTTGGCTCTTCGATACAGTAACTCTGCATCTCTAAATGAGCCTAGGTCAGCCTCTCTGTCACCCATTTCGAATGCTTTCCTCGGCCCGGTGGCCTCGATAGTTACTCTCTCCGCCCTCTCTACAGCTTCCAGAGAATCTACTCTAATGGCTTCAAGATCACCAGAGAATGCGGTAATTCTGTCAATCTCACTCTTGGCTTGAGTAATTAATTCCATACCTCTCTCTGGATCGCCCCAACCTTCCTCTCTGGCAATCTTGAGCATAGAGGACACTTGTTCCATTCCTGAGGAGGCCTCTCTTAATGCCAATACTCTCGACTCCGTCTGCTCAAGTAATCTACCAAACTCAGTTCGTGCCTCGTAATCATCATCCTTGGCCAATAAGTCAGGAAACATGGTGAAACATGATGGAGCTGCTACAATAGCCCACAGAATCACGTCATCACTGAGTGAAATCCCAACTGCCAATGCAGCTGCAAGACCTGCAATACTGGTCAGACCTCTCCATCTCCTAGTTTCGATACTATTCCCCAATTGTTGATTGGTGAACCAAAACAGGAACATTGCTACTAGAAACAAAATCGCAGATGCGATGGTTTGGTCTTCTGAAACATATGTTAGAATCGTGAAAGACCAAATGATAGGCCAAGTGATGTTTGTCGCAGCAGATATTCTAGACCTCTCCTTAGGCCCGAAGAACACTAAGTCCCTTAGTAGCAAAGCAGAGGCGAATAGAATCACCATGGGCCCGTAAGTCCAAACCGCTTCGGTCTCCCCTACTACTGTGCGTGTAAGCCACCATCCCCCTGCTGCAATTAGCAATAGGCTGCATGCCAGTGCCAACCTCTCCACCCTCAAACCGTGTGCTTGAACCGTCTTCTGGGGGTAGTCGGGAAGCAGGACCATGGAGCTTCACCGGCAGTCATCGGTCAAGAGTTGTGCGGAATGATGTGTAATCCTAAGGCCTCAATGACTCAGGCCCCCAAGTACGGTGAGCAAGCCATGCCAGAAGCATCAGTAACACGAGTACACTCAGCAGTACTTGCAATGGCATCTGCCACTCCGGAGTACAGCAGACAATGTCGTGCTCAATCACGAGGCTGCCGTTGCTAGATGCATGCTCACTGGTCCAGTCAAACCTCAAGTCGAAATTGTTGCTGCTGATTAGTTCCAAGTGGAGTTCTGCAACGAATATTCCCGATCCACCCGAGTTAGCGGCGGCAATCATTACCTCGTCAGAGCACGTCCTACCCGAACAAAGCACGCCTGAGCCTATATCTGCACCCATGTTCTCCATCGTAACGATGATGTTAATGGTCTCGCCTACAACTAGGTCTCCAATTACCACTGTTTCCAGCATTGAGATATTTATTCCCAATCTAGGAGATACTGCTAGACCCCATGTAATCTCCTCCGTGTTATCTGACGAGTCTGTTGCTATCACGTGCAGGATGTACGTTCCAGCCTCAGAAATTGGCAAACCAATCTTCTCAACATCACTCCAAATAGCCTGTTCAGCTAGGATCTGTTCATTCATCTTAATCTCCCAAATCACATCGTCAATAGAGTCTAGGTCATCGAAGGACTGGGTCAAAGACAAGATGATGCTGTCTCCGGCTCTAGCCGGCGAGCCAGGAGAGATGGGAGTATCATTGGCGAAAATCTCTGGAATGATTGTAGGCCCGGAAGAATCAGTCACTATGATGGTCCAATCGTTGGTAACTCTGTTTGACGCATCATCGGTGACGGAGAGGGAAACGCTGTACTCGCTGGGTAGTTTGGCTTCGTGGCGCTCAGTAAGGTTGAGGTGCATGCCATTGACTTGGTCGCCTTGGAAAAATCGGTCCATGAACTCGAGTTGATCAAAGGCCGAATGCTTCCAATTCTCAGATTTGTCTGAGGTAACTTCTATTTCGACAGGTAGGGAATTAGAGTCATAGGCATTGAAGTAGAAGTAGAACTCACCGCCCGAGGGAACCTCAATAATCGGATTATCGCTATCCAGTTCATCCGTCTCGCCGTCAATCTGAATCTCAAAGGACGCTTCCCAAGAAGGGCTCTCGCCATCAATGAGGATATTCTCATTCCAGTTGCTCGCAGATGCAAAGGAATCCACACAGTGCATGACAACACTGGCCACCTCTCCATGGTTGAAGTTGAGATTGGAGGCTGTAAATTCAAGGCTGTCTCCTTCCACACTTAACATCATGGTGCCATTGTTGTGAACTGTCCACCATTGAGTTGTCTGATCTAGAGCACTATCGATGCATTCTCCGGTGTACTGGGTGGGCATTTCGAGTGGAATGAATGTATTTCCAGTGAGTCTCGATGTGACAATACTTGGAGGCGAGTTCTCACCTAGGGTGATTCGAATGTCAGAGGAGACGGGTGCTTGATGACGGAATACTGTGAAGTCGCCGGGAGTCCCCTCAATCACACTCTGCATGGCGCTGTACCTGAATTCCCAAGGACTTGGGAGCACTACTCTGAGCGGAATCTCTTCGATGACTCCTCCAACCCTCGGGATGTCAAGTATTCTAGTGGAGCGCGAGTCTGTCGTTCCAGTGAGTTCGACGAATTCCGTCCACCCCCAACTACCGTTGCTGTCGTTCACAGATCCTTCTGCGGGAGGATATACCGTGATATCTAGACCACGGACCGGAGCCAATGCAGAATAGTCGATTACACAGCAACCTATGGTTTCGGAATCGGAGAGATTTCTAGCACCCCTAATCATCTCGACGAAGACGGAAATCTCTGACAGAGATAAGTTACCATCTGCGTTTCCGAGATGCTGGTCAATCTGGACTCTGACGCCTAATTCTCTGTTCGGCAACAAATCAATTCCATAGTCTTCTCTCATGGTGATGTTCGCATACCATTCAGCTGAGATGTTTGAGGATGCAGCAAAGGGACTGGCTAGTGTTAGCATTGAGTCTCCAAGTATCGCATCATCCTGAGGCGGCAGAGGTCCTGGCCACTCCCACTCCTGCTCATCGGAATCCAATGCAGTGGTATTCGCGTAGTCGACAGCCATCATCGCCTGTGAGATGGTATTCTCCCTGACAGACTTCCAGTTACCATCTGGACGGGTGTTTGTGAACATCACAAAGACCACCGATTCACCCGAGTCAGTAACTTCCCTCCGGAAGTTGGTCGATGAGCCGGAGAATGCCCCCCAGTGCCGCCAAGTCTCCTTATCTTGGCTCAGCACGGAAACTCCACTACCGTACCATATCACCGATTGATCGTATGGATTCCAAGTGAAGTAGTCGAACGAGTCCTCAAAGATTCCGTTGTTGATTGAACCATCGATGTTCGAAATGAATTTCGCGTAGTCAGATGCGGTGGAAATCCAGCCTCCACCGCCGTCCTTCTCCTCAATTACGAAGGCCCCGCAGTCAGGATTGGGTGCAAAAGGAAAGATGGGATCGCCATTTTCGTCTTGTCCATCGGGGAAGTGGCATCTACTGTAGTAATCATCGAAGTATGATACCTCTCCCTCTGCCCTCTGATCAGGCATGGTCATACCGATTGACATGCTGTCAATGCCCATCGGAGCCAAGACATTGTCAATGATGTAGTCCTCGTATTCCATCCCCGTCTGGGCCTCGATTATCTGGCCGAGAATCTGGTATCCGATGTTCGAGTATACATATTTAGAGCCGGGTTCGAAGTCCAGCGGCCTTCTGAGCCATTCCGACAGGATTCTTTCCATGTTTATGGGTGCAAGGTTTCCATTGTCGTAGTCATCAATCAGGGACTGTTTGTCTATGCAATCATCGTTCTGCCAAGATGCGACCCATGAGTTCCAGTGCCAGTATGTGGGATCTGAATTCGGATCTCCATCCCGATCAAAGCCGGCTCGGTGGTTGAGAAGTAATGAGACGTTGATGTCCTCAATAGAATATGTAGTCGAATGATTCGGGTATTCACATCCTTCAAGATCTAGTGGAATCAGGTGCGGTGCTAGGTCGACCATTCTGTCATCTAGAGAGATTGTGCCGTCCTGGATCAAAGTGAGGATACCTGCGGCGGTTACTGCCTTTGATAGGCTGGCGATCCTGAACTTAGAATCCACAGTTACATCCGATGTCCAGTAGTTACCGTCCTCGTCGGTGCCTTCTGCGGCGATGCCGTAGCCCTTGTTGAAGACCAAGGAGCCGTTGTACATCACAGCGACCTGTGCTCCCGGAATCTGCCAATCCGCAATCAGTTCAGAAACGCTGGCGTCTAATTCCTCGATAGTGCCTGTATCGCCTCCATCCGGCTGGGAACGGAAACCAGCCACAATGGGGGCTCTAATTCTCATCAAGTCCACATTGCTCCATGTTGAGTTGCCAATAGGAGAATCTTCTGAAAAAGTGCAATTGCTAGGCTCTAGGTAATAACCACAGGGAATAGATCCATTGACTGAGGTATTGGCATCGGAGAAGGCCCACACCCTGACTACAGGGTAACCGGTCCAAGATACCTGACTTGTCATCAGAGTGCGTATCTCACTATCCTCAAATTCCCCTCCGTCCACAGACACGTTTGCAATAATCTGCGTTCCCTTGTGATGCTCGCCTCCAAGCAGATGGCCGAGCTCATGTGAAAGTATGTATGGAGTCATGGAATTGTGAGTGATGTGGACATAGGCTTCGTCTTCTTCGGCCGGAACTGATGATGCTCCGTTGGCGCCGGGTCCACCATCTCCAGATTCTCTCCAATACACCATGACATCTGCGTTCGTAGAGTTCCTAATGGTGTTCAATTCTGCAATATAATCGGAGTACGGATTGTTGTGTGGATTCATCATAGCCAGAGTGAGTTGTCTCTTCCAGTCCTCTCCCAAGTGGGAGAAATTTACCTGAAGAGAGGGTAGCGGGTTGAATTGGGCTCCAATACTGCTCCTAGCATAATTGGAATTCACGTGTTGAATCAGTTTACCCAGATAACCATCCACCGTGGTTTCCCCATAGTCGCTGCTTAGGTCATCTATGTGCGTAGTTCCCCTTTCAGTCTCAGGATATATAACGAGTAAGTCAATTGAATTGGGATTGGGCAACTCACCAGGGACATCTCTGTTTGAAGAGATGGTAGAGTTTGCAACCGCTACCGAACACAGAGTCGATAGTAGCAGTAAAATAGTGATTGATATTGATGACCTATAGCCCATATGAATCACTTCTCATAGTGAATAATTGTTGATCCGTTGAAATCTATCTCCAATGGTATTATCCTATTTTCTGGACCGAGTTTGGCTAGATTCTCTCGCAAACTGGCATCACCGTGAACTAGGAAAAAACCTCCTCCTCCTGCTCCCAGAAGTTTAGCCCCTCTGGCACCCGTCGCCATGATTCGCTCATGCAAGTCATCTAGTTCATCACCCGTTACACTTGCAGAGATTCCTCTCTTAGCATTCCATGCATCGCCAATCAGTTCCCCTAGGCCCGAAATGTCTCCATTTGCCATCATTTCGTGAGCTTGATCGGCGTGACCTCGAATTGTTCGCAGTAGAGTTAACTTGTCAGATGCGTCTTCTGGAGTCTCGCTGAGTACATCGGATGCGTTTCTTGACAACCCAGTAAACACTAACGTGAATTCCTCAGAAATTCTTCCCAATGTCTCATCGGAAGTATCTATTCTGTCCACAGATACCCCTTCAGTGCCGAATCGAATAGAGTTGATTCCACCATACGCTGAGGCGTACTGGTCCTGCCTGCCAATTGGCTCTCCCAAAATGTCAATCTCAATCTCACAAGCCTCTCTTGCAAGTTGCTCGGCTGAGGCTTGGTGTCCAGCATACGCGTGCAACGCATTCAGCAGACCCACTGTGACCGCGGATGAAGAGCCTAGTCCGGTCCCTCTAGAGGGTATGTCAGCTATGGTGGTAATCTCGACACCAGAAGTGACTTCTGTCATCCTCATTGCCTCTCTAGCGAGCTCGTGCTCGAGGTCCTCGAAGTCGTCTACTAACTCCATCTTGGAGTAGGATAGTCTGACTCTGTCATCGAAACGACGGTTGACCGTAACGTGGATGTGCCTGTCTAAAGCAAGAGAGACTACTCGACCTCCCTCAGGCTCTGACATGGAGAATGTGTCGATGTCGGTTCCACCACCGCAGAAAGAGACTCGGACGGGGGTCCGGCTGATTATCATCAGTCGCGCGGGATAATTACCCCACATCAAGCCGACGGTGCCTTGTCAGGTAGTACTGGGGGTCACAGTAAGACACATAACCGGCACGCTCCCGGCTTCGCTGAGGAGAAGCGATGGGCGACCTCATCACGATGGACGATCTGAGTAACAAGGAGATTGAGAATCTCCTAGACAACGCCGAGCGTCTTCTTCCTGTAGCAAATGGGGATGCTCACCTGCCTCTGCTCCAGGGCAAGGTTCTCGCAAACATGTTCTTTGAGAACTCGACTAGGACCCGCATGTCATTTGAGACTGCGATGAAGAGGCTTGGTGGCTCTGTGCTCAACTTCAGTACCACCGGCTCATCTGTTGTCAAGGGCGAGACCCTGTACGATACAATGCAGATGATTGATGGTTACGCCGATGTGGCAGTAATCAGGCATCCAAGGCAAGGTGCAGCGCAATACAGCGCCGATGCGATAGAAATCCCTGTCCTGAATGCTGGAGACGGAGCCGGCAATCATCCAACTCAGACACTGCTCGACCTTTTCACAATTAGAGAGGCACATGGCACGCTCAAGGGTCTAAATGTGGTGCTGGTAGGGGATCTGCGCTATGGTAGGACTGCACACAGCCTATCTCACGCACTGGTCCGGTTCGGAGCGACACTGACTCTAGTTTCGCCCGAATCACTGATGATGCCTGCTGAGATAGTTTCTGATTTGAAGGACCACGGAGCAGAAGTGACTGAGACTTCCGACTTCTATTCTACCATCGCAGAGGCCGATGTGATCTACATGACTCGAATTCAGAAGGAGAGGTTCCCAGACGAAGATGAGTACGCTAAGGTTGCAGGAATATACATGCTGAGAGCGGCCGATCTTTCAGGTTCTAAGAAGGAGATGATTATCATGCACCCCCTACCAAGAGTAGAGGAAATTCATCCAAGTGTAGACTCTACTCGCCATGCCAGATATTTCCAACAGGCATTCAATGGAGTTGTGGCCAGAATGGCGCTACTTTGTGATTGTCTAGGTGTCAAGATTCCGAAGAAGGTGAAGTAATGGGTGAGATGAGGCGTGTTACAGCGATTTGTAATGGCACCGTGGTGGACCACATCCCATCTGGAAGAGCCATCCAAGTGCTGAGGATGCTGAGACTGGACATCGGTCGCTCTAACCCTATTTCCCTAGTAATGAATGTCCCAAGTGCGAAGTTGGGTCGAAAGGATGTGCTCAAGATCGAAGATCGTGAGCTCAGCCAAGAGGAATTGGATCGTCTCGCACTACTCGCTCCAGCGGCTAGCGTTGCAATCATCAGGAGTTACAGCGTTGCTGAGAAGCTCAAGGCCGAACTAGGTGATGAATTGGTAAATATCGCCCGCTGCTCGTTCTGGAACTGTATCACGCAAAACGCTAGAGAGCCTCTACCTCAGAAACTGAGAGTAGTCAATGTCGAGCCACTAGAGATTCGCTGCTCATATTGTGGGCGCGGTCAAAACATGGACGAAATAGTCGATAACATCCTTTGAGAAGGAAATCATCTGACCAGTCCGCTTATATTTGGCAATCGAATAACCAATTCGTGCGTCAGGTTGTCTCAATTCTGCTGACAGTAATCCTGTTGTCAAGCGCAATTCCGGGATGTCTGTCGAATTCGCGAGGAGAAATCTCTCTTGTCGTAAATTATGATCAAACAAACGGCACTGTTGTCCAGTCTTATATTGATGGTGAGCATATCTCTACCACTAACGTCTCGTTAGATATCGATTTCTCCAATACTGAATCTGAGAATAAATTAGTCGAATTCGGAGTCGAGTTCGCTGAGGGTAAAGAGACGGTAACTGTGGAATCTGATACATCCTCTACTGTCACTGTCGAGTTCGCGGAACACGGCATCTACGAGATTGTCGCTTATGCCATGGATAGCAAAAACAGGAGAGAGGAAATTGGTGTAACAATTCGAATCGATTTGAATATCGAATGGTCAGAAAAATCCACTCACGAGCCTAGTGGCTTGTCGATTGACCCGATTCCAAAGCATGGTGGACCTCATCCTGTTAGAATCTTCATCGACTCCACAGTCCATAATCCAGAACTGATTGAGAACATCGGCGGGGGGAGAGAAGTTGAGATTACCTGGCGACTATACGATCAAGCAGGAGAAGCTTGTCTTGTACGAAATGGAGTTGTCGAAGAGGGTGGTGAGGTCAATTGGGAAGCTTTTCACTACAATACCTATGAAGTTCACGAGTTGAGAATCAGCTACGACGAGGGACAAGATAACATCGATGTCGAACAGTCAATATCGCTCGCTTACGAGCATCTTGAATCCGAGCCGAATCCCTGATTCAAAGGGTACATTCAATCTATGAAGCCGGAAATATACGCTACCAAGAAAGCCATTGAACCGATTACGATACCTATGGTGATAATGATCCGATCCAGTCTTTCTTCGGGAAACATGACTCAGGATGGAGGTCTTTCGCTTGAATATACCGTGGCCTGTCGTGCCCCCTCAAAGAGAACCTCCCCGACTAGCCCGCTGGTCATAGGGAGGGAAGATTATTCCATCTTTTTCGGATAGAAAGTAATGATTACTATTGTCTGAAGAACCCAAGTACCTAGTAAGAAATAGAGGAATGATTTCCCTACTATTGGAGATACAAGAATTACGCCTAGTAGCGAAAGCCCAATTATTTGATGGGAGGGTAATAGCAGGCCCCCTTTCTCCACGTTCGTCTCATAGAGTAACCCTCTATTACGTATACGTCACAAAGTTACCGTGGTACTCGGGGGCATCCTTAATGACGTATCGTGATTAAGGGGTATTCAGAGGATTAGGTATGAATTGGGCGGAGAAGGTAGACGCCAAATTGGAAAAATGGAGGAACAAACCTCGTTCAAAGTCAATATTAGAGACTTGGGGGAGATTATATGATGGCCCATCTGGATTTATCCTTTTCCAAATTGTCGCATTACCTGCAATAGTATGCTTTTCAGTGGTTGAAAGATTTGGAAATTACTGGTGGTCCTATGTGCTTGCTGGTGTATTTGCAATGGTTGCATTAGCTATTGTGCTTAGCATTTGGTCTAGAG
>MDTE01109154.1_pt1 | contig 15861 bp, 16 predicted proteins | sample 811231 | NCBI WGS metagenome assembly MDTE01 (sample SAMN05326651, study PRJNA326480) | marine metagenome | isolation source: seawater | place: Indian Ocean: Red Sea | collected 2010
CACGGGTTCCAACAGGATAGTTGCGGGTTCAATTCCAATCAGGCGCAATTGCTCCGCCGCAATGAAGCGATGATCATCATTACAAACGATCACGGGCTGCTGGTAGCCAAAGTCGGGCCCGACCCGCAATGCACATTCCTGGAACAAAGATAAATCGCTCGTCAGCGCCTGAAACTGCTTGGGATAGAGCTTGCGCGACAACGGCCACAGTCTCTCGCCTGCCCCCCCTGACAGTATGACGGGCCAGACCTCAACCATTTTTGTGCTCCGTCAAGAAGCGCACAATTATCTCTGTATTCTCCAATGAGTCATACACGTCGTGTTGGGCTCCTCCCCCAATAACGATAGAGCGGGAATGAGGCCGGCCGTCCATGAACTGCCCGCAGTGACCCTGCTGGCCACGCGTGCGATCGACGCCGTACCAGGGATCGCCTGCCTTGACGATTGAGAGAATAGGGATGTGCGGTGGCGCAGCGATGCCCTCGACGATAGGGGCACCGTTGCAGGTCCACTGGGTGATGACGCGAGCCCGGAACTCATGCCCGCGATAAAGCGCAGTGGCAACACCTCCTTCGGACGTTCCGACCAGGAAAAGATTTCGCTGATCGATCCAACTGATCTTCGCCATCTGATCTAGCGCGTACGCAATCTCAGTTTGGCGGAACTCGTACACGAATCGATTGAATCCACCCGTCTGGGTCTCTGGATCGCATTGCAGGGGCCTGAACTGACGCGCCAGGCTATCCGGGACAATCACGGCGAATCCAGACTTCGCCAGGCGTTCAAAAAACAGGAAATTCCCGATTCCGGTGCAGCCATGCATGTACAACACAACGGGCAGGCGGGTCGCAGGACCATACTGCGCAACCTGCTTTTGCATTTGCCGGTCATTCATTCTGGCAAGCACCAGACCGTCCGGCCCCACCGGCGGCAACGCGACCACGGCCTCGCCCCAAGTTCGCTCAATATCCGAGCGATCGTCCAGCAACTCAATGTTCTCGCAGGCCGACAATATCAGCAAACCGATCAGGAACATGCCGCGGCCCAAAATCGTCGATCGACGTCGGACAGTCACTGTGCCAGACCTGGTCTCAACATTTGAACCGAACTCACCCACCAAGTGTCCTGCTCGTTCCCAATACTCTCCGCAGCTGCGTCCGCTGAAGCTTCGTCCGAAAAAATTCCAAAGCAGGTTGCACCGCTTCCGGACATACGGGCCAGCATGCATCCTTCACTCGTCGAGAGCATCTCTATGACCTCGGCAATCTGCGGCACCAACGTTATGGCGGGCTGCTCAAGATCGTTCGATCGCCTCGCAAGGGCTTCCACCATCGCGCCCAGGTCCTTGGGAGCCTCCTTCAACGGCGCCGCCTGTGATCCTGTCGGCGAGAACCATCGAAAGACTTCAGCCGTGACAAGCGGAATCCCGGGGTTAGCAAGCACCAGCCAAGCTGCAGGCAACTCCGGCGCTTGTGTGATGATCTCGCCTCGACCGCTGACGGCGACAGGGTTCTGCGCCAGACATGCTGGAACGTCTGCACCCAGACCCTCGGCAACAGCACGAAGTTGCTCATCTGAAATATCCAAAGTCCACAATTCCGCGAGGGCACGCAATGTCGCGGCTGCATCCGAGGAACCGCCACCCAGACCTGCCGCAACGGGGAGGTTCTTTTGGAGCGAAAGCGCGACACTTGGGCTTTCACCGCATACCTCGGACAATGCGCGTGCGGCCACCACTACCAGGTTGTTTGCCCAATCCATAGTTTCCATGTCGTGCGCAAACGGTCCCGCCAACCGGAGACCAAGACGCTGAGAACGCGACACGGAAACTTGATCAGAGACCCCCGCGAAGACGATTAAACTGTCGATATTGTGATAACCGTCCGATCGACGTCCCAATACGTGAAGATAGAGGTTGATCTTGGCGGGTGCCCGGCAGCGAACTACTTTGCCCCCGTCAGAGGGGTCAATTGCCATCGCCCCCTTCCGGCAGCTCCGAGGTGCTCCGCTTCACGATGGGTGCGAGACCCTTCAGGATCTTCTCTTTGATCTTCGGAACAGTGTCGGGTTCTGGTTCCAGAGCAAGCGCCCGCCGCCATTGGAAGCTGGCTTCCAATTCCCGGCCAACGCGCCAGAGTGCGTCACCGAGATGATCGTTGATGATAGGATCTTCCGGACGCAAGCTTACTGCACGCTCAAGCTGCTTCACCGCCCCATCATACTCGCCAAGGCAATAAAGCGCCCACCCGAGACTATCGACGATGTACCCATCGGTAGGCCGGAGTTCGACCGCTTTCTCCACCATTTTTCGGGCACGCTCCAGGTGCTCGCCCCGGTCGATCCATGAATACCCCAGATAGTTGAGGACGAGAGGCTGCTCCGGCTTGAGATAGAGTGCCTGCAGAAAATCCGGTTCAGCTTTGCTCCATTCGTTCGACCTCTCGTAGGCAATCGCCCGTGAGTAGAGCAGCGTCCAATGTTGCTCGTGAAGATCGCCCAGCCGGCGAATAGCTCGGTCGTAAGCGTCGGCCGAAGCCTTGTATTTCTCTCGGGAACGGAAGATATCGCCCAGTTCGACCAAGGGATCAATTCGATCTGGACGTTCCTTTTCGAGCCTGCGCAGAAGTTTCACAGCTGCGGGCAACTGGTCCATCTCATCCAGGTTCGATGCCATGCGCAGTTGGGCATTCCAACCGTACGGAGAACCCTTCTCGATGCGCGTGTACAGTTCGTTGGCAGATTCAAAGCGCTCGTCACCCTCCATGATGCCACCAACCAGGGTCAGCGCGACCGGCATATCCGGTTTCAATGCGAGCGCGAGCCGGGCATATATCAAGGCCGAATCACGGGCATTCTCCTGCAGCAGACCTCCTGCGATGCCGTAAAACGCCTCTGCAACGCCGTCTTTCGCCTCCGCGAGTAGCGGGGTGACCGGTTCTTTGCTGCCCGCGCGTGCCAGCGCTGTGAGTATCAGGATGTTGTCGGGCTCTCGTTCGAGAAAACCCCGGTACAAGTTAACAGCGTCCTCATGTCGACCCTTGCGCTCCAGGAAGATGCCGTACGCCTCTACGACCCTGAGTGATCCACCTTCCTGCGCTTTTATGGTCTCGAGGTAAGCCGACTCCGCCTGCTCTGCCCGATCCAGAAAATCATTAATTAACGCCGTATGATAGGTGCGAAAAAGCGTGTATCCCTTTTTCTTCTTCAGGAAGTCGAGGGTCCGGAGAGACTCATCACCCTCACCGACCCCGACCTGGGCCCATGCTTCGACGAGCGGCACGATCAGAGCGTTCATGCGAGAACGTGATGCCTTGCGAAGGAGGTCTACGGCGCCGACGTAATCTCCTCCCGCAATGCGTTCAACCGCAATTACCTGGCTTGCCAAACTGGATCGCTGACTGACCTCCGCAATTTTGTGCGCGAGAATGGTCGCGTCTTCGATTCTGCCGTCTGCCAACATGAGTAGAAATGCGCGAGTCAGAATGTCGGAGTTATCGGGATCCCTTTTGAGGACTTGCGAGTAGTAGCGGGAGGCGGAAGTGGTATCGCCGATGGATCGGGCAAATCGACCCGCGAGGTATTGTCCAAAGACCGATCCGTCTTCGACAGTAGATTCATTCCCCGTTGCCGCAATCGATGAATTGACTGGAAGCAGCCACATCGTTGCCGCGACGGCCATGGCCTTGAGCGCCAATTTCCGTTGGCGTGACAAGTTTAGGCACAAAGCCATTTGCAAAGACGTTTTCATACTGTTTCCAGGCATCACCCGATCGATTTGCACTTCACACCATTGATCATGCCGCATCATCATTAATTGAGGGAGAATCGCCAACCCCGAGGTTCATCACATATTCGGATAATTGGGACCGCCTCCACCCTCGGGCACAACCCAGTTTATGTTTTGACTGGGATCTTTGATGTCGCATGTCTTGCAGTGCACGCAGTTCTGAGCATTGATCTGGAGTCGAGGCGCATCTTCTTCAATTCCTACAATCTCATATACACCAGCCGGGCAGTAGCGTTGTTCCGGCGCATCGTACTCGGCGAGGTTAAGTTCGATGGGAACCGTGTCGTCCTTGAGGGTCAAATGGACCGGCTGGTCCTCCTCATGGTTGGTATTGGAGAGGAATACTGACGACAGCCGGTCAAATGTCACCTGCCCGTCGGGCTTCGAATACTCAATTTTTGGACAGTCCGCGGCCTTCTTCAGGCCCGCGTGGTCAGGGTGATGACGGAATGTCCAAGGCGCGCGCCCGCGCAACACCTTCAAGTCGAATCCGCCGTATAGCGTGCCAAACAAGAGGCCCCACCTGAAAGATGGCCGGAAATTGCGTGCCCGGTGCAGTTCTTCGTAAACCCAGGATTCGCGGAACCGTTGCGTATAGCTTTCCAGTGTATCTCCGCTACGTCCCTCTTGAACGGCCTCGAACACCGACTCTGCTGCCATCATTCCGCTCTTCATGGCGGTATGACTGCCTTTGATCTTGGGCACGTTCACGAAGCCGGCCGCACACCCCAGTAGTACGCCGCCCGGAAAAACGAGCTTCGGAACGGATTGCAGACCGCCTTCGTTAATGGCCCGTGCGCCATAGGCAATTCGCCGTCCACCTTCAAACACAGGACGTATGGAAGGATGGGTTTTGAAACGTTGAAACTCTTCAAACGGAGAGAGATGGGGGTTCTGGTAGTCGAGGCCGATAACGAAGCCCACCGAAACCATGTTGTCTTCCAAGTGGTAAAGAAAGCTGCCCCCGTAGGTCCGCGAGTCCATAGGCCAACCCGCCGAATGAACGACCAGGCCCTGACGGTGCTGTTCAGGATTGACCTCCCAAAGTTCTTTGATGCCAATGCCGAAGGTCTGGGGATCGACTCCCTCCCGAAGCTCAAATCGCTCAAACAGGGTCTTGGACAATGAACCCCGGCAACCCTCTGCAAACAACGTGTACTTGGCGTGCAACTCCATTCCCGGCTGGTACTCGGGCTTGTGGCTGCTGTCCTGGGCCACGCCCATGTCACCCGTGGCAACCCCCTTGACGCTGCCATCCTCGTTGTAGACGACTTCAGCCGCGGCAAATCCCGGGAAGATCTCAACGCCCATCTCTTCAGCCTGACTGGCAAGCCAACGGCAGAGATTTCCCAAGCTGATGATGTGGTTGCCATGGTTGTCGAGTTCGGGAGGCAACAGAAGGTTGGGCAGGCGAATCGAACCAGCCCGGGTCAGAAAAAGGAACTTCTCCTCTGAGACCGGTGTATTCAACGGCGCGCCCCGTTCTTTCCAGTCCGGTATCAGCTCATCGATGGCACGGGGCTCGAGAACCGCACCCGAGAGGATGTGGGCACCAACTTCAGAACCTTTTTCGAGGATACATATGCTGAGATCGACGTCGTTCTCGGCACACAGCTGTTTAAGCCGGATCGCAGCGCTCAAGCCCGAAGGCCCCGCGCCCACGATCACTACGTCGAACTCCATCGAGTCTCGTTCTTGCGCCTCTTCGGCCATCCTGGCCTCCATTGCCCGTCGCCGTTTCGAATTCGGTTCAATCAGACCGGTATACGCGCGCGCGGCAAGCTTGGTCAATCGATCCCGGGCCCAGTCAGGTCGAAGAAATTGAGCCACTCTGATAGGCTTTGCTTGGAGCGAATATCCACGCCGCGCAAACCGTAAGCCCCAGCACGTTGCCAACACGCACCGAACTCATAAGCCTTCTTCGATGGCACATCGAGGCGGGCGCAGACGAAGCAATCGACGAAACACCATTCGATCGATTCAAGATGCTGTCTGACCGCGTTTATCGCGAAACTCCGCCAGCGGCTACCGAGAATCCTGATACTCAGTCTCATGCCGAGAAGGATTCCACGTCGGAACCGCGCCGTGGGAACTCCTCGCGACGGGAGGCAAATGTGCCGCTGCCACTTGAAAACCCGGATGTTGCAGAGAAAAACGCCGATCAAAATGCCAGCGAGGTATCCACGCTTGCCGAACTCAAAAGGGCTATGGAGGCGTTCGAAGGCTGCTCGCTGAAACACACAGCAATGAATCTGGTGTTCGGCGACGGAAACCCTGACGCTTCAGTCATGTTTATCGGGGAGGCCCCGGGAGCTGACGAAGATCGTCAAGGACTTCCGTTCGTCGGCGTAAGCGGCCAGCTCCTGGACAGGATGATCGCAGCAATCGGTATGGATAGGTCGTCAGCCTACATCACCAACATCCTGCCCTGGCGTCCACCGGGAAATCGCAAGCCGACGACGAACGAAGTGACAGTTTGCCTGCCTTTCATCCGGCGTCACATTGAACTCGTTGCACCACAGGTTCTGGTGCTGGTGGGCGGCACTGCCGCAAGCGCGCTGCTTGGGCGAACGGAGGGCATTACCCGACTTCGAGGCAAATGGCTTATCTATCGCGGCAAAGAAGAGAATATAGACAGTGAAATACCCTGCATGCCTATTTACCATCCTGCCTACTTATTGCGGCAGTCCGCCCTCAAACGAGAAGCCTGGCGAGACATCCTGGCAATCAAAGAACGGCTGGATTCGTTGAATGACAAATGAATTGTGGGCTGGCATTGCGTGTCAATTAGCATCCAGAACGCCCTGTCCGTAGACATATGCATGCTTGCCGCGAATCTCAGCATCCGCTATGAAGCCGACATGCTTCGGGGAACCGGAAGGTTGGCTCGCCATTGTTTGGGCTTCCGCCAGACGTATTGGCGAGTCCCATTTGCGGTGGACTACGCAGGCCGAACATACCGACTGACGGGTATTGTGGCCTCGTGCACGGCGTTCCTCGTTGTGTTCCTGATGTTGCTACGCCCTGCGTCAGCGACCATCGAAGGCGCCCGCGCTTTTGTCATGGAATCGATGGTTGATGCCGCTGCAATCAACATCCTCAATCATGAGGATGTATTACGCTATCAACGTATCTTTGACGTGCAGGAGGACGGCGACTGGAAAGCCGCGGACAAGATTATCGCCGAGCTGGACGATAAAATCCTGATGGGGCATGTGCTTTACCAGCGATACATGCATCCAACCAAGTACCGCTCCAAGTTCAGAGAGTTATCCAATTGGATGAAGGTGTATGCCGACCATCCAGGCGCCTACCGCGTCTACCGGCTGGCGCGAAAGCGCAAGCCCGTCAAGGCACACGCGCCGAAAAGGCCCATCCGACCGAATGGGCACAGGGCTACCAAGACCGCCTCCGTTCAGAACGGCAAGTATGTATCGCCTCGAAAGCGCAATCGTTCCACGCGCCGTGAAGTACGGCGCCTCCAGGCACACATGCGCAGTCACATCCGCTATCGACGACTGGACGGTGCGATCAAACACCTGAAGAGCAGCAAGTATCGCGACCTCCTGGACACAACAGAGATTGCGATTCTGTATGCGGGAATGACGAAGGGTTACTTCCACCTCGGTCATGATAAGCGGGCGTATGCTCTGGCCTCGCAGAACGCCGATCGAGCGCGGCGCTATGTACCAGCCGTCGATCTTTACGGCGGCCTGGCCGCCTGGCGGATGGGAAATAAGATGGCAGCGGTTGAGCATTTCAGTGCTCTTGCCGAGTCCGAAACCGCCTCGGACCGGGAGAAAGCCCTGGGCGCATTTTGGGCTGCAAGAGCCCATCTCGTCGCGCGAAGTCCTGATAGCGTTGCACGCTATCTCCGGATCGCGGCCACACAACCCAGAACGTTCTACGGCCAATTGGCGCGCCGTCTGCTTGGCAACGGCGAACCACCGGCTTGGGAAGCCCCGGTCTTGTTTCCCTCGGATTACGCACGGCTGAAGGACAGCGCTTACGTGCAGAGGGCTGTTGCGCTGTCCCAGGTGGGGCGGCTGTACTGGGCCGAGCGTGAACTTCGGACGGCGTTCGTGGCCGCACCCACTCACGCGCGCAAGGCGATGTTGGCTCTGGCCGTTCGGCTCGGGCTTCCTGGAGCGGAGCTGCGCCTGGCCCGTGCCATCCTGGCTTCGGATGGAGACGCCTACGATCGGGCATTGTTTCCGGTCCCGCCCTGGGAACCCGAGGGTGGGTTCAAGATTGACCGGGCAGTTCTCTTTGCGCTGATGAGGCAGGAATCCGGTTTCAATAGCCGTGCGAAGAGCGGCGCCGGCGCCAGAGGATTGATGCAGTTAATGCCACGCACTGCCAGTTTCATGGCACGGGATCGAAGTCTTCGCGGCCGGAATAAGCAGAAGCTTTTTGCACCTGAATACAATGTCCATCTCGGTCAGAAATACGTCGTGCATCTCATGAACGATCACGATTTCCTGGACAATCTCATCATGGTTGTCGCCGCATATAATGGTGGTCCCGGCAATGTCAGGAAATGGACGCGAAGAATCAAAGAGGCCGACGATCCCTTGATGTTCATAGAGAGTTTGCCATCGCGCGAAAATCGCGAGTTCGTGCGACGCGTGTTCACGAATATGTGGATCTACCGTGCTCGCCTCGATCAGCCGGCGCCCACACTGGACGCCATGGCGCAGGGACATTGGCCGATCTATCACCCCCTTGATCTAAAGATCGAGACAGCCGGTGCCCAGGAGTCGATCGACAATGTCCTCCAAGACTAGTGACACCCGATCGTTCATTCCTGTTGGCATTGCAGTCCTGACGGTTTCCGATACCCGCACCATCGACAACGACAAGTCGGGCAACGTACTGGTTGAGCGACTACAGTCCGCCGGACATCGCCTGGTCGATCGAGACATCATCAAGGATGACTTCGAGGCCATAGTCACCAGGCTCGGCTCGTGGATCGCCGATGCCGAGGTCAACGTCGTGATCGCGACGGGCGGCACGGGCGTCACGGGCCGGGACGTCACGCCGGAGGCCTTTCAGTCGGTGTTCGAAAAGGAAATCTCTGGATTCGGCGAACTGTTTCGAATGCTTTCCTACGACAAGATTGGCACGTCCACCATCCAGTCGAGGGCAACGGCCGGAGTAGCGGGCGGGACGTATCTGTTCGCTGTTCCCGGATCGCCTGGTGCCTGCAAGGATGCCTGGGACGGCATCCTGGAGTCCCAACTCGACTATCGTCACAAGCCCTGCAACTTTGTCGAATTGATGGATCGCTTACTCGAGCACGAATCCGTCCAAGCCTGACAAATATAGAGCCAGCTTGGAAAGCGCAATGGACGCGTTCCGAGAGTCTCACGATGCTACGCATTGAAGAACTCAGCATTCCGGGCTTGGCTCCGATCTCTTTGAGCATTGAAGGCGGGGCCTGCGTTGCTATCGCCGGACCTTCCGGCTCCGGCAAGACACTGCTTTTGCGGGCAATCGCCGATCTCGATGAAGCCAGCGGCACGGTCACGCTGGACGGTGCCGACCGGAACAGCATGACGGCCCCGTTTTGGCGTCGTCAGGTCATGTACCTGCCTGCTGTCTCGGGGTGGTGGCGGAGCCAGGTGTCACAGCACTTTGATGATTGGGCCGAAGCCGTGCCGCAGGTCGAGGCCCTGCGCCTGCCTCCCGATTGCGGGGATTGGCCGATTGCCAGATTGTCGACCGGAGAGCAGCAACGACTGGCCCTGGTAAGGGCGATGTGCCGTCGACCAAGGGTTCTGCTGCTTGATGAACCAACGTCCGCTCTCGATGCGTCGGACACCGAAGCGGTTGAGCACTACATCGGGAAGTTCCTCTACGACGGAGGGGCAGCAGTATGGGTTTCCCACGATGCAGCACAGCGCCAACGTATCTCCAATAGAACAATGACAATTGACCGAGGCGTGCTTCGGAACGAAAGCGCATGACCTATATCGAAATCGGGTTCAATGATTTGGTCCTGGCCTCGGCGCTGGTGGTCTTGAACGGCGTGTTGTCCGTGAGCCTACGCCTGCAGCTGGAGCGGGAACTCCTTGTTGCAACATTACGCATGATCGTTCAGCTCATCCTGATCGGACTGGTTCTCAAGGCTTTGTTCGCAATTGTCTCTCCGCTTTGGACCGGCCTGGCTGCTCTCGCCAAGATCGTATTCGCGGGCCGAGAAATTACCGCGAGGCAGGACCGACGCCTGTCGGGCTTCTGGACTTATGGCCTTGGCACCGGTTGCATGCTCATTGCTGCAACCCTCGTAACGATCTTCGCTCTGACAACGCAACTCAATCCCGAGCCCTGGTATCACCCACGGTATGCCATACCCATTCTGGGCATGGTACTGGGCAATACGATGACTGGCATCAGTCTGGGACTTCATGCATTGACCAACGGCGGCGCAAGCTCCCGCAATGCGATCGAGGCTCAGCTGGCCCTGGGCGAAACTCGGACAGATGCACTACGTCCTGTCACGCAGGCAGCTCTCAAAAGCGCACTGATGCCCATCATCAATGCCATGGCAGCGACAGGACTCGTGGCTCTTCCCGGTATGGGACAGGACAGATATTGGCCGGCGCGGACCCGGTCAGCGCCGTAAAATATCAGATCCTCATCATGTTCCTGATCGCGGGCGGCACGGCGCTGGGCGCGTTCGTAGCAGTACTTGGCGCCGCTTACCGACTCACAGACAGTCGTCATCGACTGCGACTCGATCGCCTCACTTCACCGGCCGAGTAATCGCCGCCCGCCCAACACGTCGAAATCTGCCTTGGTGTCTATATCGCGAAGTGTGTCGAGCTTGGCCACGCGCCAGGCCCGCGGAAACGATTGAATTGTATCCTCCAGGGCATGGGGGCTCGACCAGCGGATATTCCGGAACAAACCTGGCCGCCAGAGACCTGTCGAACCTGGACGCTGCCTCAAACCGATGAGCCAATAACCCCCATCGTGCGCCGGCCCGATTACGGCTTCATGGTCGTCCAGAGCGTCGAAAGCCGATACTACATGTGCCGCCGTTAATCCGGGAATGTCGCTGCCAATGACGACGACGGGCTCCGGTGCATGGGCCATGATCGCTCGCGACATGCGTGCGCCAAGATCACCATGGCCTTGCGGAATGCACGAAACACCGGGCGGCCAGAACCGATTACTGCGAGCTAAACTATCCGGCGTGACGGCAACGGATAAATCAAAGCTGGGGACCCTGCATAATTCTGAGATCAGACGGTCCGATTCGCTCCGATAGAATCTCCAGGCCGCATAATCACCAACTTTGGCGGCCAACCGCCGCTTAACCGCTCCGACCTGCGGCGCCCGGGCGAAGACAACAACATGGCAATGCGGGCGCACGCTCAGGATTCAGCGGTAGATGCGGGCAATGGTGGCTGGTGCCACGCCCATAAAGTACAAGGCCAGACAGAACAGGTTTCTCGTGCTACGGCGAACGTAACCATCCCGCACATATCGTGCCGCCGAGGTTTGCGCTGTCGCGTTGAGAAACACGAGGCGGGAGGAACCGAGCCGCCGCACGAATTCAACGTCCTCCATCAGTGGGAGGGCACGATAACCACCAACCTCGGAATACAGCCTGCGGGAGATCAACAGCCCTTGATCCCCGTACGGGAGCGCAGCCAGCCTGCAGCGCCATTTGACCAGCCATTCCAGGATGCGGGCGGAGGCGGACCGATCATCCAATGCGAACGAAAAGACTGCAGCACAATCTTGCGATTTCTCCAAGATCAAGAATTCACTCACTTCGGTTTCCCATCCATCGCCTAAGCGGGTGTCTGCGTGGAGAAACAGCAGCCACGCAGCGCCCGAAGCCGCAGCTCCCGCCGCCAATTGGCTCCCTCTGCCTGGCTTTGCCCTCACGAGCTGTGCTCCCCACGCCTTCGCAATCCTGACCGTCTCGTCCGTCGATCCGCCATCGCAAACGATTATGCCGCCTATCTTTCCTTCATCGCGTGCGGCCGACAGGAATCCCAATACCGAGTCGAGTGTCTCTTCGGCATTCAACGTTGGAATCACGATGTCGAGGTCGAGGCGGTCGTGCACTGGCTGAGAAAATTGCGATACAGGCGTTCTGCATCAGTATTGAATTGTGGCAGGGGTTTTGCGACCTCGCGTTCCAGAGCTTCCAAAGCGCCAGGTCCCAGCGTTTGTTCCAATGCCTCACGGTAAGCCGGTACGTCACCCCATTCGGGCACTGTCTGTGGAGTCTGTTCGACGTGGTACTGGATTCCATAGGCCGTGTCACCGACGGCGAATGCCTGGACGCTACACAAATCAGATTCACACAGCGCCCGGCCACCGACCGGCATTCTATGAACCTCGTAGGAGTGCCATTGGAGGCATTGAATCTTCTGATCAAAGCCTTGGAAGAGTGGATCGTTCCGCCCATCTCCCGTCAGTGACACCGACATGACACCCACCTCAGGTGTCGGCATGACACCAACCTCGCCGCCCAACGCATCAGCGAGCAATTGCGCCCCGAGACAAAACCCCAGAAACGGCATCCCACGCTCAAGAACCGCTTCGCGGATGGCCTGTTTCTCTTTGACCAGCCACGGATACTCCTCCTCCTGCCAAGTATCCATTGGACCGCCCATCACCCAAAGCACGTCGAACTGACCTAGATCGGGAATTTCTTCGAAGGCATCCAGTTCGACCGCTTGCCATGAGTGGCCATCGGCAGCGAAGAAGTCCCGAAAGACGCCAGGGTGCTCAACCGGAATATGTTGGAAAACAAGAATGCGCATGTAACCGTCCTGATAGATCAAGTGGGACAGCCTATCAAAGACAGTAGATCCATTTGAATGTTCATCGTGCGCGACAGACACATTGCGGTTCGAATCCGACGAAAATGAAATTTGACACCCCCATGATTGGCCGCCCAGCCTCCGTGACGTTCCGCGAACCCTCACTCCCGGCCTTCGACCAGTATTTATGGCGTCAAGATCCGATACGGCTGAACAGAAACGTCTCCGCCGCTTTGTTCTTGATTCGTTCTCTTTTCGGGATATGCTGTCAGGGATGGAACGGGAGATTGCGCCGACACTTCGAGATGCCGCCGTACATGAGGGAGGGCGGCGCGGACGGGGAGCCGTGAGCAACCCGACGGGCAGGTTTGAGCTCCAGCAACGTGTTCAGCGGGATGCCAACTGGAAATTCGACGACGGATGGGGCGGCGCAGACGAGGCTCCACCACCACTGAGAACATCAGTGACTGAAGAGTCCTGCCGGACCATCATTTCCCGCAATGAATCGCCGGATGTCCCGTTCAGCGCCTCTATTAATCCGTACAGGGGCTGCGAGCATGGCTGTATCTACTGTTATGCCAGGCCAACGCACAGCTATTACGGCCTTTCGGCAGGACTTGATTTCGAGAGTCGGCTGTTTGTAAAGCCGGATGCCGTCAGGGTACTGCGCAAAGAGCTTTCACGGCCTGGCTATCAATGCGAAGTCATTGCACTGGGCACCAATACCGATTGCTACCAACCCCTGGAGCGAGAGCGCCGGGTGACACGGGGAATTTTGGAGCTATTGGCGGCGTGTGATCACCCCGTGGGAATTGTCACCAAATCCCACCTGGTCACTCGCGACATTGATCTTTTGGGCCCGATGGCTGAAAAGGGCCTCGCGCAGGTTCTGATCTCGATCACCACGCTGGACCGGCGTCTCGCCCGTAGTATGGAGCCACGCGCATCAACACCGGGCAGACGGCTCGACGCCATACGCGAAATCGCTTCTGCTGGCATTCCCGTCGGTGTGCTGACGTCTCCCGTGATTCCTGGACTGACTGACAGCGAACTTGAACGCATCCTGCAGGTCGCACGGGACGCCGGCGCGACGAGCGCCAGCTATCTATTGGTGCGCCTGCCTCACGACGTGAAAAACCTGTTCCGTGAATGGCTGAGCGAGACGGTCCCGGACCGCGCACCCCGCGTCATGTCCTTGATTCACGACGTCCGCAACGGCAAAGACAATGATCCTCATTTCGGCTCGCGGATGAAGGGCAGCGGACCTTTCGCCGAGATGATCGGGCAACGCTTCAAACTGGCTATCGATAGACTCGGCCTCAACGAACGCAAGATCACACTCGACACCACACTCTTCCACCCGCCCGATCGAGAAGACACGCAACTGACGCTCCAGTTTTGACCTCATGGCGGTCGCGGTCTCGATAGTCCGGACCGTATTCCTGGCAGGCCTACTATCGATGTCATCCTGCGCCGTCGAGCAGGGCTGGACAAGAGCTGCAGCGAGTCACGAAGACGCACTGGAAGATCTCGTGTTCTTCTGATCGCACGCCGTTCAGGATGCGCACGATCAGTTCTCCACAGAACGGCAAGCCCAAAGACTCGCACTCCTCAACGTTCGCGTAACGAGAACCGGAGAGATACGGATCAACGACGACTTCGAAACCTTCATGGTTCAGTTGGATGAACTGAAGTGGCGCGAAGAGCACTTTCGGACCTGCATGCAGGGGCGCGGGTACTCGCGGGTGGCAGGCACGTCCAAGTGACAGTCTCCCCGGCAATATCTAAAGAGTGACCTTCCGAAATGATAGGTATCCCCTATCTATATGCGTGATAGTAGTGTGTGGTCTGGCGTATCAGTCATGGCTCGTGGGGCAAACGAATCCGCCGGGTACGCGTGGGCAACACGTGGGCTTGTGGATGTGGAAACCAACCAGAGGTAATCGCATGTTTGGTTTGATTCGAATTTGCGCCGCCGTCATGGCCGTTGCCTGGGCGGGGATGGTCCCGGCATTCGCAGCCGATGACGAAGACGTCAAACAGTTGAGAGAAACGGGCGAGTGCGCCAGTTGCGATCTCAACGAAGCGGATCTGATGAATGCCGATCTGCAGGGCGCAGACCTCAACAAGGCCAATCTGCGTGATGCCGATCTCAAGGGTGCGAACCTGACGGGAAGCAATCTTTCTCGATCAAACCGGAGCCGGAACGACCTCGAGAAAGCTGACCTATCCGGTGCTAACCTCTCGCGCGCCATGATGTCAGGCGTCGATCTAGAAAAGGCCGTGATGAAAGGCGCCAAGTTGCGCCGGGTGGATCTGCGAGATGGGGAACTAGACAAAGCCATGCTCGATGGCGCGGATTTCTCCGAGGGCGACCTGCGGGGCACCAGTTTCAAACGCGCCGAGCTCAAGGGAAGTTCCTTCGAGAGTAGCAAGCTTCACGGGACGAACTTCGAACGAGCCAATCTTCAAGGCGCGAATTTTGTGGAAGCCATTCTCAAGAAAACAGATTTTTCAGGAGCCAATCTGACCGGCGCCGAAGAACTAACGCAAGCGCAGCTCAACGAAGCCTGTGGTAATGCCGAGACGGTTCTCCCTGATGGCGTGACCATTCCGACGTGCCAATAGGGCGGGATTCGACCGCAATCCGGAGTTCACATGTTCTTCTAGGGCCGCCCGTGTCGGGGCGGCCCAATTGACGACTGCGTCAGGCGGGCTCCAACTCTTTTTCGAGTGCCGGCGTACCCTCGCCCAGCGGCGGCAATTGGCCGCCACCCGAGATGCACATGTGCTGTTCGAACTCATGCACCATGACGATCAATTCATCGGCAGTGGTGCCGATCTCTTTCTCCACGACTGCGAGAGAGTAATCAAACAGGGCCTGCGTACGTTCAGCCTCCTGGCCGCGACCGGGCCTCACCCCGCACGACAACAAGACCGTCTTGTCGCCAGGCTCCGCATACATGTCGCGGATAGCGATCCAGATATGCTCTTTGAACCAGCTCTTGGCGATCGCATCGTGAAGACCTGAATGAATTCGCGCCTTTGTCTCACGACTTAGACCTTCCGGAATATCTACTCTGACGAATGGCATGCTGTGCGCTCCCCAAATCTGCGTTCGCCAAAAAAAATAGCAGCAAAATTTGCAAGGTCAATTCGCACACTTCGTACAATGTTTGGGAGGGATATTCCTGTGGCGTTCGAATCCCTTAGAACGGTAGATACACCCACAAATACCCATAAGAATCATATTGATTGGATCAAGCTCGGACATGAGAACTGTCA
>MDTE01117232.1_pt1 | contig 15860 bp, 13 predicted proteins | sample 811231 | NCBI WGS metagenome assembly MDTE01 (sample SAMN05326651, study PRJNA326480) | marine metagenome | isolation source: seawater | place: Indian Ocean: Red Sea | collected 2010
GTTGTAGTCGGACGCGAGCACCTCATGGTCCCCATCCGTCGCCAACCGAATCACAGACCGAAGTCCGCCTTCTCCCTGTGCGCAACACGCCACCAGCCGGCCGTCCGGATCGAAATTCATGCCATTGGCACGACCACTCGGCTCCTTCCATACCTCTGTCTCCCCGGTGGCTCGAAGCACCATGATCCGATTGTTCGGACAGTCAGAGAAGTAGAGGTCACCCGAATGATCCGCTGCTGGCCCCTCGGTGAAGCTGCAGCCTTCTACCGCGCGATTGAGGGCGAGATCGTCTTCATCCATCCCTATTCACCAATTCATCCCCAGTCCCGTGCTCAACCTGGAGTCCGTCTCCGCGACCCCACCAACCGGGTCACTGTCTCTCCGTACCGCCGCCGATACGCTGAGACTCAGTTTCCCCGTAATGCGGGTGTCGATGGAGATGTCAGCCAGAACCCTGTAGTCGTCGAACGCCGAAACCACCGGCTGTACATAGACTGTTCCCGTCAGTCCAGCGGTCTCGGAAATACTGGCGCGCACGGACAGATAGGAACTCCAGCGGAGATCGTCGGTATCGGCCGCGTGAAAGTCAGCCGGCAAGACCTCGTGACGCTCCGATTCTGCCATCAGTGAACTTCCGAACCAACTCTCGACACCGTCACCTGAAACACAGAATCGAAAGCCGGCACCCACAAGATACCTGGTGTCAAGTCGGCGGGCCTTGTCGTAATTCGCCTGGCCATAGGCCTCTATACCCAGCCTCGGTCTCAGACGTCGATTCAAACGGATGTGGGCCAGAGCCTCGTTCGCGAACCGTTCTCCGTCCTCCCAGCCCAGGTCACCTGACGCGAGCAAGGTCCAGCGCATTGCGCCCTGGCTGAACCCGATCGCAGCGGCCGGGGTGATCTCGATAAGATCGACGTTTCCACTCCGCAGGGTCAGGTCCAGCTGAATCAGACCGGTCGTCCCTGTAGAAACCTCAGGGCGCAGCCGCTCGATGTTCACCTGTGCTTCGCAGGGAGCGATCAGACTGACGAGGCATCCGATCCAGAAAATGCGACGTCTACTGAACAATGATATCCCCGTCCAGCGATATCACATCTTTGAGGGCAGAATCGGGGCGACCGATCGAATAATGCGTTCCGTCGACCTGCACACCCAACCGGGTCAACGGGTTCTTCGACGACGTGTCAACGTGAGCCAGCACAGAGTAGGCTCGATCGCCCTGACGGATATTCGCTCCGCGTATCCCCTTTTCCCACACCGTGCTGACCTCAGCCGGTTTATCCCCTGCCAGGTAAGGTGCCAGGACCGTCACCAGGACTGCACTCCCCGTGGGCATGATCGACGTCACGTCCAAATGATACCTCGCCGCCTCTTTCGGTATATCCCCTTCATGACCATACCCAAAGGGGGCATAGTCCCATCCCTCGAATCGCCGGAAATGCAATTCCTCTTCGTGGCAGAAGACCACATCGAGTGCGGCCCGTTCATACTGAATCCTTGCCCGTTTGCCGTCCGGGTCAAGTTCGACCGGTTTCATCCCGTGCACATGCCAGGTCCACATGCTGTCCGCCCGGGGTACCATCTCGTCGACGAGGACGAAGAGGGATGAATCCAGACAGACCACAGAACGCGTACATCTAAGAACACGGTCTCCGTAGGCCTCGGAGGCATCACCTCGGGCATAAGTCATCCGTTCGAGGCTGTGATATCCGGTGAATCGACCAACGGCTGAGGCGTCGCGCGCAATCTGTCCGGCACCGTCAAACGTCACGGCATTGTGAGCCTTGGTTTGCCGCGTCCAACCGTGGTGATGCGGGCTGCTGTATAGGTTGTAGAGTCCGCTGGGTACCGCCAGTGGCTCCCCATACGCCTCGAGCACAAACGAGTTCTGATCGGCGTGCGAATGGGACTCGGATCCGTAGGTTGAGGATCGCATCATGAACCGCACATCCTGATCCGGATCCACCAAATCCCGGCGGATAGACAACCATCCCACGTCCTGGTAGAGTCTGGAGGCCGACCGGGGCAATTCCGCGTCGGGGCAAGTCGTGGGTTCGGTAATGAATGAGAGGGGCGAAAACAGCCCGCGAGATTCGACTATCTCGCCGCCCGCTCGCTCAAGGATCTGGTCGGCATGTGTCAGGAAACGCTGATCTCCATAGATTCGCCCGAGGTGGCGCTGGATTCCCCAACTGGAGACGACGGAGCCCTGTCCAGCCGTTCGACCGTCTCCGAAAGGAACGAGACAGGCGTTCGGAGGAACGCACATCAGCCTCCAGTCTCCATGGTTCCTGAACCAGGCTTTCTTGTAGAAGTCGACGTTGGCGACCTCTCGCAGCGCGTATACGAAATGATAGTAGAGGTAGCAATAGGTGGAAGAATACGAGACGCCCTGTGCCCACCCGCCTTCTCGTCCACCCCACCACGGATACATGGCGACTGTGGTCGGGAGAATGAAGTCGAACCAAGATTCGGCGTCATCACATTCACCCGCGAGCGCGATTCCACACTCCCCGAGAAAACCAAGCAATCGACCAGAATGGTTGTCCGTGCCGGTCACCCCGTAGTTGAACCGGGTGAACCTTTCCAAGGTCTGGTTACCTCGATTGCGAAGCGCTTCCCTTATCGTGGCGCGTTCTTCGTCCGTCATCAGGCCATACGCCCAGTCGTATGCGCGCGGTCCCAAATTAATGACGGACATGTGCGGTTCGTTGTTGTGGAAGGTTGACGTAGAACCTTCTACATCCCAGCTAGAGAATTCGAGCAACCGCTCGATCGCTGCACGACCGAACACTCCATCCTCTTCGATCAGGGAGATCAAGGCAAAGAGCTGGGCATCCTGACCCATCTGTCGAGACCCGGTCATGGCATCCTTGAAGATCTGTCCCCACTCATCGTGATGCTTCGAGCGGTCGGGCAGGAAGGGCGGTTCTGTCATGCGCAAATCCGCGTCCAGACGTGCGCGTCCTTCAGCTCGGATCCGATCCCACTCTGCTTTCCGCTCGCCCGTATGGCACGACTGCCTGAAGGCCTCCAGGCGCTTCTCCGCCAACAGATGTCGCGGTCTCCCCTCGATTCGCGACACTAGGACCTTACCCGTCGGTATCCACAATTCCTCGGTCTGATCGGACACGTGAAAGGTAAATGGCTCGCTCCAGACATCGTCCTGTCCTGCACCGAGCGCCCGCCATCGCCAAGTGTATTCTCCACGCTCGAGCGCCTTATCACACACCCAGAGGCATCGTCCCGCGTGCTCGTGCCGGATGGTTCCGCTGCGTCCCTGAATCTCGAGCTCATACGATTCAGCACCGTCGATGGGTCGCCAAACAAATCCGGGCGGGTTGAAATCGACGTGGCTCCCGTTTACCGGCCGACGCGTATCGATCAGCGGGCTGGGTGATCGGTGTTCTCTCAAGGTCTTTCCTGCGCTTGGGTGGTGACGCGCCGTCAAGATAGCCGTTTGCCAGAACCCGAGCAAGGTGGTCCCCCTGTTACCTTGACAGCCCGAAGGGATTGGATTATCAACGTCCGATTCCGCGAGATCAGTCCGTCACACGGACCACTTTCCAGGAGGGCACATGCGACGATTCACGATGTCGGTTCTGCTGGCGCTCATCACGCTGATTCAGGCGTGCAGCTCTCAGGGTGCCGCAAACAAAGATAAATCGATCACCATCTGGTGGGCTCAGTGGAGCCCGGCGGACGGCCTTCAGGAGCTCGGTAATCGCTTCGAGCAAGAAACGGGCATTAAAATCATCGTGCACCAGATTCCCTGGTCCTCCTACCAGGACCAGGTCTTCCTGAACTTTGGTAACCGGCGTACCGATTTCGATGTTGTGATCGGAGACAGTCAGTGGATCGGCCGAGGCGCGACCAAGGGTCTGTATGTCGACCTGACAGACTGGCTGCCGAGCGCAGTTGACATGGATACGGTCCATCCGAAAGCCGCGCGATATCTGTGCGAATACCCACCGGGATCCGGAAAATTCTACGCTGCTCCTTGTGAGACAGACGCGATCGGCTTCGTATACCGGAAAGATTGGTTCGAGGACCCCGAGGAGCAGGCCGCCTTCAAGGCCAGATACAAGCGTGAACTGGGTCCGCCCGCCACCTGGGATGAGTTCCTCGAAGTCGCGGAGTTCTTCCAGCGTCCGGGCGAGAAGCGATATGGCGCGTCTCTCCTGTCCGGACGAGGCTATGACTCGCTGACCATGGGATTCCAGATGTTCCTCTACGCCTTCGGCGGTTCCTGGGGCGATCCAGACACAAGACAGGTCGAGGGCATCCTGAACACCCCTGAGGCGGCGGAAGGCCTGAAGTTCTACAAATCACTGATGTACTTCGGCCCACCGGGAGCCACAAACTTCGACTACGCAAAAACACTGGAGACCCTCACCAACGGCTCAACGGCCATGGTGATGGACTACTTTGCGTTCTTCCCAGGTATCGTCAAGCAGATGGGTGATCAGGTCGGCTTCTTCAAGGTCCCGAGCCACGGACAGCGTCGCGTGGTGAGCCTCGGTGGCCAGGGCTTCAGCATCTCGGCCAAAACCACCCCTGAAAAACAGGAGCTCGCGCGCCAATTCATCGCGTGGTTCCTGCAGAAGGAGATACAGGAGCAGTGGATCACCAAGGACGCAGGATTTACGGCCAACACCGCGATCCTGAGCAGTGAGGCTTTCAAGAAAGCGTCGCCCTACAATCGCGCATTCTCCGAATCACTCGACCTCCTTCAGGACTTCTGGAATGTGCCCGTGTTCAACGAGCTCCTGTCTGCCTCTCAACAGCACATCGGCGAGGCGATCGATGGACTGAAGACCCCCGAGCAAGCGCTCGAAGATCTTGCCCGGGACCACCAGCAGATCATGGAAGAGTCCGGATTGACGAAAGGGAGTTGAGGATGGCTCCGATCGCTGAGCTCATAGAGGTCAGTAAGGCCTACGGCGAAACAGTCGCGGTCCGAGATCTGAATCTGGCGGTCAGCGAGGGAGAACCGATCGTCGTCCATAGGCCGAGAAAAAGATGGTCCTCCTCCTACTATGGTCAGAACAGACAAACTCGACGCGGCCACACCCCACGTGTTCTGGCGAATTCCCGAAACAATGGGTTTACCGTTGAGATGGAGGCCGTATCTCGCCCGACTCACTCGGGCACAGAACCCGCGTTCACACCGAGTGCTCGTCGATACGCTTCAAACGAATACAAATCGTCGGGCATCACGTTCCCGATGTTGACCTCGACACCAAATCGATCGACGAGTTCGCGTCGCATCTTGTGGATGACCGACTCCGTCACGCCCTCGATCCAGGGGCCGGGCAGTTCGAACATGACACGCTCGACGCCGACGGCCGCGACGGTGTCCTCGACTTGCTTCTCCGTCTCCGCATCCGCGTTCACCAGTTCAGCCGCTTCCAGAAGAATGATCTTTGCGCCCGCATCGAGGCAGGCTTTCGCATCCTCTGTAAAGCTCGGGCCGTGATCGAGCCCCTCCTTCTTCCCAACCTCTCCGAACACGTCCATCCCATAGTTTTCGACCGCATCCTTAATGACGTCCACTTTCCAGGAAAGCGAGACGGGTGCTACGTTGTCTGATACCTCGATCCACCGGTATCCAGCTTCGGCACACGCGGGCAGGTACAGATCGAGCTGGTCATACATTTCGGCATACTCTAGATACTGACCACCAGGGAACGGCTCGATACCCAGAGATCTGTAGCTCTGGATCTTCCGGGTCAGCACGTCGTTTGTCATTAGCCGAGACAGTCCAACAGCGATCTTTACGAAGTCGAAATAGGGTGCACCCATCACCTGCAGGTCCTGCTGTCTTGCGGGTCCCATTCCCCAGTCCACGACCATCGTGAACCCCGTCGATCGGGGTTTTCCGCTCCGCGCACGGCCGTCCAGACCGTCAAAGATGTGTGATTCTCGCATTCCATACCTCCGTTCATGATTCCGCCGAGTTCCGAATATAGTCGGTGACGCTGAACGGGCAAGATTGCGGAAAACATCTGGAAGGGCGCCAGCCGGTGGTCTATCTTAGGACCGTGACAAAACAAATCCCCGAATCTCTGAGACCCGCCTTTCAGCATTGCGCCCGGATGGCGCAGGATCACTACGAGAACTTTCCCGTAGCTTCGTGGTTGCTGCCCTCTCATCTGCGCCCGCACCTTCACAGCATCTATGCCTTCGCCCGCACAGCAGACGACTTCGCCGACGAGCCAGGACTAGAAGACGACGAACGGCTCGAGAAGCTGACAGACTGGCGAAGACGGCTTCACGCGTGCCGGCAGCAACCGGACGGACCGATCTTCGAAGCCCTAGCCGAAACGATCCGGCAATTCGACATCCCGGGTCGCCTACTCGAAGATCTTCTCGATGCCTTCTCCCAAGATATCGTCCAGTCACGTCATCGCACTTTTGATGACTTGCTCGCATACTCACGTAAATCGGCCAATCCGGTCGGGCGACTGGTCCTTATTCTCTTTGGATACCACGACAAAGACCAGTTATCGCAATCAGATGCCATCTGCACGGCGCTCCAACTGACGAACTTCTGGCAGGACGTCGGCATCGACCACGATCGAGATCGGATCTACCTGCCACAGGAAGACATGAACAGGTATGACATCTCGGAAACGACGTTGGCCCAAAAAGTAACGACGCCTGGATTCCGCTCACTCCTGTCCGATCTGTCCGAGCGAACACGCAACCTCTTCCTCGCCGGATCCGGGCTGCCGTCCACCGTCACCGGACGGCTCAGGTATGAGCTTCGGATGACGTGGTTGGGCGGATGGCACATCCTCAACCAGATCGAACAGGTCGACTACGACGTGTTCAGACGGCGTCCGACTGTCACCCGCTGGTCAGCGTGTCGACTCCTGCTGCGCTCCCTGTTTCCGCTCAGGACGCCCGTGTGACCAACACGATCGCCAAAATCGTCCGCAGGGCCCGATCCAACTTTTTCTGGTCCTTTGTCTTCCTCGATGACGCCAAACGTCAGGCAATCTTCGCCGCTTACGCCTTCGCACGTAACACGGACGACATCGTGGATGAAACCGAATCGCCCGAAGAGGCCAAGCGTCTCCTCGCTGAATGGCGGGCGGACCTGGATGCGTGCTACTCGGGAAGCCCACATTCCGACATCACGAAGGCGCTCCAGCCCGTCGTAACCAGATACCAGATTCCCAAGGCACACTTTGAGGCGCTGATCGACGGGGTTGAGATGGACCTGACGATCACACGGTATCGGACCTTAGAAGAACTCCGCACATACTGTTATCGCGTTGCCTCGGCCGTCGGTCTGATCTGTATTGAGATCTTCGGCTACGAGTGCGAGCAGACCAAAGACTATGCCGTCAATCTTGGCCTAGCGCTTCAACTGACGAATATCCTCCGGGATGTCGGGGAGGACGCCGCACGGGGACGCATCTATCTGCCACTTGAAGATCTCGAACAATTCGGATACTCAGAACAGCAACTCTTGTCAGGAACGATGGCGGACGGTTTCCAAGACCTGATGGTCCATACCTGCTCGCGTGCGAAATCATACTACCAGCGGGCGGCAGATGCGCTGACGGACACAGATCGGGCGGCGATGTTTCCGGCGGAGACCATGGGCCAGATTTATGCCGATCTCTTGAGGAGGATCGAAGTGCGTGGATTCCCTGTCCTGAATGAGCGCGTTTCTGTACCAACAACACGGAAGGTATATATCGCGGCGCGAAACTGGATCAGGCGATGAACCGATCGCTTACCATCATCGGAGGAGGCTTCTCGGGAATCGCCGCCGCAGTGCGGGCAGCCGAGGCAGGCAAGGAACCGCTGCTGCTGGAGCGGCGGCCGTTCCTCGGGGGGCGCGCCTACAGCTTCTCGCACGACAATCTCCCCTACACCGTCGACAACGGCCAACACGTGCTGATGCGCTGCTGCACCCACGTGATCGACCTGCTTGAGAAGATCGGGGCAGATGAGGTTTCGTTTCAGGCAGGGTTTCGAATCCCTTTCCTGAGCAAAGAAGGCACAGCGCACATCCTGTCAGCCCCTTCCTGGCTACCGACACAGCTTGGCCTGTTCGTTGCCTTCGCACGATATTCCCCCGCGGGCTTATCGGCAGCGCTTGGTCTGCGCCGTGTCCAGCGTGACCTGAGGCGCCCACCCACTGGCGTCAGCGTCGCTGACTGGCTGAAATCATCAGGCCAAACTGACCGAATCCAGAGGTCGTTCTGGATTCCCCTCTGCCGCTCGGTCATGAATGCCTCACCAGAGGATGCCCCCGCCGATGAACTGCTGACCGTGCTATCCGAGGCGTTCGGGACACCCTCAGGGGCGGCTATGGGTTGGGCAACGACAGGGCTGACCGAACTCTGTGCGTCCAAGGCGAGGGCGTTTATCGAGAGCCGCGGAGGCCAGGTCAGGTCCAGTGCTTTTGTGACTGAAATGACGCAGGAGACCGATCAGTGGTCGCTCGATCTTCGGAACGCTGACACTGTGGTCTCGAAGCGTGTCATCCTAGCGGTACCACCGCTTCGAGCAGCAGACCTTCTGGGTCACGTCCTTCCGGATTTGGCAAACCTTCTCACCAGATACACCCCCTCTCCCATCCTCGGCATCAACCTATGGTTCGATCGCCCCATTATGAACACAGCCTTTGTCGGCTTTCTCGACGGTAGTGTGGAGTGGGTCTTCGACCGGCAGGCTTTGACGGGACAGCCGAGTGAGCACGGATACCACTACGCACTCGTGACAAGCGCATCGAGTAAATTACTCGAACATGACGACGCGGATCTCGTTGATATAGCGCTCGATGAACTGCGCTCGCGGAAGCTGGTCCAGCCGGACGAAGAACCGGTGCGCACACTGGTCATTCAGGAGCGCCAGGCGACCTACCTCCGCCCACTGGGCGATCCTCCTATTCCGAACGGCACAGACCTCTCCGGCCTCTTCCTTGCCGGAGATTGGACCGACACCTCACTCCCTCCCACCATCGAAGGTGCTGTAAGAAGCGGGAACCGCGCCGCCGACCTCGCTCTCGTTTGAGGGCACAAAAAAACCGAGGCCGTAGCCTCGGTTTGATCGCGCTCTATCTACCTGTTCAGCCAACTTTGAAATTGCTGACCCCTTCATCGATAAACGTGCGGGTCTCGAGGTCAAGCGCGCGTAACTCGTCGATCCGGTCCTTACCTTCTTCAGTCACGACAATCGGCAGCGCATCGACTTGGTAGAAATCCTTCCCATCGGTGGCCTGAGCGCTCAGATCCGGATGACCGGTGTCGCGAGCGCTAAAGAGGGTGAAAAACGTGTCGGGGTCCATCGCGTACAGGTGTCTACCACGCCCCAGCCACTCACCCGTCTCTTCCTGTTGTTCGAACCCGCTCTCCTTCAAGAGCTCAGCGTGCTGGTCGACCTCCCCCATCACGACGACCAGGTCCTCATCTTCGAGGATATACGAGCGATACGAGCCGATTTGCTTTTCGCGCATGTCCCATCCTCCTTCCTTTAGCGGACAATATACCAAACCTCGCTCTGCGATCGACCGTCACGGGCGACTCTGTTGATCAAGAGCCGCTCGCCCTTCTCGATGACCAGGCCCTGGTAGGTACCGCAAGTCAGGTGAGAATAGAACAGGAGACGGTTGCCAACCTTCCGAAAATGCCCTCGATCCGTCCTGGGAGCAGCCGTCCGCTGCGGGATATACGTAACGGTCTCCCACACGTTTCCGCGCAGTCCGCCCGTCAGCTTCAGGGAGCCGGAGACCAGAAGAAGGTGCTCGGGGCGGGCATCCGGATCGTAGATTCGGTCCAGTTTGACCTTTTCCAGCCCGAAAACCACTTCAGACGACCCGTCGACGCGACCGGAGCACGCGAGGATCACGAGAATGATCAAGAAAGGACTCATACGCTAACCATCGGCATTCGAACACAGAGGATTTACTCAGAAGAGAATCCAGCGGGGACGATCCCGATCCTCGATGTCGACCACGTCGTAGGCACCTCTCGGGTAGATCCTCAGGGACTTCCCCTCACCCACCACAATGATCTTTTCGTCACTCACTTTTGACTGAACCCAGGTCGTTCCACGGATCACGTTAACGGTTGTCGCTGAGCTGAGCACCACTCTGAACCTGAAGAGCGTTCCGGCTGCAGCGGTGACGACAGCCAGCGGTGAGTGCAACTCGAGCGTCGGATTCTTCGCCAGCACCCAGACATTGCCCACCCGTAGCGAGAGCTTTGGAGGTCCACGGGTCTCCTCGGCCGCCCCCACTTGTAGCTCGGATTCGGACTCGAGCTCGAGCTGTGAGGAGTCACTCTTCAGGTCGACGAGGGCGCGGCCAGCCTCGCCCGTCTCTAAGACATCGCCCCTCCGAATGGGCGCATCTTCGAGCGCACGTCTTTCGCCACCCGAGACCACGAACACATCGCCATAGGACGCCGTAACGGACGTACTGGTTTCGCCGTTCCCCTCGTAGGCGCCCGACCGGCTCCCCTCATCGCCTGGACCACCGCCTCGCTTTCGGGGCGAGAAGTCTGATGCCTGAACACGAGCCCTGCCTCCGGACGAGCGAGTCGTTCGACCGACGCCCGAATGCCACAGCCAGCCAAGGAGCAACAGGCCAGCCGCTGCGAAAATTATCCCGCGACACGATCGTTCTCTGGTTTCGGGTTCTGCCTGCTCGACCGGTCCAGACCGTTTCCGAGCCGGTGCCGGCTCCTCAGGATCCTCTTCTTCAGAATCCACCGGGTCCGAAGACACCGATCCCAGATAGGTCTGCATCTGCCCCATTTCGTAGAGCATGCGAGACCGGAGCAGGATCCGCTCACTGACGGCCTCGACTTCCTCCTGATCGGTATCCTGGAGATGCTCGACATCATCCGACAAATGGGCAGCCCTTCGCTCGGAGACGTTCGCCAGGATTCGGCGTTGAAGCCCCTCCGACATACCGAGGAACGCGATAGCGAGGTCCCAGTCGTCGATACCCGTCGTCAGCTGCTGGAGTTCGCGGTCCGTTACCCTACGGAGGTCCTCGATCGAGAAGAGAGCGGCCTGGATGGCTTTGGCCACCTCAGCGTCACGATGGTAGATGGCGGTGAGGAGTGCACGCAGCTGTCGCGGCGCCGTGATTCCGCGCAGAATGGTGACGGCAAGATCCGGTCGTGGTCTTCGGAACGGCTTCCCCAGCCAGGCGTCGAAGTCGAGAACCAGGTCGCGTTCTTCTGCGCCAAGATGATTCTCGAGAGCTTCCCAGTCTTGGCCGGCGATCGCGTGGATACATTCTGCCTGAACGGAGTGCGGAAGATGGGGTAGGATAATACTGGCCCGTTCGCCGGTCCCTTTGAGGAGGACGAGCGTCAGCAGGTCAGCAACCCGGAGGGGATAGTATTGGCGAAAGGGGTCCGCCTCAACGTCTCGATCTCCGAGGATGCCATCGAGTTCTTGAGAGAGGGACTGCTCCACGGCCGACATCTCAGCCCGGTCCACCTGATCGATCGAATCCAGTGAGGCGAGCACCTTTTCACGCTGCTGCGGTTGGAGCGCCTCGATCAAACGTGCACGTGCCTGTCCCCCCAACCTCGCCAGAACAAGGGCCAGCGGTCGATCAGGTGGGACGGCGTTCACCCCGACTGGGCTCCGGATTCGAAGGCTTCGAGATACTTGAGACCGGTTCCGGTATTAAAAAGAACGACCTGATCGTCCGCGTCGACCAACCCACGCTCGACCATCTTCTTCAGACAGGCAAGGGTCGCTCCACCTTCGGGCGCTGCAAAAATCCCTGTGTATGCTGCCATCTCCGTGACACCCTGGAGCAGTTCCTCATCCGTCACCGAGAGCGCGCAGCCTCCCGAATCGCGGATCGCCCTCAGCATAAGGAAGTCACCGACGGCTCCAGGGACTCGAAGGCCTGACGCGACCGTTCGAGCACCCTCCCAAGGCGTTGCCGCTTCTTCACCCGCCTCCCAGGCCCGAACGATCGGCGCGCAGCCAGACGCCTGTACGGACACCATGCGCGGCCGCTTCTCGCTGATCCAGCCAAGCTTCCCCATCTCTGCAAACGCCTTCCACATCCCGATCAGGCCGGTTCCGCCGCCAGTCGGATAGATGATCACATCCGGAAGCTCCCAATCGAGCTGTTCCGCGAGCTCGTATCCCATCGTCTTCTTCCCTTCAACCCGATAGGGCTCCTTCAACGTACTCACGTCGAACCAGCCTTCCGCCTCTTTCCGCTCTGCAACCACACGCCCACAATCGGATATCAGCCCATCGACCAGCTCAACCTGGGCCCCCAGGACCTTGGCCTCGAAATAGTTCGCACGAGGCACATCCCTCGGCATGAACACGTGCGCGCGCAAACCAGCCCGAGCCGCATACGCCGCCGTCGCGCCCCCGGCATTCCCCGCAGACGGAATCGCTATGGCTTTGGTCCCAAGCTCGAGTGCGCGGGAAATCGCAGCCGACAGGCCACGCGCCTTGAACGATCCCGTCGGGTTCGCACCTTCATCCTTGATCAGCAGGTTTGGGGTGCCGATGTGCTGACCCAGAGAACTCGCCTGCATCAGGGGCGTATACCCCTCACCGAGACTGACCTTGAATCGGGGATCCTCGACGGGCAGAACCTCCTCATAGCGCCACATTGTCGGTTCACGATCTGCCAGCGCCTCCTTGGGCAGGTTCTCTCGTACTGCATCCAGATCATACCGCGCGAACAGAGGCGCTCCCGGATCGGACAGGTTTAGGAGTTCAGTTTTGTCGTAGGAATCACCTGTCTTGGTGCAGATCAGGTCCGTCAGAAAACTCATGCATACTCCTCTCGCGTGGAATGACGGAATATGATCAGTCGGCGGATCAGGAGCGTCAAGCGGTCAATCCCGCACCGGTTGCCTGGGACGGATTGCGAATCGATCGAATGGCAATCCCCGCCTTTGCTCCGGCTCGCTTCACAGCTGCTATGTGGTTTCGATCATCGTCGATCAAGAGCAGCTTTGGCACGCCCAACCTCCTCCGTGTTGGGTGTGCACACTCACCACACACCCGGCGTGACTGCCCTCCCGTGAACCAAAATGAAAGCGCTTAACAAATTGTCCTCCAATGTATTACGATACACACTTAACACCCAAAACGTCGATGTATTCCGGAGATCTGTCGCCAGTTTGATGTCACGTCTGACGGAGAGGCGTCGCCAATCCGGCGACACAACAGAAAGAGGCGCACCCCGGACGGAGGACGCCTCATTCTGTTGTGTATGTGGCTACGAGATCTACGGAACGAGAACCGTCTTCTCGTCCGACGGATCGCTGAAGTCGCTGTCCAACCGGGTCATAACTCGGTAGGTGTAGGCGACCCCTGAGGACACGTTGGTATCCTCGAAGCTGGTCCCTGTGACCGATGAAGCAACGGTAGTGAAGATTCCGGAGGAGGAATCGCTTCCGGTCTGCTTCCTCTGGACCCGGAACGAGGTGAAGCTGGACGGTGCAGTCCACGATATCGTCACCCTGGACCCATCTCCCGAAGCGACCGCCTGGATGTTCGTCGGTGCGGATACATCCGAGGTCGATTCGGTCGTCCGAGTCACCGAAGAGGACAACCTACTCTCGTTTCCAGCCTCATCGACGGCGCTCACCCTGTAGACGTAGGTGGTGTTCACCTCGAGTCCGGTATCGTTGAAGCTCGTTGTGGTCGAGTCTGGCGAGGTCAGAATTACCAGACCAGCCGCCTCGGATCCGACAGCGCGATACAGACGATAGCCGGCAAGGCCGGTCAGAGCTTCGCCATTGGCATCTTCGGTCGGAGCATTCCAGCTCAGGCTGATCACCGTACTTCCTGTCAACTGAGTCGCCAGCTGAGACGGCGTTTCGGGAGCCCGATTGTCCGAGCTCACGTCAGCGGCAGCGAAGAGCGACAGTTCACTCTCGATCCCCCCACTACCCAGCGCCTGTACCCGGTATACGAACGTGTTTCCGGCCATCAATGGTGAATCCACATAGGTGGTCTGGATCGTCTCGAACGTTGCGTCAGCCGTAGCGTCCGACGGCGCCAGATATCGCAGCACCCTGTAGCCGGTCAGTTCGCTCTCCTTGTTTGCCATCCACGAGACCGTAATCCGTCCGATCCCGCCCGTCGCAGAGACGCTACGTGGCGCCAGGAGCTGCGACTCGACCGTGGCCGAAACAAACGCGCTCGGTTCGCTCTCGAGCCCACCCGTCGCCACAGCCACAACCCGATAAGACAGGGTCTGTCCCGCAACCAGGGGCGAGTCCACGAAGGTCGTCTGAGCAGTGTCGAAGGTCTGATCCGGGTCGGCATTCGCCGGATCGAGGAACCGAAGCACCTTGTATCCGGTCAACTCGGGTTCCGTATTCGAATTCCACGTCAGGATCAGCTGCTGAGGCCCAGTGGCGATCCTGATCCCGGACGGCCGCGCCGCGCCCTTCGTCCGGACGCTGGCGGCTGCAGACCTGGGCCCAACGTTACCGACAGCGTCAACCGCACTGATCGCATAGAAGTAGTTGGTCAACTGATCGATCGTTGTGTCCTGATAGGCCTGAACCGTCGACGCCACTTCACCCAGCAAAACAAAAGAGGTGGTGGATTCACGGGATCGAAAAACGCGGTATGAGCTGAGTCCAGTGAGGTCACCGCCATCGCTGTCCGCATCTGGAGGCGTCCAACTGACGGACACGAGCCGCAGATTCGTATCGTCGAGGCTCACAATCACGTCCGAAGGAGCGGCGGGAGGCGTGTCATCCGCCGTAGAGACACCATCGACGAAAGCAGTCAGCGAACTCCTAAGCAGACCCAGTGCCGGATCGATCGCCACCGACTGGACCTTGTAGAAAACAACCTGCTCAGATGTGACCAGCGAGTCGACGTAGGATGTCTGGGCCGTCGTAAACAACGTATCGGATGTGACCGGCGTGAACTCGGACTGGGTATCGGACGACCTGAGAATCAAGTATCCGATCAGGTTTGGGTCATTAACCGCGTTCCAAGTGAGTTCGATCTCACCGATCTTCGAGGTCGTTCGCAGGTTCGAGGGTGCACTGACGCCCGTCGCGCCCGTTGAGATGGAGGCCGTCGTCGACCGCCCACTCTCGTTCGCCGAGGCGTCGGCCGCACTGACCTTGTAGAAATACGTGGCATCCGTCTCCAGTGCGGATTCGTCGGTAAAGGTCGTTTCCGTTGACGACACAGTGCCGATCTTCACGAATGAGTCCTGCGAGTCCTTTGCCCGGAATATGTTGAACTCGTGGAGGCCGGTGAGAACCAGTCCCGCCGTATCACCAAGAGGCGCGTTCCAACTCAACGTAACCGTGTTCGAAACGACGTCGGCCACCGCCGAGAGGTCAGATGGAGGCGCCGGCGGTCGGTTATCCTCCAGAGCCTCTGCGCTGACGAATGTCGAGAGGTCCGACTGTCTGTCCTGAACGTCGACAGAACTGATCCGATAGAAGAAGACTCTGGATTGAGACAGGTCCACGGTAGAATCGATGAACGTCGTCCGTCCCGTCGTGATCAGCGTATCGCTGACCTCCCCCGCCAAACGCTGAAAGCCTTCGGTCGCGGAAGTCGATCGCCAGATGCCATAGCCCTTCAAGTCGTTGCTGACGACAGCATTCCATTGTAGGGACACTCGCCCGATTCCGCCTAGCGCCTGAAGATTGCCTGGCGGTGCGAGAGCGTCGTTACCTGAAAAGTTCGGATCGATCGGGTTCGATCGCTCCCTGCCACACGACAGCGCCACCAAAGCGACCATCGCCATCACCCACATCCTGCGTGAACCAAACAACCCCGTGATCATGTTAACACCCCGTAATGGCCTTGAAGACGGCCGAGTTTCAGCCAACATCTAGAATCCTTTAGTCACA
>MDTE01158671.1_pt1 | contig 15859 bp, 43 predicted proteins | sample 811231 | NCBI WGS metagenome assembly MDTE01 (sample SAMN05326651, study PRJNA326480) | marine metagenome | isolation source: seawater | place: Indian Ocean: Red Sea | collected 2010
ATTTGACGCAAATGAAATGAAGAAGAATATCATCATTTTAAAACCAGAATTCTTAGGCGTATTCGTTGACGACATGAAGAAGATCATGGCATACTCTCCATCTTCTCAGTACATCAATAAAAATACTAAGAGAACTTATAATCCAAGATTAACTGGTATTTAAAGGAAGAATATTTGATTGATTCGATCATGAGAATCAAACATGCCTATTTCCATGTTCTGAGAATGTAGGATATCCGCTTCATAGAATATGCAACGATTATATCTCATTTTCGCTTCATATTCCACCTTCCATTCTCTATCACCATAGAGCCATCTTCTAATATAAGGATATACATCCTCCTGAGATTTTATTTCCTCATCAAATCCTTCTGGTTTATCCATATACTTGAATATGTTGTAAGGAACACTCATTTTACCTTTATATGAGTAAAAGTTTGTTCCTCCAGCACACTCTTCTGGTTTATTCAAGTAAATGACAACACCAAACTGTAAAAAGTCATTACTATAAGGATATGCATCTTGGTGCGGAATACTAAACCAAGGATCACGCAATATGCTTGCGTCATTCATGATATTACACATGAATCCACAATCATCCCATTGCATTTCATATGTGTATGGGTCAATATGTCTTGACCACATGCCACTTAAACAATACTTGTCAAATACAGATTTGAGATTTTCTTTCACCTCATCTGTCTTAACAAATAATCTTGTTCCAGGCAGATTATTCTTAACTGCATTTCGTTCTCTTGAATTTAATGCAAGGTTTCTAATCTCATCTGGGTTTTTGTAAAAATCATCGATAATGATAATTCTGCGGTCATTTACATGCCTTATCCTTAATCGAGCATTTTCATTAATTTCGAACATAATCCTGGCCTACAAAAAAAAGCCCAGAATTTTTTTCCGAGCTTTTTTGAAATTAAAAGTTGATTTTGGTATCACTCCTCAGCAAGTTTCTGGAAGTAACTCATCGCATCATCCTCATCTTCATCCGTAATGTCAGCAGACTTTGGAGTTGCAGATGCACGAGAAGCAATGGTCGCTAGTTCTTCTTCAAGACCACGATCATTGTCCTCATCAGAAACTTCTTCCTCAACAGGTTTACGAAGTTGTTGTTTGTTACCAAGAACAGCATCAAGACGCTTCTTGAGATCATCATAAGACTTGAACTGATCTGCAGCAGTAAATGCATTCAGATCATGCAAGTTGTTGTAGATCTCTTCAAGTTGATTATCATCATCAAGAAGTGCAGAAGGTTTGGCAAACTCAGAAGAGTCATAGTTCCAGAACCCAGCAACGTTTTTGATCTTCAGTTTGAAGTTTGCACCCTGCCAAAAATCAAATGGGTTGATAGGATCCTCATCCTCAAACTCAGGTTGCATTGCTGCAGTGATCTTATCAAAGATCTTCTTACCAAACTTGTAGAGGAAGGTTTTACCTTCATTCTCAGGATTAGCAGAGTCCTTCACAACATAGATGTTGGAATAGTAAGACAGTTTGCGTTTCTGTTTACGAGCAATCTCTTTGTCTGCATCCAACCCACTGTTCCAAAGAACACGATTGTGTTCAGAGACGGGATCCTGTTTACCCAGAGTGGTAAGGGAATTCTCAATGTACCATCCACCAGGACCTTGGAAAGCGTGACTCCACAGTTGTGCCCATGGAAGATCACATCCCTCAGGTGCAGGGAGGAATCGAATAACTGCATAACCGTTTCCTGCTTTATCTACCGCAGGTTTCCAGAAACGTTCGTCAGCACTACCACCTTTCTCATTAAGTTTCTCCACCTTCTTCATCAGTTTATCGGTGAGAGAACCAGCCTTAGATTGTTTCTTCAGATTAGCAAAAGACATTTGTATTTTCTCCGTATTTGTTCGTATTGTGTGTATTGAACTTATTGATTATACATCCAATCCCCGTCTTCGTCAACGTCTTCATCGACCCAAGATGCAGGATCTTCGAGTCTCTCTTCGAGACTGTCCAACACTGACATCAGGCCATCAAAGAATTGTTCGATGGGTTGATCCTTTTTCAAACCAAGGAACTTCGCGGATTCCATGATGTTCTCTTTCATTTCAATCGCCTTAGGATCATCGGACAGTTTCAGGCGAGTATAAAAGAGTTTCTGTTTTTCTAGGAGAGACTTCATCATTTCAAGATGATTTTCACGATCTTCCTTAGTCATTGCCGCAGGATGTTTAAACATCTCCTTGGTCATTGCCTCTTGAAGTTCATTGATCTCAGTAACAGCGGCACGAACCACTGGTGATTCAAAAAATTTGCTCACACTACAATCTCCCGTAGAATCCTTTTATATCCTTGGATGTCAGTATTTAGGAAGGGTTTATACTTCCTAATTTTAAAACTGACGGTTTCCCACACTGGGTCAAACAGCATGGTATCAAAGTTCTTAGCAAAACCAAGAACCATATCTAAGAGTACCATAGTTTCTATAGAAATGGCACTCTGTAAATGTTTTTTTAATATGGTAGGATGGTTACCATTCTTACTTGCAAATATAGAATCAAAATCCCGACCTGCAAGAAAAATAGACGCCTCTGTCTTAAACATAAACGGAAGCGTCTTCATTTTATCTGACCATTCTTGATATCTTTTATCACCATTGTCTATAATCTGTCCGATCCACACTGTACGGGGATCCTCCGACTGACTAAAACTGGCAGTAAAATAATCGTAAATTTCTTGGTCGGTTTTCTTTCTAGACATTCTTTCAAAGAAGTACCGATCCTTTCTCTTCTTGAAAGTAGATTCGTTTGCTCTAGTCTTTCCCTTATACTTAAAAAAATCGTAACTCTCTTTCGTAAAGTGATTCTTGAAAGAGAGATACGTTTTATACACATCAAAAGGAGTCATTCATCCTCTTCTTCATCAATATCAAATTGCCCCTGAAAATCGGGGAATTGTTTCTGTAAATTATATTCAGTTACAATACCAAATAATTTAGCCTTCAATAATTTAAGGTACTCCTGTTCTGCCCTAGGTCTCCTAGGGTATCCAGGCCACATCTTCAGATATTCTTCAGCGATGCCCAATAAGGCCTTGACTTCCCAGATACCAAGTCGCATTTCCAATCTCCATCCGTCATCCTCCTCGGGATACTCTTCGGGGAAATGATTGAACAGATCGTCTGGGTATCCCATGGGTTACAAAGGCAGTTTTGCTTTCGACGTTTTCTTCAAAAAGTTGAGTTCCATTGCTTCACTCTTGAGTTTTTCCTTAAGAGGCTTTGAAATAAGTTTTGACACAGAATCCAATTCAATATTGTTTTCTTCGCAATAACTTACGATTGCCTCAATGTAATTTAACTCCGAGTTCAAAACAAGTTGTTCAATATCTTGACTGAACTTGCCTTGGCACAGAAACTTCTCCTTGAGTAGGTCGTTAACTTCTTTCTCCATACTCTCCGAGTTTGTGAGTGACGAATTCTTTAATGTACCTGGTAAGAAGTTTAATATAGTCACTTTTGTTGGTTTTTTCATAAACAACACATTCTCCATTTTCAGCCACCATAATGGTGACAATCTTTTTCACGATTTCGCCTGTCATCTCATAATACATGCAGGCATAAGCGGTCTCTTGAACGAAATATTGTTCAATCCACTTTTCTGGTTTGATTTTCGTTGAAGTCTTAAAGTCGATGACTGCCAGTTCACCGTTGTACTCGGCAATACAATCAACACGTCCTGCAATTCCAAAGTAGTCACTATAGAGTGACTTCTCTAGTGCATGTATGTTATTTATATTGTCTAACTTATCCTTCGCGGCAACAAATAATGCCATCGTAGAAGGAAGTGGTTTAGCAGCCTTTACATCTTCATTCTTCAGATAAACCTCAACCAATTCATGAAACAAGGATCCTCTTCGAGTGGATACTCTGGAAACTTTATTAGCTTCTTCTTCACCAACACGAGCTCTCCAGTCCTGAAAAACTTTTCGGTTATAAAAACTAGTGACCGATGTGATAGAAGGCATTGGTTTACCCGATGGGGTATCATAATACCTAACACCATCAATAGTTTTAGCCGTCAGATCAAAATCTTTAAGCTTATCAAGATGAACAAACGTCATAAAGCGAGAGCAAGTTTTGTAACCAAATAGTTTCTAACCAGTCCCGAACGAACAATATCATCAAGTCCAAATTCAATTACACCAAAGTCTTCTTCCATTACTTCAATGATCTTTTTGAAATCAATGATCCCATCCTTTTCATATGACTTGGTGAGATCTGTTTGAGTGGCGTCACCGCAGAAAATAATCTTACAGTTATCACCAACTCTAGTAATTATACTATCTAATTCATGAAAATTCAAGTTCTGCATTTCATCCACTAACACAATGCAATTATCCATGGTTGTGCCACGAATAAAAGATGTACTCCAGAATGAAATAGTTTCTTGAGTCTTCAAGTTACCGTACAACATTTCGAAATCAGCATCAGTTGCCATCTCGAACATGTACTTCACCATATTTTTATATGGAATCTGATACAAGGCAGACTTATCATCATGATCGCCAGGAAGGAATCCAATCTCTCTAGTGGAGACTAGAGAACGAACAATGTATAACTTTTCGTAAGGAGTTTCATCGTTCAGAACATCTTGCAATGCCTTGTACAAACTGATGAATGTTTTACCAGTACCAGCAGCACCATATGCAAAAATGTTTTTACCTTCATCATATGCATCAAAAAGAACTTTCTGATTATCAGTCAGAGGTTCAATGTCAACCAACATATCAGTGTTGATTGGTTTCTTACGACGCATTTGTTTTGCTGTCATCCCCACTCCAATGGGATCGTCAGACTTTCTTTTCCTTCTTGGCATAATTATCGTGACAATTTGTTCATTCGACCTCGGATACCTGCAGACTTCTCAGCCTTCTTGAGGACCTGATTCCAACTCGGGTGTGTCTTAGACATCTTGTCTCTCCACTCACCCACTTCTCCCACGCCTGGGGTATTTTCTGGTGTGTAGTATCTTTCCCAATCAGGATTGTCTTCTTTCCACTGATCCCATTCATGAATGCTCATTCTGACATCCTTTGTTTCGCCAGTTTCTTTGTGTTTTACAGGATATGTTGCCATCAAATCCACTCCAATGCTTCAGCAACAGTAGGGAACTGTTCACAGAAGATTGCCTTGCACGCCTCAGCGATCTTCATATGTTCCTTCTGGGTTCCATGTGCGGAACGTAATTCTATATAGTGGATCCATGAACGGCATGATCCCGTCATGTAGATTTTTGTTGGCGTGCATAATGGCAATACCATTCGAGCACACTCCTTAGCAACGCCTGCACCAAGCATCTGTTCATATAATGCCTCTGCACTACTGAAGAGAGTCTTCATCTGACGTTGCAGTTTATCTACCAGTTCAGGATCAAGATCATCGATACTATTCTGGCGATTCTTGTCGTCTTGACGGCGGAGTTCTGGGATAGGAATCTCACCTAACTTTGTACTCTCTGCATACCGTTGTGAAAATTCCTGGAAGCAGAACGAGCGATGGCGTAGCACTTGAGCCGCTATCGCTCTGGTAGTCTCAATCTCAAGAGTCATTGTGGATTGTTCGAACACAGACCAATGATTGTGTTTGATACAGTACCTCAATAATCCTGCAAATTTTTCATTGTCCTGATTGTCTGGATTGCTCACCCTAGCAATGTATGCCATGGTTTGCTCCGCATCAGGAGTAACACTAACTAATTTTGCACTCATAATCAATCTGCGTAACCGTCGTCGTCATCTCTACCGTAGTATCGGAATCCAAATTCAGGATCCTTTGGAAGGTATGCATCTTTATCAGCATACACTTCTGTTTTAATCTCCTCTAGTAAAACTTCAAGGTTTTTTATCAGGAGTTTGAGTTTGTCTCGTTTCATTGTGGTACACCCTCAAATATATTGAAGTTAAAGTTGATAACCACTCGTCGATTTACATCAGTACAAGTGACACCAGCATGTTGTAAATTAGAATCAAAGACTACAAGTCTATTTGATTTACTATGTATCTTAGTACCATCACGAAAGATTGTACAGCCATTATTTGTATTCATGTACAAGATGGCAGTAATACAATTAGGAAAATCTGTATGGTAATCATTAACTACGGGTTCAGTAGTCTTTGTTGTCAGATTTGCCTTGCATCTAATAATTGAAGATGCATTCAAGTCTTTGAACACAGGTTGAACCAGAGACCAATACTGACTTCTAGGTTCATACTCCTGATAAAAACAATGAGTGAACTGATACTTACCATCATCTGGCAGTACAATTCCCTCATTGTAGTTCCATGGGAAAAACATTCCCATCATTTGTTCTTCTAGTTGATCAAAAAGTTTCTGATCCAAGAAGTCATCAAGTACCTGAGTCTTCATAGTTTGCTGGATTATACTTCAGGTACTCAAAGAATGTCAACTTCATTTCTTTGTGTGTCATACCACAGTGATCAGCAGCATTAGGAAGATTCATCTTCGCATAGAAGAGGGCTTCATTCGCCTCCTGCACATTCTGCGGAGTCGTCTTCACTCTTTTCTTGGGTGAAACTCTTGTCTGGTCCATAATCTTTTAGTAGTTTACTAATAGTATCGTCAGTTCCATTCAGGTTACGAATCTCGTAAAGATTGGACTTCATATACTTCTTTAGTTTTTTGTACGTTTTCAATACCTTAGCCATCTCGTCAACATTGACGTTGACTTTGGCTTTGCCATCATCTGTCATTTTTTCTTAGACTTTTTCTCACTGTTACCCCATAGTTTAGGGTTGACTCGTCCTTGTGTCTGAGTCATATTCATTACAGAGCGAAACTTATCCCAGTAGTAATCAAAGATATCTACTCGTTTTGCTGCTGTAGAAATGTCAAATTTTACTTTATCGTTATCCTTGTATTGTACAAGGTATGCAGTGTAAGGTAGTGATCTATCCTCAGCAACTGTAGGATCACAGTCTTCATGAAGAATTCTAATACCTTTACCCATTAACTTCGTCCTCCCCATTGAATGTCTGGATATGCCTCAGAGACAATCTCTTTCTTGATAGCGTATACACTCTCAAGGTTCTTGTCTTTAACCAAACAAAGGATCTTTGCCTCTTCGGGATGCAAAGACTCAAGCATGTTGATAAACATAGTCTCTCGTTTGATTTTATTGAGAGCATCGTTTCCGCCTTTAACAAAATTGTAAAGACGTTTCCACTCATTCCTCAAAGTTGATCGTTGTGGAATACCTCGCTGTGGATCAGGTGCAGCCTCTTCAGTTAAGGGTTGGTATGGTACATCCCCTGCAGGGATCATCGACAATACAGTTTCATCGAAGTTCCAAATGAAGAGAGCTTTGAGAAAGTCACCACCATGCTGTTGGAGGATTTGAACTTTCTTTGCCTTTGTTCTCTCTTGAACAACAGCCCCTAGAATTTCATGGACCAAAGAGTTTGGTCGCAGTTCAATCTTTTGAACTTTGATAGTCTTTGGTCCCGTTTTTTTCTTTGCAGTCGTAGACGTGGTTCTAGTTTTCCGCGTCGTCGATCTCTTCGTAGTCGTCATAATTGTTTTCAAACCTCACGGCTAAAATTTCATCAGGAATAACATTACCATTTACATCAAACATCTCAGGATGGAGGGCGGGTGTCGCGGTATAAAACTGATGTTGCTGATATAGCCAACCAATTATACCACCAATCATTAAAAACATCACGCTAATCAGAACAAAAATTGCAACTAATGTAATTTCCATGTCCTTTTCCTCCCACGGGCGTTACTTCTTTTTTATATCTAGGGAGATCTGTATAAAAAAATCAAACTCACGGTGGAAAAGTGAGAGTAACTTTCCGAATCGGACCTCCCAAGTCTTCGATTCTTGTATTTCTGGTGGGTTGCCTCCTGATAACATAAGATCCACACCTCTATTTATGTGGAGGTCCGCATCGTTTTTCATGTAAGGATGCGGTGTTCTTTCAGGTACTCGATTGCCTCTTGACAATCCCCAAGATGTTTACCATTTAATTCCACTTGAGGAAATTGATTCTTTCCAGGGAACTTAGTTGTAAATTCGTCTTCAGTAAAATCAGCGTCAAGTTCTAGGTAATCATATTCTTTCCCGAGCAATTCGAGAACCATAACAATTTTCTTACACAACCCACACTTGGCTTTACCCCAGATTACATACATACTACTCCTCTCCGTGTTTAAATAAATCTTCCATATTTTCGAACATCTTATCCATTTTCTTCAGTTGGTCGATACCCATAATCATCTTAGAGATGGTATGACTAACGTAAGGTTCTTCGTGTCTCGCAGCAAATGCGAGTGCATTACGCAGAGATTGTTCTGCTTCTGTGAGAGAACTCTCTACTCTTTCAGACAGTGCCATTGATAGAATCCCAATCTTTTTGGAAACGTTCCAGTCCGCTATCAGTCAACACATGGTTGAACATCTTATTAAACACCCCGACTGGTAGGGTACATACTTCAGACCCATAGGCGAAACACCTAGAGACGTGATGAACATCACGCAAGGATGCAGAAAGAATATTGGTACGAACCATATGTTCTCTATAACACATAGAGATGGAGCGTACAAGTTCTACACCACTAAAAGAATTATCGTTGAGTCTTCCGACAAATGGAGAAACATACGTTGCATCAGCTTTCGCAGCCAAAATTGCCTGAGCAACAGAGAATACAAGAGTCACATTGGTAGTGAATCCTTCACCTCTCAGTGCCTTACATGCTTTAAGTCCTTCGACTGTGCATGGCACTTTGATAGTAACATTCTTCATCTCTTTGAATACCTGTGCCTGATCGATCATGTCAGGTGCAGTATCAGCAACAACCTCAGCAGAGATAGACTCAAAATGAGGGAACTCCTCAGAGATCTCTCTGATCGTCTCTACGGGGTCTTTACCAGCCTTAAGGATAAGGGTTGGATTTGTGGTCACACCGTCTACAAGACCCGTGGCATTCCCCTTACGGATCTCTTCAATATCGGCAGTGTCAAGAAAGATTCGCATTACTAATCATCTCCATCTAGTCTGTGTTTTTTTCGAATTTTTTTAAGTTGTTTTAGTTCTTCTTTAATTTGTTGATATGCAGTTTCCACTTCAATCTTATTCGCTATTTCCATAGCGCATACCATGGAAACCTTGTCTCCGAAACGAGCAAGAGCCCGTTCAAAGTCATTATCGTGCGAGTAAAATGGAACCATTACTTTTTAACTGTGTCGAGGAACAAATAATTGGGGTGTTCCGCTTTATATCTCTCAACCTCTTGTTCATTTTTTAGAAAAACTGAAAGGGTAGGTTGATGTTCTTTGAAACAATAGCGCAATTGGATAAAATCTTGTTGAGCCATTTTGGTTCTCCCAATGATAGTGGCATTATATCCCCTTATATAGGGCAAGTCAACTAGAGTTTTCCTCCTACAACTCCATCATACGACGTAGACGTTTCTGGGAATCCGTGTTTGACCCCATGTAAGTGGAATACAGTTCCATCGTAACAAGCCCCCTTGGTAAGTGCGGTGATGATTCCCTTACCTTCCTTATCATAGCTAGTCCAAAGTCCAAATCTCGACTGCTTGAGTTCAAAGATTCCTGTTCCATGGTCATACCAATTTCCTTCTTGAATCAAATCGTTGTATGGATGTTCATAAATGTCAGAACTCTTCGTTTCTTCTTTCATCTAAGTACCTAATTACTTCCTCTCTCCATTCCATAAGTTCATGGTAACATTTTTCATCATGAGCATACTGACGAAGTTCATGATCTGGTTTTAAAACACTCTCATAGAAAATAAAAAACGCATCTTTGCGTTTCAATTTTTTAGAATCCATTTGGTTTATCCTCCATCTTGAGGGTATCTTTTACAAGCTCGATAGCATCCCACTGACTTGCCATTTCATCAGTCAGATACATGACTCGTTTCTCATGAATCTGATCTCTCTCCAAAAGATAAGACAAAGTATCAGACAGTCGTTGCCGTCTACCTTCCTTGTCAATCAGAAAGATACTATATGTGTTTTGAAATTTCTTTTCTAGTCTAAACTTTATGTACAAGAAGAGTACAAAATTCAGAATTAAAACATACAAGTAGATCATGAAACCTTGGAAAGGTCCTCAAATGTTAACATGCCATTGTCCTTTTGTCCAGCTGGAACAAATTTATACTCGTTGTTCCATTTGAACGACGTGTTATTCAATTCATGTTTTACCACTTCTGCGACTGTTTCTGGTTCGTTCTCTAATTTTGCAAGAACCTGAGCAAGGAGGAGTTTAACCTCATGAATCTCAGCGTGGATGTCTTGATGGTGGAACCTCAAAGACTTCTCAATCAACTTCTGAATTTTTTTCTTCATAGCGGTGAGCATTCGCAATATTTAGGAGTCACTAAAAATACTGAGCAGGAATAACATTACACCAAACCCAAGGAACCAGGCAAGGATAATGAGAAACCCAATGTCACCGTCAGTGAGCGGTGCCGTTTCCATTATAGTCGTCTGAATCATAGTAATCGTTCTCTCCTTTAAGGAATCCGAACAAGAATGTGGTCAGTACAAAAGGTACGGAAATCCACATTAGAAAGTGTGCAAATGTCATGGGTTACTTGGATCAATTCCTAGGTCAATTAAATAATCTGTCCACCACTCTGGGTTTTTTCTCTGTCGCCATTGTGGGACTGGTATCCCCCTTTCAATAACATAATACTCGTGGAGGCTATCCTCTATAATCTGTACGATCTCCATATTCCTCTTCCTCTTCATCAACGTCTTCATACGGGTTGACCACATAGGGTCCTCGTTTTCGAAAAGGTTCTCTTCGAACATAAGCAGACTCGGCATTGACGGCAGATAACCATACGGCAATTTTCATCACTATGTAGATGATTGCTATCGGTGATAGACAGGCTAGTAGAATGAGGTTTTGTCTCATGTGTAGTAGTTTCCTGCAAGGATTACTCTCCCCTTACATTTATTTTCAGGGACAGCGTGTTTGTAGTTGGACTTGAAAATGACACACATGCCTGGAACAGGATCAACTCTACGATCTTCAAAGATTAAAGGAGAAGATCCACTGGGGGCACTGACATAATACACGAAAGAATGGGTACATGGGGTATGTGTATGGGGATCCGCATAATCACCTTCATTATATACGGCACTCCATAGTTCTGTGCCTGTAGGTTTTATATCAAATGATGTATTATCTAGTACCCAATCACTTAATTGTACAAAAATTTTTGGATAAGTGTGAAATCCAGTATGCTTTGAGACAATTAAACTACTCTCTTCTGGCAAATCATCGTCTAAAAATTCAATAAACTTTAGTATCTTAGGGTTAATGACCTCATACTCAGGATGATGTAATATTTCTAACCGTAAGCGTGTGTCAATCCCCATAATACAAAGAGAGAAATGAATCCAAAAATAATAAACGCATACAAATAGGCGGTACTTGGCATTTTGTTAGTCTCCTCTACGAATTCCTATCAAAAATCCAAGGTATAAACCTGACAACCAAGCAGTAAACAACCATAACAAATAACTCAAGAAATTAGCGAATTCCAGCCATTCCGTTGTCGTCATCGTCTTCATCCTCGTAAGGTGATGGTTCATCCCAGAGAGATTCTTTTTTCTCTCTGATACGTTGGTGAAGCAACTTGTAAGGATCTTCATCCTCAAGTTCAGGCAGTTCAGGTTTAGGACCAGTAAAAGTTACTCCAAGAAGAACCCCAGTGCCTTGTACCTCTTCCATTTCAGGATGAGACTTGACCTTGGGGTTCTTTCTGTAACCATGCGATTCCGCTACAACAAGCAAACCATGCCCTATCAAAGATAGTGCAATGAGTGCCAATACAATCCATGTAATTAAAAACATGTACTGTGGGATCTCTGTCATTGAAGAGCTTGAAACAACTGTTCTTTAACTTTTTCCACAACCTCGTGAATGATACTAACATCAATTCCAAGGAAAGGTGGGATCATTCCTATTACTCTGAAGAAACCTTCAGCGAATAGTGCAAGGAAAATAAGTCCAAGACACATACTGAGAATAGAAGCATTCCTATTATGTTGACGGATAGCTTCATCAATCATCTCTTTGCACTGTTTTTCAGTGACATAATGGTCGGGCTTAAGTTCCTCCATTCTATGCGACATATACCTACGGTATTTAGCGTTATGATACAAAAAAAGGGTTGCCAAGGCAACCCAAACTCATCCTTTTTTAAGGATTTCAACAAGTTATTTTCCAGTTTTGTATACCAAACGACTTTAAATTAACCCATTTGGCATAATGTACACCACGATACGTCAAAAATGCGAACGTTTTATCTGGATCGTGTTTGTCTGGATCAAAGGCTGGAAGATCATAATCAAATCTGATCTTCAGCATCTTCTCCTCCTAACTTAATTTGTGTAAGAGGAGGATCTCACCGTAAAGTAATCCAATGAATGCTGCACAACCAAGGGACGTTAGTCCGACTACTTGTAGTGCTTCCATGGCGATCACTTAGTATAGGTGCGACCACGATAGCAGTAGGTCCCGTGAGACTCTTTGCTTTCTACACAACGCTGATCATACTCAACACCACGATAGGCAGTGTGAGAAATCTGGGCATCATGCAGAGCAGCCTGCTTCTCGATTTGCTTTTTGATTAGAGTAAGTGTGTTCATGATTGACTCCTGAAATACTAGGGATTTACGCCCCGTTCCTTCAGTCGTTTGCGTCCCAGTAGTAATTACATTCGGGTACAGATTCCTTTACGGTCTCTACTAGTTCTACCACAATTTCTTTAGGTAGTTCTGATCTGTTTGCATTGATTCTGATGATTAATGCATCAGCATCAGCGCACATCATACCAGAGTACAAAAGTAATTCAAACATGGGATGAACGCTCCGTTCCGCGACTTACTTGCGTCCTATGTAAATGTCCCCTCGCATTGACCTTCTACTTTTGACTTAAGATATCCTATGAGATTCCACTTAGATCGTTGATCTAAGTTGGGATCCATTTGGATCTCTACTCGTCGCTGTAAGAACCTTTCACAACTCATGTGCCACCCATAGGGTGACCCGTCATTATGATGGGCTAAGGTCATCGCCAGTAAGAAACTTAGCATGGGATGAACGACAGTCCTACTATAGGACTCATGCCTTATTTAGTCAAGTAAATCATTAAATAGTAACATTAGATACCATTTTGGTATCTCAGCGATACCATTTTAGGATTTCTTTAACTTTTTATAGACAAAATTATTGCGGGTCAAGATCATTCCTGCCCGCTTCGTCTCGATATAGTTCGAGAAGTTTGCTGTATTCTGTTGTTGCCACTCTATAATGCGTGCTTCCTTGTAAGGATCATAGAATCCCTGTCGTGTGTACCACGAGCGCCAGTCCTCATGGGACTTGTCTCTATTGCACTCAGCACACGCACAAATGAGATTTTTTGTCTCATCAGTCCCCCCGTGAAAACGGGGAACAACGTGGTCTAGAGTAAGATTTTCTCTAGATCCACAATACGCACACTTATAGTTGAATGATTCTTTAATCGAGTCTTTCCATATACGTCTAGCTTCTCCTGGGGAACAAGTATGAAGATTATAAAGATAATCTTCGGGTGAGCTAAAGACTTCCATGCAATACTGCTAGGGTCTTAAGTATTTAGATTATATTGTTCTCTTTGAGGTAGCTAACTGTTTCGGTACAACCCCCAATAAGCTCTTCGCCCAACTTGACTTTGGGGAATGTAGAGTCCTTTCCGAACATTTCATAAAAATCTAAAAGAGTATAATCCGTACCCAATTTGTAAACAATATGTTTCTGTTCTGATAACTCAAGTACCTTTTGTACCTTAGTACAGTAGGGACATCCTTTCTTGCTATAAACGATGAAGGTCATAATTACTGAATGTTAATGGGTTGTAAGTCGGATTCGGATAGAATTTTTTGTTCTGGAAGTTGTAAGTCTGGTTCCAGTTCAACATGCGTCACGTCTACCGTTTTTGGTGGATGTGGCAAAAGAATTTTAGCATAGATCGCATCTGGATAGATGCTCAACATACACTCAACATCTTTGAGTGTTCCACAATGTCGTTTCGTACCATTCGGTAAAGTCAGTTCATAATAGTGAGGCATTTCTGCCTTTATAATTTGATTTGACGTTTCTTTACTCAGTGTCATTGGGACTATATCCTGTGTTAAAACTAACAACCATTCTGTTACCGATCTCAGTATCAGTCTTATGTTCCAACCAACTAGGAAATAAAACTAACAATCCATGTGAAGGCCAAACTGTGTTGTATCCAAAAGCATTAGGATTCAACTTATTCTCAGAAGGAGGACGGTACAGTTCATTCATCTTGTATGGCCAAATAGGACTCCTAAAGAGTAACGGAGCGATCTCACCTTCGACTCTAGGATATAGAGCACCACTGATTGCACTTCCTTCATGACGATGAAGTTCTAAATGTCCCCCAGGCGGAGTCATATTAAACCAACTCTCAACAATCTCCACATTAAAAATACCTAGACGATCCTGATAGTCTTCAAGACACACTTTGATATGTTGCTTGAGATCTGTTAGATCAGGATGGTCTAGGAGATTTGCTTGTGGACTAAATGTACTCTCTCCACCCACAACTAAAGGAAAATTATTCCTTTCGGATTGTTCTATTACTTTTAGTAGGGGTTGGAAATCATAATAAGATAGATCATATACAGAGACTGGAGTTGGAAACAAATCCAACTCAGCCTTCTTCAATTCTTCAGACATTATTTAAAACCTTTTTGTTTCTTGGGTTTATCTAGTACCTCGATATGAGATAACCAAATACCTTTCTCAAACCATGCTGCTTGAGCTTGCATGTAATCATCCGTTATGAAAGATTCGCCAGATTTGGCAACAACTTTATATTCGTGACGATCATAAGGTCCATCAGAAGTCTGAGTGAAATAACGAGGATCACTGGGGGCAATTAGATTCATGATACATGTAGATGTCCAATCATTCCAGCACCTTTATGTGGATCACACCAGAAGGTATAGTCGCCTGGTTCTGGAAAAGTGAGGTCGAATGACTCTCCCGAAGCGAAAGCAAGTCCGTCATGGGAGAGTTCGGGATGATCCTCCACGATTACATTGTGTGGAGGAAGCATTCCATTTACAAAATGCACTGTGTCGCCTGCGTTAATTGTAACATCGGAAGGTTCAAAAATCAAATTGCCTTCTGAACCCATAACGATGTCCAATGCATGTACAGGGAGTGCGAAAAAAAGTGTAGCAAGTAGTGCGAAGAAAAACTTCATGTAGTATACGCAACTACCTTTATGTAGGTAGTTATTACTCCTGATGATGTGCTTTTAGGTCAGGATTTGGTGACGATTTTTCTTTGGCCGACAGGGTTTTGTTTTGAAGGACAATAAACTTATCCTTCTTAAACGTCCCCGCAGTTTTGACCTCAATATCGTGACCATTCCAACCTAACTCAGAAATCTGGAGGGCTAGTTGACCTAGCCATCCACCTTCAGATTGAATAGTATTACTACCCAGAACTTTTTCGTCTGGATCAAGTGAACCGTGTTTCAAAGTGCGTTGCCTCGTGGTAAAACTTCTTCTGGGAATACGAAGTTCTCATGTGGTTGGTCAGCAGGTGCCATCCAAGCACGAAGACCTTCATTCAGAAGGATATTTTTGGTGTAGAAGGTCTCAAATTCAGGATCTTCTGATGCTCTCAGTTCCTGGGATACAAAGTCATAAGCCCTAAGGTTGAGAGCAAGACCAATAATACCGATGGAACTTGTCCACAGACCCATAACAGGAACAAACAACATAAAGAAATGCAGC
>MDTE01122904.1_pt1 | contig 15858 bp, 15 predicted proteins | sample 811231 | NCBI WGS metagenome assembly MDTE01 (sample SAMN05326651, study PRJNA326480) | marine metagenome | isolation source: seawater | place: Indian Ocean: Red Sea | collected 2010
GTTTATAAAATATATGAAGTTAATTGAAAACCATTGGAATAGATTTTATAAAAGCTCTTCTTCAAATCCATCAAGTAATTTTGCTAAATTTGTTATTAAGTGGCTTAAAATTAATAAAATATCTTTTGAGTCTAAAAAATTAATAGATATAGCTTGTGGAAACGCTAGAGATTCAGTTTATTTTCACAATAAACACATCCACACAACAGGAATTGATTTATCTAAAATTATAATAAAAAAAAATTCTTTAAATTTTCCAAATATAAAATTTTTTGAAAAAGATATCTGCAAAACTATTAAAAATAGCAAAGATAAATTTCATTTTTTATATGCTAGATTTTTTATACATGCGATTACTCATAAACAACAGACAATCTTCTTAAAAAATTGTAAAAAAATTTTAAAAAATGATTCATATATTTTTTTAGAATTTAGAACATCCCTAGATCCTCTTGCTAAGAAAGGAAAAAAAATAAGCCAGTATGAGAGAATTTTTGGGCATTATAGAAGATTTATTAATGTAGATATTTTAAAAAATGAATTATTTAATTTAAATTTTAATATTGTTTACATAAAAAAAAGCAATAGATTTGCAATCTATAAAAAGGAAAAACCTCATATTTGTAGAATGATTATTAAATTAAAATGAAATTTTTCAAAATATTTAGAATTAATATTTTTATACATTATTTAATCCTTTACTTAAAAATGTTTATATTCGCATTAAAAAGAAATTATTATGATCCAAATAATCAACCAATATTCTTAATTGGTACTAATAGATCTGGCTCTTCATTGATTTCTTCCATTCTAAGACAACATCCTGATTTGAGATCATTATCTGATGATGTTACAAATTTTGAGATAAAAAAAAGAAGAGACCATACTATTGGTTTTTCTGAGGATTTTATTTGGCAATATATTGAAAATTTTTATGGAGACCATCATACGGGATCCAAAGAGGGATACCTATGGGGTCATCCTAAGTATATTAAAGATTTTTATAGAGAAGATTTTTTATTTAAAAAAAGTTTAATTTATGAAATATATAAAAAAAAATCTTCAAAAGTACCTTTCGTTAAACATTCTTTTTTTTCATTAAGATTAAAACTTATTAAAAAAATTTTCCCAGAATCAAAGATAATTTTAAATATTAGATCTTATAAAGATTTTACAAGAAGTAATTTTGATAAATGGTCAAGAAATCCATCATATGTCAATACATTTAAAAATAATAAACCTGATATAGGTTTACATTGGTATTTCATAAATTCTATTGCCGCTTATCATTGTGAAAAGTATTTTAAAGGTCAATATATCTTATTTCATCATGAGAAACTTTATGACGATAATTACGATAATCAAAAGATAATGAATGATTTAACTGATTTTTTAAAACTCAAAAGACATAAATTTGAATTTAAAAATGTAGACACTAAATATAAATTTAATAAAGATGTTACATATCAATATACCGATTTAGCTGAAGTTATTGATATTGCAAAATTTGAAGAAGAAATATTTAAATGAATAAAAAAAAAATAAATGGTATCTGGTTTTATGGTTTATCAGGCTCTGGAAAAACCACTGCTTCTAAATTTCTTAAAAAAAAATTATTTAATAAATCTCTTTTAATTGATGGCGATATAGTTAGAAAATATGTAAGCACTGATTTGTCTTATACTTTAGAGTCTAGATTAGTACAGTTAAACAGAGTTTATGGAATTTGCAAGATATCACATATGTCAAATATTTTTACCATAACATCTACAGTTTACATGAATAAAAAAATTTTAGATAAGCTGACAAAGTTAAAAATTGTTACAATAAAAATTGACAGAGATTTTAATTCACTAAAAAAATATAAGGTTTATAAAAATAAAAATGTTGTAGGATTAGATATTAAAACAAATAAATTAGATACTGATTTTATTTACAATGACGGAAAAATATCTTTCTTTAAAGATATAAAAAAGTATTTCTCTAATTTTAGTTATTAAATGTATACATAACATCTATTTGTGACAAAAAGTTCCCAGCAGTTTTATTGATGTTATAAATACCCATCATTTTATAATTATTTTTATGGAGATATTTCTCAACATTGTAAAAAGAGGTTTTGGAATTTCTATAATAATTTTCAAATATCAATTCAATTATTATTACTTTTGCTATTTTGTGTTTTAAAAGATATGACATTCCTTTCAAAACATCTATCTCATTTCCTTGAGTATCTATTTTAAGAATATCTATATGGCTAATATTTTTATTTTTTATAAAATAATCTAAAGTATGAGTCTTTACTAAATATTTTGATTGAATTTCATTTATTCCACGATATTTAAATATTTTTTCTAATCTTTTTTTATATTCACTATTATTTAATGGTAATAAACTTGATGTATATTCCCATTTATTTTCATAGAAATTTGAATATCCATTTTTATTCGATAGAGCAATATTGTGAAGCCTCAAATTTTTAATGCTCTTTGTATTTTTTTTTAGTATGTCAAAATTTTTTTTTGAAGGTTCAAACGAAAAAATAAGAGAGTTTTTAAATACTTTTCTAAATTCAAAAACACTATTACCTGTAAATGCACCCACATCAAAAATTATAATTTTTTTATCAATTTTTTTTTTAAATATAATTTTTAGATCTTGTTCAATCGATTGAAAGCGCACTATATCTACAGAAAACTTATTAATAATAAGTTTTATTAGCAATTTAATTTTATTGATAAAGAAAACTTTATCGAAAAAAATAAATTTTTTTCTAAATCTCATTTTTTTTATACATTAAATCAAGGCTAAATACATATCCTTCATATATATTATTAAATGATTTGGGTTTGACGCCAATCAGTTTATGAGAGTCTTTTAAAAACTTTTCTAAATCATAAATACTAATATTTCTATCATATACATCATCGAGCATTATTTCTGTTTCTATTAAATCTACTGAATTATTTTTGATTAAATTGTTACACCCACTCAAAACTTGTTCTTCATAACCTTGAGTATCTATTTTTAAAAGATCAATTTTTGAGATTGATTTAGTCTCACAATATTCATCTATTGAAATAATATTTACCTCTCTTGATCTTTCAGTATATCCTTTGATGCTAGTATTGTGTTCTTTAGATCTCATTCTAATCCATTCGGATTTCTCATTAATTTTGTAAAAGCTAGAATGTGTTGTTTTTTTAGTTTCAAAAAATTCTTTTTTTTCTTTTTTTTCACCTACAGCTAAATTATTAATGAATATGTCATCATAATTACCATAATTATCTTTTAAAGATTGAAATGCTTGAAAATTTGGCTCAAAAGAATGAATTTCAAATTCTTTGAATATATTTTTAAATCTAGTTATAGATTGACCCTCATTAGCTCCAATATCAAATAAAATTGGATTATTCGGTAAATTTTTCTTTATTATTTCATCAAATGAAACTTCCTTTCTGATCTTACTAATATTATATCCATAATATTTTAAAATATTTTTTAAAATTTTCTTCATTTATCAATTTTCATAATAAAAAAAAACTTTCTTTTTAAATAAAACAATAAAAACCATAAAAAAAATAGTAAATAACTTCCTTTTGTTAATTTAATAATTTTTATTTTTGACAAAAAATTATTTTTTATAAAAATGTAAAAATCATAAATATTTAAAGTTGATATACTATTTTTTTTAGCTATTTCTATCACTTTAATTCTAGGATTTAAAATTAATTTAATTTTATTTTTCCTTAATAAGCAGCTGTGTATTACGTCCTCACCATACGCTTTTCCTTTGTAAGGATAATAGTTATTCGTTATTAAGTTCTCTTTAAGGTGTATAACGCAACCACCTTGAAGCCACTCACATTCTTGAATTTTTAATGGATAATTAAATTTATTGAACCATATACTGCTTCCCCATTTAGTAATTTTACCAGAATTATTTTGGTTTATTCTCGTTTCTGTTTTTAATAAATCTTTATTGACAATTTTTGCTGAAACACAGGTCTTATTATCCTTGATTACTTCTTTATATAAAAGTTCAATAGTGTTTATATTCACTAAAATATCCGAGTCTAATTGAACTACATACTTATTTTTAGCGTTTTTAAATCCAAAAATTCTTTGATTTACTTGACCTTTAAATGGACAGAATAATATTTTAGTATTTTTGTATTTAGAATAGCTTGATACGTTTTTCTTCTCTTGTTTAAAAAAAACTAATAAAATTTCATTTGGTATCAATCTCCCATTAAGAAGTTTTTTTATTACTTTATGTAATATTTCTTCTCCAATTGTTGGTATCACCACTGAAATCATTTGCTATTTTGATATTGGTAATAATTTATATACAATTATTTAAAAAATATGAAAAAAATAGTAAAAAAATTTTCTTTCAAAATAATTAAATTGTTAAACATGACTGATATTTCATTTAAAAACATTATAAAAGCTAAAAAAATTATATTTATGTTCCACGATGTTAGTGATAATCCAAAGGAATTTTATTTAGATCATAATTTAAATCATTCAATTACTAACTTCGAAAACCAATTAAAATTCATCAAAGACAATTTTCACATTTTATCACCCTCTGAAATAATTGACTATAATGGATCTGATCCTGCGACTTGTATTACATTCGATGATGGATCTAGTTCATTTTATTCAAATGCAAAAAACATACTACTAGAATATAATATTCCATCTATAAATTTTTTAAATTACAGTCAAATCAATGGAAAATTTTTTATACCTGGATTAATAAGTTATATTTTAAAATATGATAGAGACTTAATTAATTTTTTATCAATAAAAGATGTGCAGACATTTGATTATAATAAAATTAGCAAACTAAAAAGAAATAAATTAAATGATCTGAAGAAAAATTTAATTGATTATCATGGAAGTTTTCTAAATCACAAACAAATACTTGAAATGGATAACTTAAAAATCTTTTTTTGGGGTAATCATTTATTCAAGCATTTGAATTCAATTCATATAACTGGTAATCAATTAGAAAATGAATACAAAAAAAATAATTTCTTTCTTAAAAAACTTAAAAACAATACAAATTTCTTCAGTTATCCTTATGGTCAAAAAAATACAAGTTATAATTCTCATACTAATAAAATATTAAGAAAATATGCAAAAATGATTTTTACAGCTAATCCACTTGATTTAAATAATAATTTAAATATATACCCCAGAGTAGGTTTCAATAATCAAATGTTTAATATCAATGATATGAAGAACCATTTTATAGCTGTAAAAATCAAAAGTTTATTTGCTAATATATAAATTACTTTATGAATATAATTAATTTAAACGGCGGTTTGGGTAACCAGCTATTTCAATATTCTTTTGGAATGGCAATGAAATATGCACATGGAATTGATGTAAAATTTTGTGATACCTTTGTAAATCCTCAACAATTAAAGATCCAAGATATTTTTGATATTAGTTTACCTCTTGCTAATATTAATGATTTCAAAAATACAATAGGAGGAGTGTTTTTAAATGAATATTTAAGAGATTACTCTTTAAGACTCATGAGAAAGTTAGGTTTGAAGGAATTTGGTAATTTTATTATTGAAAATTATAAATATCCTTTGAGCTCTCTTCCCATGGAACAAAACAAGTTTTTTTATGGTTATTGGCAAAATTATAACTTTTTTTACAATAGTCTTTTATCAATTAAAAAAGATCTTAAAATTAAAAATTTTGGAATTACTGCAAATTATTTTAATAAATTTTATGATCAATATTCTAATATAGTTTGCCTTCATTTGAGATTAGGAGATTATAAACATAAGAAAAACTTAAATGTTTACTCAGAAATACCTATTGGCTATTACCAAAATGCGATAAGTCTTTTTGAAAAAAAACTTTCAAAGCCACTATTCATATTGTTTTCTGATCAATTAGAAAAAGTTGATAAAAGTTTTTTTAAAAAAAATATTATTCCCTCCTCATCAATAGTTAAAAAAAGCAAAGATGATTTTTCAATTATGAGCAATTGTGATAGTTTCATACTTTCTAATAGCACCTTCTCACTATGGGCTGCTTACCTTTCTAACAAAAAAAATATATATGTGACAAAACCCAATTCCTGGTTTAAAGACAAGAATATAGAAAAAGCAAATAAATATTACCCAAAAGATTGGTCTTATCTTTATTAGTTTATCAAGAGAAATTTATTTGTTACTTTTAAATTTAAGTAAATAAAAGAATTTAAGATTTGTAAATTGCCTTTATCTGAAAAAAATAGGTAAATTATTAGTTACTTAAATACTCAATATTATATTACAACTTAATAAATTGTATTGTAATATAAAATAAATTTATGAAAAAAAAATTTTTAATATGTGGGGCAGGTGGTTTTATTGGAGGGCATATCTCAAATGAGCTACTTAAATTGGGGCATGTGGTCACTTGTGTTGATATAAAACCGCTTGACTTATGGTTTCAATCTCATAAGGACTCTGAAAACATCAGCATGGATTTAAAAATATTAGAAAATTGTGAGATCATAACAAAAAACCAAGATTATGTAATTAATATGGCTTGTAATATGGGAGGCATAGGTTTTATAGAGTGGAATAAAGCTGAATGTATGATTTCTGTTTTGATAAATACACATTTATTAATGGCTTGTAAAAAAAATAAAATCAAAAAATATTTTTTTTCATCAAGTGCTTGCTCTTATAATAAAGATTTACAACAAAAAGGATTTATTGATGGTCTAAAAGAGGAAGATGCATATCCAGCGAATCCAGAGGACGGGTATGGATGGGAAAAACTTTTTAGCGAGAGAATGTGCAGACATTTTCTTGAAGATTTTGACTTAGACACAAAAGTAGCAAGATATCATAATATTTATGGTCCTTTAGGCACTTTTGATGGTGGTCGTGAAAAATCTCCTGCAGCTCTTTGCAGGAAAATAGCTCAAGCCAAAATTCAGGGTTTAGATGAGATTGAAGTATGGGGAGATGGAGAGCAAACTAGATCATATCTTTTTATTGAGGATTGTGTTGAGGCAACTTTAAAATTTTTTGAGAGTAATTATCATGGTCCTATAAATATAGGAAGTGAAGAACAGGTTTCGATAAATCAAATGATTGGACTGATAGAGGAAATTGCCAAATATAAAGTAACTAAAAACTATAATACAAAAATGCCAGTTGGAGTTAAGGGCCGCTCAAGTAATAATGATAAAATTAAAAAGGAATTAAATTGGGAGCCTAATTATTCTCTTAAACAAGGTTTAACTGAGACTTATAATTGGATAGAAGGAATGCTTAAAAATAAGAAGAATAATACATCTTTATATACAATGTCTTAATGCCAGAAGAGTTTGAAGACGTTACAGTCATTACTACTACCTATGAGTCCTCCATTTATATTGATAAATGTTTACAATCAGTTATTTCCCAAACAATTAAGCCTAAAGAAATTATAATTGTTGATGATAACAGCTCAGATCAAAAATTATTAAAGAAAAAAATAGAAAAATTTAAGATTGATTTTTTTCCAAATATTAAATTTATTGTGAATAAAGAAAATCTTGGTCCTGGTTATAGTAGAAATTTAGCATGGTCAAAATGTACGACTCAATTTATTGCATTTTTAGATGATGATGATATTTGGTATAACGATAAATTGAAAGTTCAATTAGATATTTTTAAAAAATATAAAAATACACAATTAGTTGCATGTAAAAAAAAAATGTTAAATCAATATTCGATATTTAACGAAAGGAATTTTCCTAATATAAAAAAAATTTCATTTTTAAAATTATTGTTCAAAAATTATATCCCAACTAGTTCTGTTTTAATGAAATCTGATTTGAAAGAAAGATTTTTAAACAAATATCGCGCTGAGGATTACTATCTTTGGCTTTCTATTTTAAAAAAAAAAAATGAATGTTATTTAATTAACGATTTTTTATGTGAAGAGATAAGATTTGAGAATAGGATAAAACTATCAAATGATAACAACAAAATTTATAAAGCGGTTCAAAATGTCTTAAACAAATTTTACTCAGATAACTTGATAAATAACTTATTAGTTTCATTTGCGAAACTCTATTACTATTTCAAAATGATAGTGAAAATAATAATATAGATCAAAATATGATACCTAAATCAAAATGGCCAAATTATGATGGAAATATTTTATCAAAAATATCTAAACTACTTCAATCTGGCAAAACTAACTATTTAGTTGGAAAAGAAGGCTTGTTATTCGAGAAAAATTTTTCAAAATTTTATAAAATTAAATTTGCAAACGCTGTTGCTAATGCTTCTTTAGGACTAGAGTTATCTTTGCTCTCTCTTAATTTAAACAAAGGAGATGAGGTTATTGTTACACCGAGATCTTACCACTCATCTGTATCATGTGTAATAAGAGCTGGATTAACACCTGTTTTTGCAGATGTAGATAGACAAACAATGAATATTTGTCCTAAAAGTATAAGAAAAAATATTTCAAAAAAAACAAAAGCGATTATATGTGTTCATCTTTATGGAATGCCGTGTGAAATGAATGACATAATTAAACTCTCAAAAGAATATAAAATAAATGTCATAGAGGATTGTTCTCAAGCACATGGCTCTAAAATTGGTAGAAAATATGTTGGCTCATTTGGAGATATATCTGTGTTTAGTTATTGCCAAGATAAAATCATTAGCACTGGAGGTGAGGGGGGAATGATTGCAACGAATAATAAAAAACTAAATGATAGAATTTGGAGTCTTAAAGAAATTGGAAAAAATAAAGACAAATTCTTTAAAATTAATAGCTTATCAAATAACTTTCCGTATGTTCATGACACTATTGGAACAAATGCTAGAATTACTGAAATTCAATCATGTATTGGTAATTACCAGCTTAAAAAATTAAAAAATTACATACGAGTTAGAAATGAAAATGCTAAAGTATTCTTTAACAAATTAAAAAATTGTAAATATTTAATAATACCCACTCATAATTCCCAAATAATACATTCTTATTATAGATATACCGTAATAATAAATAATAAGAAATTGAGTAGGTCTATTTTGATGAAAAATTTAAAAAAAAAAGGTGTTACTTGTACAGTTGGAGGATGTCCAACCATTTATAATGAGAGATACTTTGTCAAAAATTTTAATATAAATAAAAAAAATTATCCAAATGCTGAATATTTAAAAAATAGAACACTCTCCTTCCTTGTCGATCAGACAATAAATAAAAAAGACATAAAAAAAGTGTGTGACATATTACTAGATCAAATTAATAAAATATTAAAAAAATAAAAATTATATGAGTAAAATAATATTTATTTCATCTAGCCAACATTTTGTAGATACTTTTTTGAGAGATTTAATTATATTTCTATCTAAAGATCATGAAATAAGTCTGGCTACTAGAATAAAAAACAGTTCAATTTATTCTAGCAAAATTGATTTGTATAATATTCCAATAAATAGAAAAATTTCACCTATTTCAGATTTATTAACCTCATTTATTTTTCTTAAATATCTATTTAAAATTGAGCCTGATAAAATTGTAACAGCCACTCCAAAGACAATCATATATGGAATATTAGCAAGAATTTTTAAACCTAAAATTTATAGAATTCATATATATACAGGATTTTCCTGGCCAAATATGACTGGTTTTAAAAGAAAACTTTTGATTTATTTAGATAAATTAAATATTTTTTTTGCTGATAAAATTATATTTGATAGTCAGTCACAAATTGATTTTTTAAATAAAAATAATTTTAAAAGTAAAAAATTTCATTTAATTCATAATGGTTCTATTAAAGGAGTAGATTGTGATTGTTTTTATAAATTTAATGAAGAAAAAAAAATTTTTTTAAAAAAAAAATATAATATCCCACAACAATATAAAGTTATTTCATATATAGGTAGAATTGATTCTGACAAAGGCATACATAACTTGATTAAGAGTTTTGAAAAATTAAGATTAAAAATAGATAATATTCTTCTCTTATTGGTTGGTATTGATGAAATGAATATCAAAATTCATGTTGCTAATATCGAAAAAAAAATTGCAGAAAATATTTTAATTTTTAACCATTCAAATAATCCTGAGGAAATTTTTAATATTTCAAATATTTTTTGTCTACCAAGCAAAAGAGAGGGTTTTGGAAATACTGTCATTGAGTCTAGTGCTTGTGAAGTTCCTGTAGTAGGATCAGACATATTTGGTTTGCAGTCTTCATTAATTAATGGGCTTAATGGACTTACGTTCGAAGTAAATAATGTTGATGATTTAACCAAAAAGTTATCTATGTTGTTAAATGACGAAAATCTATGTAAAAAACTTGGTAAAAAAGGTAGGGAGTATGTACTTAAAAATTTTCGCAAACAAGATGTTTTTAACTCAATTAAAAGTCTAATATTAAATTAAGTATGTTTTATTTTTTTTTTAAAAGATTTTTTGATATAGGTTTATCTTTGACAATATTAATCTTATTTTTTCCAATAATTATTTTAACTTTTTTTTTAATTATAATATTTGATATGCAAAACCCTTTTTTCTTCCAAGAAAGATCAGGCATTAAAGGAAAAAAAATTAATATTATAAAATTTCAAACAATGAAATTAATTAATGGAAAAAAAAAACCAACAAAACTTGGAAAAATTTTAAGATTAACAAAAATTGATGAATTGCCACAATTGCTAAATATTCTAAAAAATGATATGTCTCTCATTGGACCCAGACCTTTATATTTAGATTTTAATAGTTACTATAGCCGTAAACACAAATTAAGAATTTATATTAAACCAGGTTTGACAGGATTAGCTCAGATTAAAGTTAGAGATAGTACAGATTGGTTCAAAAAATTTAACTTTGATTATATATATGTAAAAAAAGCAAATATTAATTTAGATCTCTATATTTTACTTAAAACTTTTATTATTGTTCTTAATTCATTATTAAAGAAAAATTTTAGAGCAATAGAAAGTATTGATTATAAAGCTAGTTTTTATGAAAAATACTACAAATGATAAGTAATTTCTTAAGTAATAAAATTTCTCCTTTCTGGAGAGTTTTTATTATTTTATTTAACGATATAGTTTTATTGAATTTATCCCTTTATTTTTCATATTACTTAAGAATTGAGTATTTTCTTCCTGTTTCTTCAATAAGAAATGTAGCAATAATTTCTACAATCATATTTTTATTTTTATTTACTATATTTAAAATTCATAAACAGTACTTTAGATATTTTAATGCTAGCTCCTATAAATTATATTTAAAAATTTACATTATTTTTGGTTTCTTATTTGGTCTTTATGTTTCATTGCAGAGTCAAGATTTCATACCAAGATCTCTTGTATTAATATTTCCTTCTTTTTTCGTCTTTTTATTAATTTTAAATAGAGTAGTAATAGCAAAGTTTTTTCAATATCAATATAAATCAAATAAAAAAAAAGCAGTAGTCTTTGGTTTTAATCCTATAATTTCTAATTCTATAGCCCCTGATATAAATATTATCTATTTTATTGATGATAAGAAAAAAAATAAAAGTAGAATTATAAATGGTATACGGATTTTATCTTCAGATGAATTTATAAAAAATTTTTTTAATGATGAAATTAATTTAATTCTTATTGAAAATTTTAGAACATTTCATAAATCAAGAAATTTAATAAGAAATAAAATTATAAACAATAAAATACTAGTTCAAAATATTTCTATTATAAATAATGAAATAACCTTTAGTTCATATTTTGATTTTAACTATTTTTTCAATAGAAAAAATAAAACTACCCCTTTAGGTGATATTTATAAAAATAAAACTATATTAATTACTGGTGCTGGTGGATCTATTGGATCAAACATTATTTTTCAACTACTAAAAACTAAGTTTAAAAAACTTATTCTTTTAGATAATTCAGAATTTAACCTTTATAATTTATCGAGTAAAATTAAAAACAAAGCTAATGTTAATTTTAATTTAGTAAGTTTTAATAGTAAAAATGATTTAAAAAAAATCTTTACTAATAATAAAGTTGATATCATTTTTCATGCTGCTGCTTATAAACATGTTCCTTTGATAGAAACAAACCCTTTTTCTGCTATCAAAAATAATTTTCTTGATACATATGAATTTATGAAATTGATTACACAATATAATGTTTCTAATTTCTGTTTAATTTCATCAGATAAAGCAGTCAGGCCTACTAATGTAATGGGTGCTTCAAAAAGGTTATCAGAACTAGCTTTAACTTATTTAAACAATTTAAAATCCCACAAAACAGTTTTTTGCTCTGTTAGATTTGGAAATGTTATTAATAGTTCAGGTTCAGTTAAACCATTATTTCAATATCAAATTGATAATAATTTACCTTTGACCTTAACCCATAAAAAAATAATAAGATATTTTATGACAATTGAAGAAGCTGCAAACTTGGTTTTGAATACGATTAAAATTTCAAAAGGTGGAGAAATATTTCTACTCGATATGGGAAAACCTATTTATTTGTATGATTTAGCTAAATTAATGATTCAATTTTCTGGTAAGACTATAAAAATTAATGGCAATGGAGACGTTGATATAAAAATAATTGGTCTGAGAGAAGGAGAAAAACTTTATGAAGAACTATTAATCGATGAAGAGTCTTTAGAGTCATCAGTCAAATATATTTATCAATCATTAGAGTCAAAAATTAGTAATAAGAATTTTCAAGAAATATACTCGAATATTTTTAATTCTTATGAATTGAATAATATAAAATCTTTAAAGAAAACGCTTAAGGGGAAATTCATAAATTATATTTCGGATAAATGAGAGAAAAAATAATAAATATTTATAGCTATTTTTTTATTTTACTATTTTTTCCATCTTTTGTAACAGGTGTTTTTTTACCAAATCTTGTATGCGGAATTTTTGTTTTTATGAGTCTGATTTTAAATTTTCAAAAATTAAAAGAATTATTTTTAAAATATCTTTTACCATCACTGGGTTTTATTTTTTTTTATATCTTAATTTTAACAAGTTCAATATTATCTAATCATTATATTCATTCGCTTGAGTCATCAGCTTTATATTTTACATATTTAATTTATGTTTTATCTCTAATTATATTATTTAAAAAAAAAGAAGAATTTCGTAAATTATTTTTACTCTGTGGAATTTTGACATGTTTAATTTTGTGTATTGACGCATTTTATGAATTTTTTAATGGCTCAAACATATTTGGTTACTCTTCAATTGATGGGAGAATTGCAGGTTTATTTGGTGATAGGTGGTTGTTGGGAAGATATTTAGTCTATATTTTGCCAGTTTTAGTTGGAATGTACTATTTAGAAAAAGATAAATTTGAAAACTATAAATATTTATTTTTTATTACAATAATTTTGACAAGTGTTGTAATAATATTTTCAGGAGAAAGAGCTGCATTTTTATTATTTTTTTTATACTTACTCTTAATATTGATTTTTTTATTTAATAAGCTACCTACTATTAAAATATTTCAATTTCTTTTTTTAAGTATCTTATTTTTGATTTTACCTTTTTTATTTTTTGAAACTTCTGAGAGAATAAAAGATAATTTTATACTTTACCTAACTAGTAATGATTATGAAAAAAATCAATATTTATCGATGTTTGTTACATCATGGAAAATGTTTGCTGAAAATTTATATATAGGAATAGGACCTAATAATTTTAGATATGATTGCTCAGAGCCAATTTATTATGTCTCAAAATGGAGTTGTAATACTCATCCTCATAGTACCTTTTTCCAAACATTAGCAGAATTAGGAATATTTAGTTTTTTGTTAGTTTATTTGGTGTTTGGATATTTTGTATATAAATCAATAATTTTAGTTTTTTCAAAGATCATTTCACATAAATCATTTGGGATATATTCTTTACAGTGTGCAATAATTATTTATTTATTTCCATTAATGATTACAGGAAACTTCTTCTTGAGTTGGTATGGATTTATTTATTATTTGCCAATTTCATTATTTATGGTTTATTCAAGTAAAATTTAATAATTAAAATATTTTTAAATTTAGTTAATTATGAACAAAAATTTTTTAAGTTATTTTGATATAGTTTTTTTGGTTTGGAATTAAAACAAATATTGATTTTTTTTGTTTTAATTTTGTTTTCTATTCTTTTTAATAGTATCATTGCTAATTTTATAGTTAATAGACTAAAGGCTATTGTAAAAAAAACAGTTAATACAATTGATGACAAATTATTTGAAGCGTTACTACCTCCTTGTAAATTTTTACCAATTGTAATTGTTTTTTTTATTCTATCATTAAATTTTGATAACCAAACTAATCTTGGTTATTATTTTTTAAAAATAAATAATTCATTTGCAACAATTTTTGTATTTTGGTTTATGCATCAATTACTAATTCCTTTTTCAATATTCTTCAATAAACTTGAAAAAACACTATCAAAAGCTTTAGTTGCATGGATTGTTAATTCTCTTAAGTACTTAATTATTTTTTTAGGTGCGGCGGCACTACTAGAAACATGGGGAATAAAAATTGGCCCTGTTATTGCTGGTTTAGGTCTACTAGGAGTTGCTGTTGCATTAGGTGCCCAAGATCTATTCAAAAATTTGATTTCGGGTATAATGATTTTAATGGAGAAAAGATTTCAAATTGGAGATGTAATTAAAGTTCCTGGACATACTGAGGGTGTTGTTGAGCAAATAGGTTTTAGATCAACTTTAATTAGGAAATTTGATTCTACTCCAATTACTATTCCTAATTATATTTTCGCAGAGGCCCCAATTTTAAATTATACAAATAGAAATTATAGGAGAGTAAATTGGACAATTGGTTTAGAATACAGCTCAACTCTTAATCAAATAAAAAAATTAACTGAGTCAATATCCTTTTATATAAATAATAGTAAAAATTTTATAGTAAATGAAAACTATAAGTCATTTGTTAGATTAGAAAAATTTAATGATAGTTCTATTGATATAATTGTTATTTGCTTCACTTCAACAAAAGATTGGGATCAGTATTTACAAATAAAAGAGGAATTAGCTATGGAAATAAAGGCAAATGTAGAAAAAATTGGTTTAAACTTCGCATTTCCTAGCCAGTCAGTATATATAGAGAGAACCTCTAATTAAACTCTATGAAAATTTTAAATAATTTATTTATAAAATGAAAAAGCTTTTAAATATTTCTGACTTAAATCAAAAAGATTTTTTTCAAATTATTGATTATGCTGAGTTTCTGACTAATAAAAATGAAAATTTGCTTTCAAACAAAAATATTGGTCTAATTTTTGAAAAAAATTCAACCAGAACTAGACTTTCATTTCAAGTTGGCATTAATCAACTTAATGGAAATTATATAGATGTGAGATTTGAGGAATTAAACTTAAATAGATTTGAGTCTTATGAAGATACATTTGAAGTAATGTCTTGTTATCTAGATTACCTAGTTTTTAGAACTACTGACCATAAAAAATTAGAGCTTGCATACAAATTTTTTAAAAAACCCATCATTAATGCATTATCGGATTTATCACATCCATGCCAAGCAATTTCAGATATTTATACATTAAAAGAAAATTTTGGAACTATCGATAATTTGAATATTGTTTGGATGGGTGACATGAATAATGTTTTGTTTAGTCTATTAGAGGTTGTAGATTTCACAAAGAATACTAAAATTGATGTATTTACAGATAGAAAAATATATTCACAAAATAAAGATAAATTTAATTTAAATAATCATATACATTTTCATTTTGAAATTGATGAAAATATCATTTCAAAAGCTAATTGTATAATGACTGATGTATTTACTTCAATGAATGATAAAGAGGATAAAGAAAAAATATTAAGTAAA
>MDTE01051182.1_pt1 | contig 15852 bp, 19 predicted proteins | sample 811231 | NCBI WGS metagenome assembly MDTE01 (sample SAMN05326651, study PRJNA326480) | marine metagenome | isolation source: seawater | place: Indian Ocean: Red Sea | collected 2010
CACAATTTGATCTAACTTTAAATTATAATCGACAAATGTTTTAAGTATGGTATGGCTGTCACTACCGCCACTGTAATAAATTGTTACTTTATCATATTGTTTAGATAATTGTACTGCTCTATCAAGACACAATTTTTCAAAACTTTCTGTTGGTTCAACGTGCCAATCATGGTGATTCCACCAAACAAGTCCTTTGTAGTAGACAGGTTGGTTGGTAGAGTCACTTTCGAATATTGCTTGTAGTTTGTTGGTAAATCTTTTTTTACCAACTTTCCAAATGTGTTGCATAATAGTAATTATTTTTTCCTAGTATAACATCAAATTAAATAAAAGTATGCGAAAAATTTTTGTAGGTTGGGACAGTAGGGAACCTATTGCATATGAAGTATGCAAGTACAGTATTCAGAAACATTCACCTACTGCAATGGTAAATCCACTAAAACAAGACCTAATGCGTGAACTTGGATTATATTGGCGTCCAATAGACACAAAAGCATCAACAGAGTTTACTTTTACAAGATTCTTTACACCAATGATGGCTGGCTTCGAAGACTGGGTTTTGTTTTGTGATTCTGATTTTGTGTTCACAACAGACGTAGAAGAACTGTTTGCACAGGCAGATGATAGATATGCAATTATGTGTGTCAAACATGATTATACTCCAAAGAATACACGCAAGATGGATGGCAAAGTACAATTACAATACCCAAGAAAAAATTGGTCATCATGTATGTTGTTTAATGCTGGACATGAAAAAAATAAAATATTAACACCTGACTTACTTAATCATCAAACTGCCCTATATCTACACAGAATGCAATGGTTGGAGGATGATCTTATTGGTGAATTGTCATGTGAATGGAATTGGCTCGCAGGATGGTATGAAGAGCCTGCAGACGGCACACCCAAGGCAATTCACTACACAGAAGGCGGCCCATGGTTTGACGATTATAGAGACTGTGAATACGCAGATGTTTGGAACCAATATCATAAAGAATACAACGGATATACAAATGGAAAACATTAGTGTATTACAAAACTTTACGCCTGACTGTCTTCGCACTGATCCCTACAATTATATTTGTATTGAAAATGCACTACCCCAAGACATCTATGATAAACTGGATGCTGAGTACCCAAAAGATACAATATTAGAACACGCAAAAGGTGTAGATAATGATACCTGCTACAGATTAAATGCTTCATTGGCAATAAAAGATAATTTATTACAAGGTATATGGAAAGATTTCTATGAGTATCATACCAGTAACGAATTCTATAACAGTATGGTAGATATATTTTGGCCACTTATTCCGGAAAATTTACAAAAAGATTTGCGAGGTAAAACGTCAGTACGAACAAAAGGTATAGGTCCGACTAGTCTTGTTACAGACTGTCAAGCAGTAATTCATCAACCAATTGCTGGGTCCACTCGAACTCCACACGTAGACAACCCCATTGAAATATATGCAGGATTATTTTACATGAAAAGAGCAGACGATACTACCACTGGAGGAGATTTTAACATTCACAAAGTTACTACAAATGACTTTTCAGTAGTAAAAAAAGATGGGCGGTCTGTGCCTACAAATATATTAGATACAATTACAGAAACTATAACTTACAAAGCAAACACCTTTTGTTGTTTTCTAAACTTGCCTGGCTCAGTGCATAGTGTTACACCACGTACACCTATGCCAACTGTTGAAAGACGTTCTGTAAATATTATTGCTGAATTCAATGCAAAGATTGGCAAAAAAATGTACAATCAATCATTGATTTGATATCTGAAAAGCAACTCCTGATCGAAATTCACTATCTGTAAATTGACAATATGCAAGATGATTCAACCATTGTTGTCTATTGTTAAAATGAATTGGATTTTCAATCTTAGAAAAGTCTGTGTGTGCCACTGGCAATGCACCATTGACACCTCCATATATAAATGTAGGGATGCCTTTTATGACTGCATCGGTAGCAACTTGACTGTTGAATGTAACCACTGAATGTGCATTTTCTAAATCTTCTTGTAATGATGTATCATTACGAACTTTTTTTGCATTGCCACCACCTTTTGTAGGCAAACCAAATCCTAATAGATTATCAATCTTTGGATTGAAAGGTTTTTCTCTAACCTTGATTGGCCGATCAGTATGTTTTCTTATTTCAGTTATTGTTTCTTCGTACCAGTTAGGAATCTTAAACCATTCTAGCATGGCATTTGTAGGAGGACATACAAGTATATGGCCATCTGTACTACGCCATGGTTGTAACTTGATATCTGAGAAATATTGTTTGAATCTGTCGTCAGGTCTTTCAACTAATTTGTTGTGACAATGACCATTCTTGACAATGCGGAACCAGAATGGAGGGTTGTATCCACCTTTTAGATACGCATGATCAATGTACATATGATCAATGCCTTTTTGTTCACACTCCAAAAATATTTCACTCATGCCACGCAATATGCCAAAAAAACAATGAACATCGGCATCAGGCAGTCCATGTTGTTTATATTCATCATATGTGTAGAACTTTGCCTCGCCGACCATGAAGCCTGCTCTAAAGTTCTCCATAAATTTTTCAGTAAAAGGTCTACCTGTACGATATAATGCTACTTTCATGCTTCAAGGTTGCCTTTTTGAACTCGATCGTTACGAATATTTTTTATAATCTCGGAATATGCAGGATATTCTTTGTGTGTCTCTTTCCATACTGCAACATCATCAAATTTTTCTTTTGTTCCCCAAGTGCCCCAGTCTGTTATTTTTTGTAAATTAATTCTATCAACCCCTAAATTTTCTGCTAGTCGAATATACTTTGGAATCTCTTTGTAATTTATTTGTTGAACAACAAAATCTGACCACACTTGAAAATTGTAATTGTATCTTACAGAATTTAAATATGCCATATTTGCAATAAGTCTGTTCCAATCTCCAGGTGCTCGTACAATTTTGTATGTTTCTTCTGTACCTGCATCCATACTAATCCTTATTACATCAATATTATTATGGATTTTGTGCATTTGTTTCCAACATTTTTTAATCATTTGCCCATTAGTTTGTAAATGAAATCTAACATTAGGACTAGCATGACCGTCGAAAGCATACAAAAATTCACGAAAAACTTTACTGCCAAAAGGATCACCACTACCTGTTATATTGAGTGTTACATTACTGCCTTGGATAAATTTGCTTATTTTTTCATTTATCTGTAGCATTTTTTCATACTGGGGACCTTCAGATATAAAAAGTTTGTCTGTTCTACAACTAGGACAATGCAAATTACAACTCATATCATAACAAAAGTTTATAAATCTTGGGCGTGGATATTTTTTTGGCATTTCAATATCATATTGTGCCTGTATTATTTTACTGCAATTGAAATTGTTACAGTATTTCATTGTGCCATCAGTAACAGATTCTCTAAGTTCATTAGCAATAGCACCGTTCCAAATATCTTCAAGATCAGTTTCAAACACATTGCCAATACTGACAGGCAACCAATCCTGGCACATACAAGCAAAGCATTCTCCATTTAAATCAACAATCAAATATTCATAAGGCACACTACAATATCCACTTGCCTTTAAGTCTTTCTCTGTGGTATAGCCAGACTGTGCAACTTTCCACAGCATAGTTTCATGTATTTTAAGAGTCATTCAATATCTCATAAGCCAACCCTGATTCAATTTCTTTTGGCGTAAATTGTGCATAGGCCCAACTGTATGCCCATTCTTCTCTTGAAGGTCTTATTGGCTTTTCTATTTTACTTACATCTTGGAGGCCAACTGGTGCACATGGTGAATGTTCGTTAGTAAACACTGGTACTCCGTTTATGACTGCTTCTATAGCCGCCATACTTACACTTGTGACCATAGCATGACAATTTTCTAGATCTTCTTTCAATGATATCAGTGCGGCCGCAGGTCCACTTGTGCCTTTCCGTCTTGGTTTGTGTCTAACCCTAATTGGTCTGTCAGTGTGTTTTCTTAGTTCTGCCACTGTGTTTTGTGTCCAATTAGGATCACCGTAATAGCGATTCATAGTTGGAGAACTTGGACATACAAGTATGTGTTCACCTGGTGCACGCCAATCTTGTATTTCAATTTTTAATTTGTTAAATCTATCTGATGGCCGTTTTACTATTGTGTTATGATGTAATTTATTTTTTATTATACGCCAATAAAAATCATAATTTGGATCTAATGCTTCGAATAGTCCGTTCCATCTGCCCCAATATGGCATATCTGAAAAATACCATGTGTGTCCTAATTTTTTATGACGTTCAACCAATTCGTAATTTTGTCCTACGAATCCCCAAAACAATGAAGGACCATCAGTTGGTCGATAGTTGTCTATGTATTCAACACCGTCTTTCCATCCTTTTGCCATTGGATTGAAAACGTACCATGCTTTCGAATCTTTACTACCAGGTTTATGATATATTTTGAGGGTCATTTTCAATTACAGCCAAACACACATTGGCAACATGGACGCCTTCTTTTATTATGCGGTCGCCTACATCAATAATGTATTTTGTTTTATCAATACTATCTACTAGTTTGTTTGCACCCCATAAGTTTGTATCCACGTGAACTTTGTTTTCTTGACCTGGCATATAATAATCATCAAAGACAATTACTTTGCTATTTTGCAATTTGGCGTAATCATTTGCAATAGTTTCTACAGAATGACCGCCGTCGATAAATGCAAAGTCAACTGTTGTCTCAACAAGTATTTCATTTGTGTTTCCTTTGTGTAGTTCCCATGTTGCATTAAGTTTTTCATTTGTATTGTATTGGTTTATGTAGTCATCTACAACCTTAATTGTATAGTTGCCTTTGCCGTTCCATTCTTTTTCATTTAGTTCCGGAGTTGCATCATCAAACAGATCATAACCTATGTAGTGGGGATTGGAATGAAAATAACTTGCATGACGTAACATTTTTCTGGCACGCATTCCTTTCCAAGTTCCAATTTCACAAATTGTTTGTGGTTTGTATTTGTCTACAAGTTTGTACAATTCTGCATATCTTGCGACTTTTTTATTCTCACCAGCCATTATTCTTCCTCTCTCATGCCATTAAAGACTGTTTTTCTAAATTGATTGTTGTCTTCATCTATTGACTTAATAAGTGTAAGATGATTTAAGTTTAGATCTTCTAGTAAATTAATAATTGCTTTTGTGTCTTTTGGTAAACACATACCGCTATATCCACGCAACTCAGGTGAAGCATCCAAATACATATCAACTGCTTTGCCTGTTTTGATATATGCATCTTTAATTGCTGTGTAATCACAATCTAATTTTTGGCATATTTCAAAAAAGTTATTTGCAAAAGTCACTCTCAGTGCGGCATACACATTATTAAAATATTTTAACACTTCTGCTTCAGTAGCAGATAATCTTACAACATTTTTTGGATAGTGTCCATGTGCATCTACAATTTTTTGATATACTCTTTTGTCTTCTGTTCCCACAGCAAGTAATGTGTGATTGTCCGTGAAGTCCTCATCAGCACATCTTTCTTTCAAAAATTCTGGCACAAAGGCTAGTGTAAGTGTGTTATATTTTTTTATCATTTTATTTGTAAATCCAGGAACTGTGCTTGAACGTATTGCAACAATGCCTTTGTATTTTTGTGTTGATAGGTCACGAATAACACTTTCTACAATAGTTGTATCACATCGATCATATATGCCAGATGGTGTAGGCACACAAATAAAAACAATTTCTGTATCTAACACATCTTGAATCCTTGTATTCAATTTGATGTCATGACATATAATATCATGTCCTAATGCTTGAAATCCTTTTTGATTTGCAGTTCCTACTACTCCTAAACCTACTATTCCTAACTTCATAATGTTTCCAATGTTTTTCCTAGTCCTACTGCAAGTTCTGTTGTTGGTTCCCAATCAATTGCTTTTTTAATTTTTGTTATGTCCGGCCATCTTCTGTTTACACTACCTTTTGGTGCTGGATGTATTACAAGTTCACCTTTCTTACCCATCAACTCCATTAGCAAGGATGCGACTGAATGTATTGCAGTTTCAGTATTGCCACCTAGATTGTAAATGTCATTGTGTGCAGACTTTGTTTTCCATAATTTAATGAACGCATCAACACAATCATCTATGTATAAAAATGTTCTTGTGTTCACACCACCAAACACAGAGAAATTATCTTGTTTGGCACGTTCTACAAATTCACTTATAAAATGATCTACCTGCCTCGGACCATAAACATTTTGTGGTCTTACAGCAATCCAATCAAGCACACCATTATGAATCACCGCTTGTTCTCCTAGTGCCTTTGAATTTGCATAGGACCATCTAGGATTTTTTGGATCTTGCACAACATAAGGTGCCTCCTCTGTTGTAGGCAAAGGCCAATCAAACATTTGTGTTGCACCTGCTGTTGCTTCGGGAGTGCCAGCATATATGAAAAGTGGCTTTTTATCACGAGCAGAGTATTCATTTAATAAATTTATTGTAGGTAAAATGTTATCATTGATTACTTCAAAAGGCTTTTCATAAAAAAACTTAGTGCCATTGAAGGCCGCCATATGAAATATTACATCAACGTCTGGAAAGTGGGTAACTTTTTTAAGATCCATGCCACGCGACACAAACAAATTAGGTTCAACAGTATCTAAACAACTGCTTTTGATATCAGTTGCGTAAACAATATTGTTTTCATCTTTGGCAAGTGTTTCTGCAAGGTGACTTCCTATGAATCCAGCCGCACCTGTTACTAAAATTTTATGTTTTCCAGTAGTCATATTGTTGTTTTGCACTCCTTCTACCTTCTTTTATGTCTTCCAATTTGGATCTGCCTTCTAATTTTCTATTTCCTTTAAGATGATCCATATAATCACCAAGTGGTGAATTTATAAATGGATGTTTCTTACCTAACGCAACGTATTCATCTGCTAAATTAAAATTTTTCACGCCTTTTTTCTTTTCTAAGTTTAGTCTAGTCCAATCCCAAGTGTAACAATCCACTTGATATGGGAATCTAAACAACTTGTCACTATTATACAGATTTCTTAAGTCATCTGCAAAGGTATTTTTTATTTTATGATTGAGATTGTACATAATAAATCCAGTTTCCGAAAATGCACTACCCTGACCTTCCTTTGCTTTGCGTCCTAAAAATGTTGTAAACCTATCTTCTGGCAACATTTTGTCAAAGAATTCAATAGGTATAGGTCTAAATGTAACTGTGTCAGCGTCTAAAAATATCAATACATCTGCTGTGCTTCTTTTTAATTGTTCACATTGTGCATATACTTTGTGTGAGAATCTAACTGCATCATGCTTAAATGACCAACCACGTTCACCTAGTGCATCACTGTCACCAAAGTCTTGTCCTGACATCTTTTTTTTGCTTCTAGGATTTTCTGCTTTGCCATGTGCCCACAAGTGATCTTTATGACGTGTTTTAAATTCTGTTAGGTCGGGACAGGCCTCATACAACTCTACATAGTGTAATCTTGGGTCATCAAAGTCTGGTAATACTTCTTCCCAGTAAATTGTAAAGTCAACTTCTTTAGGCCAATACTTTAATACACTTTCTATCATACGTTTGCCATACATATCATAACCTTTACGATGAAATGTTGTCATTAATTCAAACTTACGCATTTAGTTTACTCCAATATGCATCTGATTTCGGATTGTAGATGTCTGATTTTTTGCTTGATCCTAATTTTTTACGTGGCCCTTTGAGATGATCTATGTATTCTCCTAGCGGACCATTGATAAAAACGTGTACCCCTGGGCGATGTGGATGATTAGGAGTAATATTGTGATGTTTCATTCCTTGTTCTGCAAGTCTTTTTCGTGTTTGTTCCCAAATATACGAATCATGAAACTCTAGTTCTTTGAATATGCTGTCAGTTGTGTAAAAATCTGTCCAAGTTTGTAAAAATTTGTTATGCCATTTGCTTTTTACATCATACATTACCCAGCCACACTCTGGATACATCTGTGTTCTACCTAAATAGGAACAATATGCATCTTCAGGCAACAAAGTTTCTAAGAAATCTTGTGTGATTGGTTTAAAAGTAACAGTATCAGCATCGCACCATATAAGAATATCAGTATCTCCACAGTTTCTCCCTGCATGATCAACACAAAAAGTTTTATGGGCAAATCTAACAGCATCCCACAAGTAACTTTTTTTGTCTTTGTAAGGAGATTGACCATTTGCGTGTGGATTATCTTTGTGTCTTGTTTTAAAATCCACTAATGCTGGTGCAAGTGCTTCTAGATCTCTGTATTCAATCCTTGCACTTGCTACATCTGGTTTAGTTTGTTCATAGTAGCACAGCAACTTGATATCTTGTGGCCAATTTTTGTCAAAATTTTCTAGCATTCGTTTGGCATAGGTTTCATACGCATGGGGAGGAAATGTTGTAACAACTGTAATTTTTCTCATAAGAAACTGCTCTATAAATATACGCATATTTAATATGAACACATGAAGGTTGAAATATTTCGCAACACAGTCAAAAGAAGAGGCGTGGGACACTCCTACGATATGCTGTTTGCTTGGAAAAAAGGCATTGAAGCAGTAGGTGACCAAGTAATTTGGCGTGAAGGTAAGCCTGATGTTGCAGAATGGTGTGGAGAACCTACAACAGATTGCTGTATAATGTTTGGATATGGAGGAAAAACAGCACTAAATCATCTTAAAGGCAACAGACGCAAAATTAGAGAAGCACAAGAGGCCCGTGGCAAGAAAGTAATCACATATGATGGCGGTTTGTTTTCAAGTTTCAACAATAATCCAGCAAGAGGGAACAAACTTGTATTTAGAATTGCATTTAGTTCTCCTATGCGTAACGGAAACTTTTTAAATATAAACTCTCCAGCAGATCGCTGGGAAAAAATTAAAAAAAATTACAATATTCAATACAATTCTTGGAGAACACAAGGAAAACACATATTGTTGTGTACACAACCCCAAGATAATTGGTCAATGGATCAAATGTGTCCTTTCACGTGGGCAGAAAACACAGTAAATGAGATTAGAAAACACACTGATAGACCAATAAGATTACGTCCACACCCAAATCATGTGGATAAATGTTTTTATGAAATGAAAAAACGTAACGTAGATATTGATTATTGTGATTTAAAGGAACGTTCTGTGTTTAGATGGAACTTTTTAGATGAATGTAAAGGTGCATGGGCAATGGTTACACATAATTCAACTGCATCTGTCGATAGTGCCACCTATGGCATACCAACTTTTGTAACATCAGACCTTGCAATGAGTTATCCTGTGGCAAATACAGATTTATCTAAGATAGAATCACCTAATATGCCTGACAGAGATCAATGGTTACATGATTTAGGATATGCCAATTGGTCAATGCATGAAGTCGAAAATGGAACTGTATGGAGAAGATTTCGTGAGCATATCTAAACTAATACACATTGGTTGTTCCTATGCAGTAGGCAATGATGCTGATGGATTTGCAGAATCTAAAGAACTGGTCAAACACACAGGCAAAGTTTACACCTGTGGAAACTATATAGCAGACAAACTTAAAGTACGTTTCGAAAAAAATGCAGAAAATGGATCCAGTAATGAAAGAACAATCAGAGTCCTAATGCAAACTGATATGACCGATAGTGGTGTGCTTATTGGAATAACAAGTTCACATCGAAGAGAGGGCCTAACAACTTCAAATGCAAACAGTCATTGGCACACATGGAAGATCGTACCCCCTGGTGCCGGCAAAAAATACAAAAATCAAATGTTCAATCCTTGGCAACCTGAATATTTTCCAGCACTAAGTGAAGAATGCCAAATTAAAACAATCCTACAAATACTTTATATGCAGTCTCATTTAAAATTACACAAAGTACCATACCTAATGTTTAATGCTTTGCACAATGGATTCGATCAACCACAAACACAAGAAGCAGATAGACTGTTAAAGCAAGTTGATGAAGATCATTTTTATAAATTGCGGGGTAACAGTACTGAATCACATCATGGATTTGTGGTTAATACTGGAAAGTTTGTGCATACAAGAGATGAACATCCCAATTTGCAAGGGCAACGTGCATGGGGGAAGAAATTGGAGCCACAAGCACTACAAATATTTGGCTAATTCAGTTTTATCAACAAGTATATTATAGTAATCAGTATCACGATGTAACTTTTCAGCAACATTTACTCTTATGGCTTCGCCGATTACACACTGATAGTTTAAATTTTTACAATGTGCAAGGTTTGAATAAACTTTTTTCACGCTCATGGGGTGTGTAAGTTCTATAATTTTACTGCCAGGCTTGCTCCAAAGTACATTTGTAATACCAGCACCATGATTAGCAACAATACTATCAGCACCTGCAAACAGATTCATCTGCTCAATAACACTCATGTCTTCAAGTAAAAATATTTTATATCCCTTATCAATCAATAATTGTTTAATTTCTTCAGCATTATGTACTTTTCTTGTTGGCGCTTTTCTATCTATGTAAATTTTTTTATAATGACTGGGGCGTAAATGTGTCTTTACTTTTTTATATAGGTAATCAACAATGGATGGATGTATTACACCGTCATCATGATTTGGCACAGAAGGTACTATTGCATGATCTATTTTGTAATATTCACCTTTACCCATTTCAGTAACATTGTATTCCCACCCTGGATGGATTACACGCATAACTTTTTTCATGTATTCTGGCAACTTTGGCATGACAACTGGGAATGTCCATGCATCCAACCCATACTTTTTTTCTAAAATATAATATTTAGAAATACAATCTATCAGAATGTGCCATGGATTGTTATGTGATACATATTCCGGTTCCCATGGCATCCATATCCAAGACCCTTCAAGTGTTTTTGTTACCTTAGGTTGTGAATAATTTATTGTGTGACTAAATGTTTTGTTCCAAAAGTTGTTTGCCTTTTTGGCTTTGAACCTTAGTTGCATACACCAATCTGTGATTATGTTGTCCTCCCAAATCATGTGTGGAGGATCATATGCTACTGTACAGTAACAACCTTGCCATACCCCTAATGGTCTGGATCTGTAGGGGGTTCCATTTACAGTATATGCCTTACCAGATTCTACTTGATCTGCAATTTTAAGCATACTATCAAAGTTTTTGGCGTATATTGTTCTCATATTAAATAGTTACCTATGCCCATACACAAATTAATTACAAATGGCTGTTCGTTTATGACTCACAGGCCCAAGTCTAATGTGTACACATCAACGGCACATCTATTTGAAGAAAAATTAGGCCTACCTGCATGGCACTTAGCACAAGGCGGCCGTGGAAATTTAAGATTGGTGGTTACAACAAAGTTATATTTTATACAACATCCATTAGAATTAAATGGCAAAACTTTTTGTGTGATTGGGTGGTCAGAAACAACAAGAAAAGATTATATTGCAACCAGCAAATGGAAGGCATTGCCACATCAAGACATAGGCTTTAGAACATATCATACAACTGATAATGAAAAATTTTTATCTAAGCAACTAGATTATGACATCGAAGAAACAGAAAAAGTAAATTTTTTATCGCAAGTGTTAGATTTGCAAAATTATTTTAAGGCAAATAAAATACCATATGTCATGTATAATGCTATGAGTAATAACACACAGTCAAAGTCAAGTTCTATTAATATTTTAAATGATGAAGTTGATAAAAAAAGATTTTTTGCATTCAATGAAAAGAACCATTTTGATTATGTGCGTGAAAATAATCTTGCAATATCGAACACAGACTACCATCCAACTGCAGAAGGTCATAAAATTTGGTTTGATATGATATGGAAGTTTGTGGAAAAAAATAATTGTATGGAGTCGTAATGGGTTGGGGCGATGAATTAATGGCAACTGGCGAAGCAAGAATGCTAAAGGAAAAGTATCCTGATCATAAAATTTTAATACATAACGGGCCATCTAAACAGATGAAGTTTAGAAGGGAAGAAATGTTTAGAAATAATCCATATTGGACACCATTTGAAAAACTTAAAGAGGGTGAAAAATTTAAAGTAATAAAAAATCAACCTAAAGACAGAGGATATAATGTGCTCTCACGCAGTACTGCTAACCGATTACATTTCCAAAAATTTGAACCTATTCCGGGAGACATTTTTTTCGATGATGAAGAAGTAGCCTTTGCTAAAAGAGAACTAGGGGACCTTGTTAATAAGCCTTTTGTTTATATAAATCCTGCTGTGCGTGGTAAAATTTCCGACAACAATAAACAATGGGGGTTTGAAAAATATCAAACCATAGTAAACAATAATCCTGAGATTAATTTTGTTCAGTGTGAAGATGGTTTGAAATATACAAAATGGTTGAAAGGCGTGAAACGTATTGTAACCTACACTTATAGATTATCTTGTAGTGTGCTGTCTCATGCAACCTGTTATATTAGTAATGAAGGAGGTATGGTGCATGGTGGTGCCGCCGTTGGCATACCAGGTGTTGTCTTGTACGGTCATTATACTAATCCCAAATCATTAGGATATAAAAATAACATTAACTTTGCAGTTGATGATCCTGAATATCCGTATGGGTGTGGTACAATACATGAAACTTGTGATCGATGCACAGAAGCAATGGCAAATATTTCTATCGAAAAGGTTGAAAAATCTTTATTAGAAATGTATAATAAACTTATTAAGCAACCAGAGGAGAAATGATATGGAAGGTAGAAGAATACCAGAAGTAACTTTTAAGTGTAGAGAAGGAGACAACCAGCAACTGGCTGATGGTGGTTGTGGATTCATCGGTGGCGAATGGAAAGATGTGACTACTAGAGATATTTTCAAAGATAAAAGAGTGGTGGTATTTTCTTTGCCGGGAGCGTTTACGCCGACGTGTTCTTCTCAGCAAGTGCCTGGATATGAAAAACACTATGATGAAATCAAAGCAAATGGTGTAGATGAAGTATATTGTGTTTCAGTCAATGATGCTTTTGTAATGAACGCATGGGCAAGAGATCAAGGCATTGAGAAAGTTAAAATGATTCCAGATGGCAACGCAGAATTTACTGAAGGAGTTGGATTCAGTACAACTTTTAAAAACAGAGGCTTTGGACAAAGGAGTTGGAGATATAGTGCCGTGATTACAGATGGCATAATCGAAAAAGAATTTGTAGAGCCTGGTTTGGTAGAAGATTCAGATCCTGATCCGTTTGAAGTAAGTGATGCAGAAACTATGTTGGCATATCTGAAAGAAAACAAATAATGGGTTTTCACCAAACAATGGGATTTGCAGTAGCAGAAGCATCCAAGCATCTGCAGTCTGCAAGTCCTACGGTGGTTGAACTAGGCAACCAAAGATTCAAAGTTACAGATACTAACCTAGATAGAATTTCACAAATGACTGGAAAAAAATTTACTTTTCCTGCAAACAAACAAGTAAGAAAAAGTTTGACAAAAGATTATTTTGTTCAACTAGGATTTAACAACTATCTAGCAATAGATGTCAATGATGAAATGAATGCAGTGGTTATGGATCTTAATTACGATTTAAGATCAAAATACAATTATCAAGACCAATTTACACTTGTAACAAACAATGGTACATCAGAACACATATTTGATCAACGTATTGTGTTTGAAAATATTCATAACCTATGTCAAGTAAATGGAATCATGCTACACAGTCTGCCATTTAGTCCATGGCTCAATCATGGTTTTTTTAATTATAATCCTGTGTTATTCAGAGACCTTGCTTATGCAAATAATTATGAATGGGTATTCTGCTGGATTGGAGATACATCAGCAACATATAAGAATGTAGATCCTGAAGGCTTTGTAATGCAAGAACCTGTTTTGCCAGACAACAAATTAAACAAATATCCAAAAACAGAATTAGCAAAAACAATGGAAACATTCAAAGGCAACAATGTACAAGTGTATGCCGCATTGAGAAAAACAAATGATAATCCTTTTGTAGTACCCTTCCAAGGCAAATATATAAGAGCAATAGATAGGAAGGATATTAAGGAGTATCAACAACCAGATACATTCCAAAAACATCATTCATGAAGTTTGCATTGTTTCCGAACACCTGTGCCAAAGCAGGAAAGCCTGTATTCGAAGCATTTAGAAAGAGTCTAAGATATCACAATGTATGGTTGTGTGAGAACACAGATCTTGTGCCTGTTGATATTGGCGTCATGTGGTCTGTGTTGACAAATATGTATGGCCGCAAACCAATTTATGATTATTACAAAACAAAAGTAATTTTAGAAGTTGGCGGACTTAAACGTAATCAAACTTGGAAAGTGGCTATCAACGGTATCAATAGAGATGCTTATTTTGGCAACACAGATGTTGACGATAGAAGATGGAAACAATTTAATTTTGATCTGCGTGATTGGCGACAAAATGGAGATCATATAATTGTGTGTGGACAGAATCCAAATTCTGAAGCATGGGATCTTCCGGATATATCACAATGGTGGAAAGATGTAATTACTCAAATAAGAAAAGTATCGGATAGAAAAATAATTCTAAGGCCACACCCACGTTCGCCAGTAAACTTTAAAATCACAGAACCAAATGTTGAAATACAACAGCCAAAATTTGTAGGCGAATACGATAAATTTAATTTTGTTGAAAGTTTAAAAAATGCATGGGCAGTTGTAAATCATAATTCGAATCCAGCAATAGAAGCAGTAATGCATGGGATTCCTGTGTTTGTTGGAGAATCCAGTTTGTGCTATGATGTGGGCAATCATGATTTAAGTAATATAGAAGATCCATTGATGCCAGACCGTACAAAATGGTGTAATGAGATTGCACACACAGAGTGGACTGTGGAAGAAATAGAAGAAGGTTTACCATTAGAAAGATTGGTACCAAAACTTGAGGAGTTAATAAATGTTCGCCAGTAGAAGAGTGTTAATTGTTATTCCAGCAAGGGCAGGTAGCACAAGACTACCTAATAAACCATTAGTAAAGTTTCATGGCAAAACACTCATACAACACGTCTGGAATAAAGCAAACAAACTACCTGCAAAAATTATTGTTGCAACAGATTCAGACGACATCGTAAAAGAAGTAGAATCCTTTGGTGGTACAGCAATGATGACTGATAGCAATATACAAACTGGCTCAGACAGAGTGGCACAGGTTTACAAACAACTTGGGCAGTCCTTTGATGCAGTAATTAATTTACAAGGTGATATGCCATTTATAACACCAAGACAAATAGCATCTTCAATTATACCATTAAACTTTAATTTTGACGTAGGCACACTAATTTACAAAATGGATGAAGCAGAACAAAATAATCCAAACTCGGTCAAAGCAATAGCAAGTGTGCATCCAACCACTGGAATAGGACAATGCCATTGGTTCCTTAGAGCACCACTTAGTTATGGGTACCATCATGCTGGCATATATGCGTTCAAACCTGAAGTCCTTAAAAAGTTAGCAAAACTTGAACAAACAGAATTTGAACAAATAGAAAAACTAGAACAATTACGTTTTTTAGAAAACAAATTTAGAATAGGCGGCAAGTTGTGTGAAGCAATTAAAGGTGAAATTAACACATACGAAGATTTAGAAATGGCCAAAGCAGAGCCAGAAAGTAAAGATGACTAATTATATTGCTTGCCTTAAACATGGCACAAAATATTCGCCGGAATATGTAAATGTAATTTACAATATGGTACGCAGACATTGTACTATTGATTATAAATTTATTTGTTTTACTGAAAATGCAAAAGGTCTTGATCCAGAAATCACAGTGATGCCATTGCCAGATTTAGGCATACATGGTGACAGAAAGTCATGGTGGTACAAAACAAAAATGTTTGATCCCGCAAATGGACTAGGAGA
>MDTE01079970.1_pt1 | contig 15851 bp, 16 predicted proteins | sample 811231 | NCBI WGS metagenome assembly MDTE01 (sample SAMN05326651, study PRJNA326480) | marine metagenome | isolation source: seawater | place: Indian Ocean: Red Sea | collected 2010
CTATTAAGCGTTTAAGAATGGTGTAACGACACTGACAGTATTTTTCATACTTAAAAAAGGCATGAATGACAAAAACAGCGCCATCAGCGCTAAAAATGAGTGTAACCGGCGTTCGCAAGTAATATTTCTGCGCCATCCGAACCAATAAGACGAACGCCGGGCTCCTCGGTGATACGTCCGACCCGTGCAAGCGCTGTATCCGACGCGCGCGCGGCTTGAACAAGCTTTTTCCCAACCCCGGGGCAAGCGGAAATAAGCAGTTCATAATCGTCACCGCCCGATAGAATTTTGGTTAAAAGTCTCCCATCCGCAGCCAATGCAGCGGACGCCGCCGGAGACAGCGGCAACAATTTTGTTTCTACACACGCGCCCGCCCTCGAAGCGTCGCACATATGTGCGAGATCGGCCGCCAGACCGTCTGAAATATCTATTGCCGCATTTGCTAGGCCGATCAAATTCATCCCCAATTGGCTGCGAGGCTCAGGCAGGCGATAACGTGAAACAAAGTAGTCCCGATCTGATCTTGCGATCATTTCTAATCGGCCTTCGATGGCTAGCAGACCAAGGGCTGCATCGCCAAGAGTGCCGCTGACATATAGATCATCGCCCGGTCGAGCACCCGAGCGGCGTAAGGCCTGGCCTTGCCTCACTTCACCGAAGGCGGTAAGTGATAGAGTTAATCCACCCGTTGAGAGTATGGTATCGCCACCAATCAAAGTTATGCTGAAATGCTCCTGATCCTGCGCCAGCCCACCGGCAAATGCTTCTAACCAATTACTGGATGTTTCATCAGGCAGAGCCATGCCGAGCAAATAGGCGCGCGGTACCGCCCCCATCGCTGCCAGGTCGGACAAATTTACACGTAGTAGCTTGCGACCGAGGCTCTCCGGTGGGTCATCGGCAAAAAAATGTACTCCCGAAGCCATCATGTCCTTAGTGACTATTGTTTCACAGCCTTCGGCAGGCACGAGGGAAGCAGCGTCGTCCGTTAAGTCGTAGCCACCAGGCTCCACCTTAGAGAGCGGCGCAAAATAGCGCTCGATCAAGCCGAATTCAGTGCTCCGCTGTTGACCTGACATCACCCGTTCATATTCCCCGGCGCGGCGAACTCAGCAGCCCTTGCACGGCGCGCCATAGCATCAAGCGCCGCGTTGACGAAGGCCGGCTCGCGCCGCGAAAAAAAGGCGCCAGCCAGTTCGACATATTCGCTTACCACCACGCGCGCCGGAATGTCTCTTCGCGCCATCAGTTCGGCCGCAGCGGCACGCAACAGGGCACGCATGAGCGCGCCCAGCCGATCTACGGTCCAGCCATTATCAAGTGCGCCGGAGATTCTGTCATCCAATCCGCCAACATCGCCGTTGACAACGCGCACCAACCATCTGAAATGCGTGCGATCCGCTTCAGCATAGTGATCGCCCTCCACCTCGCGGCCATTACGGTGTTTAAGAAAATCCTCGATCGCCTCTTCTGGACCAACATCTGAGAGCTCGATTTGATAGAGCGCCTGCACCGCAGCAAGACGAGCAACGCTCCGTCCCTGCGCGTTTCGTTTGGCGGATATGTCATCTACCATCATAGTACTCACGTCACTCCAGTCACCAAGGCACATCGGTGAGCAATCATTGCGAGACAAGCGCGTGCGGCATCGGCACCCTTGTTTTTCTGGCCACGATTTGCGCGGGTCACGGCCTGTTCGCGGTTCTCGGTGGTCAGGATGCCATAGCCAAATGCGATACCATAGCGGGTGACGAGTTCCATTAGGCCACGCGCGGATTCACCGCACACATAGTCGTAATGGCTGGTCTCGCCGCGGATCACGCAGCCGAGCGCTACATAGCCATCAAACCGTCCACTTTCAATCGCCATGCGTATGGCGGCAGGAATCTCGAAGGCGCCCGGCACAGCAAGAATTTCATAGGAAACGCCAGCCCCATCGAGTTCAGCCCGCGCACCAGCGATCAACTCATCAGCGATTTCGTCGTAAAACCGTGCTTCGACGACCAAAATATGCGCCGGATTAGACATCCCTTTAGCCGCCGCCTAGCGCCACCGGAGGAATAGGCTGCTGCCCAACAACCTTCAAGCCATATCCGTCAAGACCGACGATGGTCCATTCCGTATTGTGCAGCAGTATCATTTCGCGAATGCCAAGATCACGCAAAATCTGAGCGCCGACGCCATAATCGCGCAGGCCCTTGGTGTCTTTGCCGCGCTGGCGGGCACGCACCAGATCAGAGACCCGTGACTGGCGCGGCTCACGTATTAGAATGATCACACCGCGGCCGAGTTCACCTACAATGCGCATGGCTGCCTGCAACTTACCTGACTCACCACTCGCGTCGTCACCGAGGAGATCGTTGAGTGGATTGAAATCATGTACCCGCACAAGAACTGGCTCAACGTCAGAGATATCTCCTTTCACCAACACTATATGCTCGGAATACTCTACCGTGTTGGCATAAACATACATTTTGAAATTACCACCATGCTGGCTTCGCAGTTCGGTCTCCTCTATACGCTGGACAAAGGTGTCATTGCGTAAACGGTAGGAGATCAAATCGGAGATCGAAGCTACCTTCACCGCATGACGCTGGGCAAAGGCTTCCAAATCGGACATTCTTGCCATGGTGCCGTCATCATTCATGATTTCGCAAATCACAGCAGATGGATTGAGCCCTGCTAGACGGGCCATGTCGACGCCTGCTTCCGTATGTCCAGCGCGGACTAGAACACCGCCGTCGCGCGCCATTAGCGGGAATACATGGCCCGGCGAAACGATGTCGTACGGCCCACTTGCAGGGTCAATTGCCGCCATTATTGTGCGCGAGCGGTCCGAAGCCGAAATTCCTGTAGTGACGCCCTCGCGGGCCTCGATAGAGACAGTGAAAGCTGTGTCGTGGCGCGATTCATTGCGCTTCGGCATCAATTCCAGGCCGAGTTCATGGCAACGCCCTGGCGTAAGCGCAAGGCAAATCAGGCCACGACCATGCTTGGCCATGAAATTGATTGTCTCCGGCGTCGCCAATTGCGCCGGGATCACGAGATCCCCTTCATTTTCGCGCTCTTCATCGTCGACCAAGACAACCATCCGCCCATTTCGGAACTCGTCTATGGCTTCCTCGATGGAAGACAACGCCTCACTGTTATGGCTGGCCACTCGCAACATGCTCATATTTCCTCACCCAGCCGAGCAACGTAGCGCGCCAGCAAGTCGATCTCAAGATTGACCGTACCGTTAGGCTCCAAATCACCAAGAGTAGTCGCAGTCTGTGTATGGGGTATGATGTTGACGCAAAACTCTCGCGCCCCTACCTCATTTACCGTAAGCGAGACACCATCTACAGCAATCGAGCCCTTGCCGGCAATAAATCGCATGAGCGCAGCCGGAACAGAAAAAGACATGCGTACCGAATTACCATCGGCACGACGCGAGGCTAGCTCACCAACGCCATCGACATGCCCGCTGACAAGGTGACCACCCAGTTCATCACCGAGGCAGAGCGCGCGCTCAAGATTGATACGCTTGCCAGGGCGCCAACCAGCCAGGTTAGTCTTTTCCAGAGTCTCAGCGCTGACCTCGGCGGCGAACCAATCGGGGCCGGTTCCAACCACGGTAAGGCAAGGGCCGCTGCAGGCGATTGAGGCGCCAATGAGGATACCACTAGTTGCATAGTCAGTATTAATCACTAGCCGGCGACCGGTGCCATTACCGCTGTCGCTGACCTCCCGCAGGTGGCCAATATCGCTTATGATTCCGGTGAACATAGCGCCTCACACAACCGCGTCAAAAATTTCATGTATGTCACTACCAAGCTCATCGATCGCACGGCGTGCAAAAGTTGGAGCATCGGCGAGTCGGGCTAGGGCTAGGGATTCAGCAGCTGGTGCGCCATCACCGCCAATCATGTAGGGCGCGCGGAAAATCTCCAACCGGTCCACTAGACGGGCGCCAAGAAACGCGGCGACTATATACGCGCCGCCCTCTATCAGAACACGGGTAATGCCGTGCGCACCCAATTCCTGGAGCGTGGCAGCAGCATCAGGATGGCCTACTTCGTCTGGCGCGACGGTAATCAGCTTAACGCCCGCTTCACGATAACGTTGCCCGCGTGTCCTGGCAGCATTGTCTAAAGTAACAATCCAGGTTGGCACATCGCGTGCTTCTGCAACCAGTCGATGACTCTCCGGCAACCGCAAGCGGCCATCCATCACTACGCGCACCGGCGAGCATTCCTCCAAACCCGGCAGGCGACAGGTCAAGCTGGGGTCATCTGCAATTGCCGTACCCGAACCGACCAAAATTGCATCGTTGTGAGCACGTAGCAAATGTCCGCGGGCGCGCGCCGCCATGCCGGTAATCCATTGGCTCTCCCCACTTCGTGTCGCAATGCGACCGTCGAGGCTGGTAGCTTGCTTGATGGTAACCAGCGGGCGGCCCGACTTTATGCGCTTAACAAATCCGGCATTGAGCCTTGACGCCTCCTCTCCGCATACTCCAACCGCCACTTCAATTCCCGCCTCTGCGATGCGAGCGAAACCTTGCCCAGAGACACGCGGGTCGGGGTCTTTCATAGCCACTACCAAGCTGGCAATGCGAGCACCGATTAGCGCGTCGGCGCAGGGCGGCGATTTGCCATGATGGGAACAGGGCTCAAGGGTAACATAGGCGGTGGCGCCTTTGGCAGCGCAGCCAGCCCTCCTTAGAGCCTCCGCCTCAGCATGAGGCCGGCCACCAGGTTGAGTCCAGCCTCGCCCGACAATTCGGCCATCACGTACGAGCACACAACCGACTGCAGGATTAGGCCAAACGGAGCCAAGACCACGCTCGGCAAGCGCCAGAGCCGCCTCCATGTGGCGCCTATCTACCCGGGCGTCACGGTTTGTCGGGTTCTGAATTGCCACCCAGGCCGCCGATGAATTCTTCAAAATCCTTGGCCTCGCGGAAGTTTCGATACACCGAGGCGAATCTTACATAAGCAACGGAGTCTAGCCCGGCGAGCGCCTCCATAATCATTTCGCCAACAACGTTGGACGGCACCTCTTGCTCGCCGAGGCTTTCCAGTCGGCGCACAATGCCGTTAATCACACGATCCACACGGTCTGGCTCGACAGGACGCTTCCTGAGCGCGATTGCCATCGAACGAACCAACTTGTCGCGCTCAAACGGTACGCGCTGTCCATTGCGTTTGACAACAGTAAGTTCCCGCATCTGAATGCGCTCGAAGGTGGTGAAACGGCCGCCGCAATTAGGGCAGGCACGACGTCGACGGATCGAGGTATTGTCCTCAGTGGGACGAGAATCCTTAACCTGGGTATCATCATGACCGCAAAAAGGACAGCGCATTGCGAATTCCTATAGTTCAGGTTTGACTCGAAAGATCTGGATAAATCGGAAAGCGTCGGCAAAGCTCGACAACCTCAGAACGCACTTTTGCCTCCACAACGCTATTGTCGTCAGGATTCTCGGCAAGCCCCTTAAGGACCTCAGCAATCCAGAAACCAATCTGGCGGAATTCCGCTACACCGAACCCGCGGCTGGTCGCCGCCGGCGAACCAAGCCTGATGCCTGAGGTAACGGTAGGCTTTTCCGGATCGAACGGCACGGCATTTTTGTTGCAGGTCATCCCGGCTCGCTCAAGGCTGTTCTCTGCCGCCTTGCCGGTGAGTTGTTTTGGTCGAAGATCTGCGAGCAACAAATGGTTGTCGGTACCGCCAGAGACGATGTCGAACCCGTGCCCAGCAAGGCTTTCAGCCAATATCCCTGCATTATCGATCACTGCCTGGGCATAAACGGCAAATTCCGGCCGGAGCGCCTCACCAAATGCTACTGCCTTGGCAGCAATGACATGCTCGAGCGGGCCGCCTTGAAGGCCAGGAAAGATCGCCGAATTGATCTTCTTTGATAGGGATTCATCATTGGTTAGGATCAGGCCGCCTCGAGGGCCGCGCAGAGTCTTGTGTGTGGTGGTGGTAACGATATGAGCATGCGGAAAGGGACTTGGGTGCACTCCAGCTGCAACTAGGCCAGCAAAATGCGCCATGTCGACAATTAATAACGCATCGACCCTGTCAGCGATCGTTCGAAACCGGGAAAAATCTATATGTCGGGGGTAGGCCGAGCCACCAGCGACAATCACTTTCGGCTTATGTCTCTGAGCAAGTCTTGCTACCTCGTCAAAATCGATTTCGGCATCCTGTTGGCGCACACCGTACTGCACTGCGCTAAACCATTTTCCGGATTGATTGGGCGTAGCGCCATGAGAAAGATGACCTCCCGCGGCTAGCGACATGCCAAGCAACGTATCACCAGGGTTCATGACCGCCATATAAGCCGCTTGATTGGCCTGAGATCCAGAATGGGCCTGCACATTGGCGAAATCGCTACCGAACAATTGCCGCGCCCGCTCGATGGCAAGGCGCTCGGTAACATCAACAAACTCACAACCTCCGTAATAGCGTCGACCCGGATAACCCTCAGCATATTTGTTGGTCATTACCGAGCCCTGGGCCTCAAGAACCGCGCGCGAAACAATATTCTCTGATGCGATCAGTTCGATCGAATTCTGTAGCCGTCGTAACTCGCTGTGGACCGCGTCGTGAACGGTCGGATCTGCAACAGCAAGCGTACCAGTGAAAAAATCTTTGCGCCGGATTCCGAGCTCAGAATCAATGGTTGTGTTCAATTCGGCCATATTGTTCTCTGTCCCAGCGCTCCCTAACCAGTTCAGCCTAACTTTGCCACCCGACGGATATGACGCCCACCATCAAATTCAGTGTCGAGAAACGCACCGAGGCAGGCTTCCGCTTCTTGGTCAGAAATAGTTGCGCCGGCCAATGTGAGTACATTGGCATCATTGTGTTGACGACTGAGACACGCTTGTTTGGCATCGTGACAAAGTGCTGCGCGCACTAGGCGGTGGCGATTAGCAGCAATGCTCATACCTATTCCAGAGCCACAGATCAGCACCCCTCGCGTCACACTTCCGCGCCCGATTTCCTCTGCTAGGGCGTCAGCAAAATCCGGATAATCGACCGCCTCTTCACTATCCGGGCCAAGATAGATGACATTCAGTCCCCGGGCGCGCAGCATCTCGGACAAACTGGCTTTTAAAGCCATGCCCCGATGGTCAGAGGCGATCGCGATGGATCTCTGCAACATGAAACCTGAACTCAATAATTAGCTACCAGGCTGATTGTATACGCGCACACCCGGGCACGGGGCAAGCCTACCGGCACCACATCTCGCGTCATACTCCCGACCACCTACAATAAAATACTCTGAATCACATAGCCTTTATAGCTGGGCAATAACCGACTTTTGAAAATTACTCTTTACTAATGCGAGTAGTCAGCATGAATTATTGATTACTTGCTTAATTGTTATTTGACACTACCTGATGCCACTGTCATTAAAGGCCTCCATTAAATAAAATTTAAATGTCATTACTATGACTGCCAAACAGGGCGACCGCAAAAACGAAGATGAATTGTTGCGATTAACGGCGAATATCGTCGCATCTTATGTTAGTAACAATAAGCTGTCGACTGAACAGGTTCCTGAAGTCGTTCGCACAGTGAACGCTACTTTGCGGAAGATAGAGCAAAGTGAAATCGGTGCAGAAAATAAAACAGCAGAGCCCGCCGTTCCTATCAGCCGGTCGATAACCCCAGACTACCTTATCTGCCTGGAAGACGGCCGCAAACTGAAAATGCTGAAGCGCCATTTGCGCACGACATACGGTATGACACCGAGCGAATACAGAGTTCGCTGGGATTTGCCGGCGGATTATCCAATGGTGGCTCCGAACTATGCCAAACGTCGCTCTGAATTCGCCAAAAAAATTGGTCTAGGGAAAAAGCCCCAAAATTTAGATGATTCTTGAAACGCAACTTTTATCGCCTCAGGCTATTTTACCCCAATTCTGCTTAATTCCTTCTTAGAAGACACTTTTCCAAGATGTAGTTCCGCTTACGAACAGTGATTTACATTAATTGTTGTGGCACGGGTGGAACTGACATAGGCCGTTTTTTACGCTTGTCGGCTGCGAAACGAGAGAATATTGACCAATACCAAGCTCACCCCGATCAGTATCAAAGCGGCCCAGATCCAGTAGCTATGAGCATCAGAAAAGACCCAGATGCCGAATCCCATACCGATCAGTGTGGCAACATAATTAACCATTGAGAAAAATACTGGCCCAGCGCGCTTGATCAGTTCGAAAATAAGATAGAAAGAAAGGGCATTGTTGGCCATTGCAGCGAGCGTCGCCCAATGGCCAGCAGAGAATGTGCCCCCGAAGGCCCACCACTCGCCAGTGATTCCCATGACAATCAACATGGAGGCGCTGGCAACAAACATTAGCCCACCCGCAAATTGCACGGAATCGCCTCCCGGCGGGCGCAGCAAAGCGACACAGATCGCGTTTAGCGCATAGCACAACGGCGCCGCGAACCCGAGCGCCACCCAGCCCACCATATCGCGTGACGGCAAGCTAGTTTCAGGCAAAAGGACAAGAATAATGCCAACAAGGCCGAGTAAAATACCAATAAACCGGATTAGCCGGAAACTGTCTAGCCGGACAATGAGCGCTAGGGCGTAGATCGAAATGGGAACCAACGAGAGGCCAAGGCTGAGAATCCCCGGCGGAACTTTTGGCGCGACAAAAGCAAAAATTAGATAGGGAATAGTCAAATTGAGGGTTCCGGTCACCAGATATACACGCACATGACGCCAGCCGAGCGGCGGCAAGCCTCTCATCGCAAGAGCGAGAACTAGCAAGATGCCGCAACCGCCAAGCGATTGCCAAAACACATAAGGTATGAAAGGAACACCGTTAGTAGTCGCGACGCGGTTGAACACAATCACCAGAGCAAAAGAAAGCCCGAGTACAAACAACATCAGGATGGGTATTGCGGCCGAGCCTCGCCAGGCGGCGTGCGCCACGTCTCTATTACTTTCAACCATGCAATAATCCTCGCTACGAGCTAGTCAAAATCAAAGCTCTTGGACCTTGCTGCAGTTCATCAAATAGAGAGACCGATCATGATCAGAACGATTGCTAGCCAGGCATACAAGCCATGGTACTTAACGAATATAGCAATTCCTCAAGAAACACCGCGCAACGCAACCAACTAATTAACCCTGATGAAGAACACCAAGTCTGGCAGGAGAGCGAGCTCAAATATCAGCATCAATAGAAGTGCAGCGCGCCGCAAGCATTGCATTCAATTTGCGTTCCGGGGAAAGAATGATAACGCTGTTGTCGCGCCTCGCCATCAACATTTGCCGCACCAGCGATCTGCGGCGTCGAGCTTGGAGCACCCTTTGAGCAATGTTAGAAAGGCGGGGCCGAACCCGTCTATACGGAGAGTCACCCATGAGCGAGCCCAAAAGCATCGCAGCCAATACCGACGAAGCCCACGAACCCGCTAAGTCCTCCCGTACTAAATTCCAATGGGCCGATCCCTTCCTTCTCGAGGAACAGTTAACCGAGGAGGAAATATTGGTCCGGGATACAGCACATGCCTATGCGCAGGAACAACTCATGCCGCGCATTCTTGAAGCCAATCGCCACGAAACGTTCGATCGTGAAATCATGAACGAAATGGGCGCGCTAGGCCTGCTCGGCGCCACTATTGACGGTTACGGTTGCGCTGGCGTCTCCTATGTATGTTACGGCCTAATGGCTCGAGAGGCGGAGCGCGTCGATTCAGGCTACCGCTCGGCGATGAGTGTACAGTCGAGCCTGGTGATGCACCCGATCCATGCCTACGGCAGCGAGGCCCAGAAGGAAAAATATCTACCACGCCTTGCTACCGGCGAGCTGATCGGCTGCTTTGGGCTGACCGAGCCAGATCACGGCTCCGACCCCGGCTCCATGAGCACACGGGCGAGATCCTGCGACGGCGGTTTCCGGATCTCCGGCGCAAAGAACTGGATCACCAATTCGCCGATTGCTGACGTTTTTATCGTTTGGGCTAAAAACGACAAGGAGACAATCAAGGGTTATATCCTTGAGAAAGGCATGGAGGGGCTGGCAGCACCCAAGATCGACGGTAAGTTTTCACTTCGAGCCTCGATCACCGGCATGATCCAAATGGACGAAGTATTCGTGCCGACGGAGAATGAGCTGCCTGGGGTCTCTGGCTTGGGTGGTCCGTTTGGTTGCCTAAATCGAGCGCGCTATGGCATCGCCTGGGGAGCGCTAGGCGCAGCAGAGTTCTGCTGGCACGCAGCGCGTGATTACACCTTGGAGCGCGAACAATTCGGCCGCCCGCTTGCCGCCAATCAACTAATTCAAAAAAAACTCGCTGACATGCAAACCGAAATCACTATCGGCCTGCAGGCCTGCTTGCGCGCTGGACAGCTGTTCGACGATAGCCAGCTCGCGCCCGAGACGATCTCGCTGATTAAGCGCAATTCTTGCGGCAAGGCGCTGGACATAGCACGCTGCGCACGCGACATGCACGGCGGCAACGGTGTCTCGGACGAATATCACGTCATCCGACATGTTATGAATCTTGAGGCAGTCAACACCTATGAAGGCACCCATGACGTGCACGCACTCATCCTAGGTCGAGCGCAAACAGGCCTTCAAGCTTTCTTCTAGGAAGCTACATAGCAACAAAACCCAACGTGAAGTTTAGGTAGTTCGCAGCAAAAAAATAAGAGGCAAGCGTCAGCCCCTCCTCGACGCCATCGCCGAAGATATTGTTAGTATGATCGATCTGCCAGAACTGCTAGTCGGTTGAGGCATACAAGCGGTGCTGTTCAAACCTAGACTCAACTAATCGGAACAATATCAGCGAGGAAAATTTCCTTCTTCGTGCATTCCAGGTACTGCGGCAAGCAAGACAAAATTCTTATGCGGGCAGTTATGTATGAATTGATCTAGGCCAAATATCTCTGTGAAACCCGCCCGCTCAACATGTGACATGGGACATAACTCAGTTGTGGGTTTATCACCGTTATACCGCTGAAATCTCCACTTCCACTCCATGCACAGCACTGCTTTCACCCATGTCAGATTTAACACCTGCATTGAGGACATTCACGTTGGCACGGGTCACACCCTCGCGGCGCGGCCAACGGCCTTTGGGGCTGAGCGCAACACCCTCAGGCACCATGTCTGAAAGCTCCAGGTCAAGTTCAAGTAGACCGGTCTCATTCGAAAGACGCACCCGGCTGCCTGCCATCAGACCACGGACCTCTGCGTCTGCCGGGTTGATGGTAACCGTAGCTGGGCCAAGTTGTTTTTCGACCTTGGGGTCATTGGCGTAGGAATCGTTCATTAACCATTTTGAAGCCGGGGTGATCAGTCGCAATCGGCCCTTACTAGGCCGATGGTCGGTGCCCGAGTGCGGTAGGCGAGGATGACCATCCGCCTCTGCAGCATCACTAGCAATCTCGATCTTGCCGCTTGGTGTAGGAAAATTTAGATCAGCAAACTGAAGTTGCGGCTCCGAAACGGGAAAGAGCGTACCCTTCGCTTTAAGTGCCTCAAAACCTCCCTCAATCGCGACCCCCTTCATGATATGAGCAATAATATCTTCATCGCTTTCCTGCAGCTCGGGTTCGGAAAAACCCATGGCACTTGCCAGACGGCGGAAGATCTCCTGATTGGGTAGTGCCTCACCTATGGGCTCCAGCACTTTGGCCTGGGCTGAGAAGGAAAGATTGAAATAACCCGAAACCAAATCGTCGAATTCCAGGAACGACGCAGCAGGCAGGACGTAATCGGCAAAATCGGTGGTATCGGTTGCGAAAATATCTAGGACCACAGTAAAGAGATCTTCGCGCCTGAGCGCTGCCATAAGGCGCCCCTGCTCCGGGCTGGAGGCAACCGGATTGATGTTCCAGCAGAGGAAAGCACGAGCATTCTCTTCACTCTCCAAATATTCAGCCAAATCCATCTGGCTAAGGGATTCGGGACAATTGCCAAGATGGATCCCTGCCAAATAATCGCTGTCAACACCCTTCTGGCCGCTACCATTAAGATAAAGAAGGCCCGCACCAGGTTTGGCAAAATTTCCGCGGACCGCCGGTAACATAGCGCAGGCCCGTATGACGTTGCCGCCCTTGGGTTGACGCTGCAAACCCTGACCGAGCCAAAGAAGAGCTGGCCCGGCGCCATACATCTTGGCCGCACGCTCGATATCAATCGCCGGGACCCCAGTTTGCGACTCGCCCCATTCGGGCGTGCAATCCGACAGCGTCGGCTCCAACTCGTCCCACCCCACGGTATTAGCGGCAAGAAAGTCACGATCAATCATACTTTCGCGCTTGAGCACATGCATCATGGCAAAAGCGAGTGCGGCGTCCGTGCCAGGATAGAGTTGCATATGAAGATCCGCGGATTCCGCAGTAGCGTGTCGCACCGGGTCGATGACAATTACCGGGCAAGGCGCTTCAGGTAGCCATTGACTGTGCGCGTGCGGAGCACTGGCGGAGGGATTGGCCCCCCATACCATGACACATTGACTGTCCTTGACGGTACGCGGGTCAAAGCCAAGTACACCGCTTCCGATCGTATAACCAAGGGCAACATGGCCTGCCATGTTACATACCGTATCCGGCTCAACCTCCCGCACACCGAGACGATGTAGAAAGCGCATCGGAAAATTGCCGGCAATCAATGAGCAGGTTCCGGTATAGTGGGCGTGAAGAATATTGTCCGCCCCATGGCTGTCGGCAATATGTCCAAAGCGCGCGGCTATCTCAGCGAGTGCGGTATCCCAAGTAACCGCCTCGAACATGCCCTCTCCCTTGGCACCGACACGCTTGAGCGGATGCTTCAAGCGCTCGCCTTCGTCAAGCATCACGCCGTTGTAAAAGATCTGACATTTAGCGCAAAGCTTGCCTCGACTGACATAGTGTTCCTTGTCGCCGCGCACAGAAACGATGCGGTGGTTCTTACGCAGCACCTCAATGCCACAAGCATCGTAGCAGTCACGCGGGCAAGTGGTTTTGATGATATCCTCATTCACAATCATGGCGCCTCTCCCAAACTGAAGGTTAACAATCTAACGCCCTAGCAGGTTAGTGGGAAGTGAAGCAAAAACTGTTAGGGTACAGCCATGCTCTAAACCATCGGCCATTCCAACCATTCACCGGAAAAATTCTTCGAGCTCCTGCGCACGCGTGGGATCAACACACTGGTTGATGTGCGTTCCTGGCTAACCTCCGGCGGCTATGGCCTATCTCTGGTTCAGCACAGAACTTAGCGATAGGAGTGATGGCGACCCTGCCTCACCAATATTCAGAAACCGCATCCACAAACTTGCAACCTTCTCAGGCCGCAACAGGGTAGTAATGATGTGCGCTGAAGAAAATCCGCTGCACTGCCATCGAAAAAACCTGCTTACAAAGCCACTCTCAGCAGAAAGGGTCGAAATCGTCCATATTCGGGGCCGCGGCACCCTTGATGAAGACAGAAATACCCAATTTTTACTATTTAAGGACGGCTAGCGACCCGTATCAATCAACTTGAAGATACCAGAGAAGTCGAGCGCGCCGTTGCCTTGCAAACAAAATTCCTCATAGAGCCGGGCTGCCTCAGCGCCAATCGGGGTTAAAGCGCCAGCGGCCTCGGCGGCTTGCTGGGCAAGTTTGAGGTCCTTGTCCATCATCGCGACGGTGAAGCCAGGTTGATAGTCGCGGTTAGCCGGCGAAGCAGGCACCGGCCCCGGAACTGGACAATAGCTGCTTAGCGCCCAGCACTGGCCTGTTGCGGTATTGACGATGTCAAACATGGTCTGGCGCTTGAGGCCAAGCCGGTCGGCTAGCGCGAAAGCCTCAGAAGTGACGATCATGCCAGCAGCCAGCATCATATTGTTGCATATCTTAGCCGTCTGGCCATTGCCAGGTGGGCCAGCATAGACCACGATTTTGGCCATGGGTTCGAGAATGGGTTCACAGCGCGCGAAGGCGCTCTCTGTGCCACCAACCATGAACGTGAGCACACCCGCCGCAGCCCCCGCGGTGCCACCAGAGACAGGCGCATCGAGCATCTCAAGGCCGCTTGCAGACGCAGTTTCACACACCTCCCGCGCCGTGGTAACGTCTATAGTGGAGCAGTCAATTAACAGTGTGCCTTCGGCGGCGCGTTCAAGCACCCCGTCCTCGCCCATATAAACGTCGCGCACCTGTTGTCCAGCCGGTAGCATGGTAATCACCGCATCTCGCCCCGCCGCCGCCTCGCCATGGGATGCGGCAATCGCCGAACCAGCCCCCTTGGCCGCATCGAGTGCTTCGTGCGAGAGATCAAAGGTGCTCACAGAATGGCCCGCCTTGACCAAATTGGCGAGCATCGGCCCGCCCATGTTGCCAGCGCCAATAAAGCCGATTTTAGCCATTTTATATCCCCCTATTCGAATGTTATGTCGCCAGTCGCCGGCGCCTGGAAGTAGCTGTCTACGAGATCCTCGCCGACGTCCTCGAGGCACGACGGTTGCCATTTCGGCTGGCGATCCTTGTCGATGATCTGTGCGCGTATGCCTTCATGGAACTCATGCGAGAAATTGCAACGGATCGCCATTCGATATTCGACCTTCATAGCCGCCTCAAAATCGAGATCATTAAATTGCGTGAGCTGGCGATGGGTGATCTTGAGGCTGGTCGGTGATTTTTTCAGCAGTAATGCACTGGTCTGCTTTGCCCATTCCGTACCCTCAGCAGCAAGATTGTCGAGGATTGCCTCGACCGATGCGCCGGCGAAGCAGCGATCTACTGCCTCCTGCTGTGCAGCCAAGGGTGCTTCGCCAGGATCGGCTGCGAACGCTTCAACCAGTCTATCGATATTAGCGCCAGCACTGCCCAACGCGGTATCGAACTCAGCAATCCGTGCACTCGGAACATAATGAGTGGCAAGTCCAAGATAGAGCGCATCAGCAACGCGGATCCGGGCACCCGTAAGACCTATATAGAGGCCCATGCGCCCCGGGCAGCGCGGAAGAAAATAAGTCGCGCCGACATCGGGAAAAAGTCCGATGCCAGTCTCTGGCATGGCGAATAGAGCTTTCTCGCTCATTACCCTATGTGAACCGTGGAACGAGATGCCGACACCGCCGCCCATCACAACGCCGTCGATCAGCGAGACATAGGGCTTAAGAAGGTGGAAGATCAGCGTGTTAAGGCGGTATTCCTGCTCGTAGAAGGTAACAGCAAATTTACGCTCAGGATCGTTCAATTGCTGATATAGAAAGCGGATATCACCGCCCGAGCAAAACGGTACCATACCATCCTCACGCGCACAGCCACGGATAGCGATTATTTGGACCGCATCGTCAAGTCGCCACTCCTTCAGCCACGAATCAAGGGCAAGGGTCATGGGCTGTGTCAACGCATTGAGGGCCTTGGGACGGTTCAGCGTCACTCTAACCAGACCACCTTCGCGGGCAAAAAAAATGTCGCCGTCGGCGGCGCTTGTTGCTTGCACGTCCACCTGATCCTTCCTATTCGCTTAATAGTTTCCGCGCAATAACGACGCGCATAATTTCGTTAGTACCTTCAAGAATTTGGTGCACGCGGAGATCACGCAGATGCCGCTCAATAGGGTGATCCATCAAATAGCCGTACCCACCGAGAAGCTGCAAGGCATTGTTGCAAACTCGAAAACCCGCATCTGTTGCAAAACGCTTAGCCATAGCACACGCCTGCGTTGCGTCCAGGGCCTTTGAGTCTAGCTTTGCAGCGGCGTTGTAGATCATTAAACGCGCCGCTTCTAGCTCCGTTGCCATATCAGCAAGGCGAAATTGCAGCGCTTGAAACTCGGCCAGTTTGCGGCCGAATTGCTCACGCACCGAGAGGTGCTCGCGCGCGATCTCAAAGCTCGCCACCGCCGCGCCAA
>MDTE01187983.1_pt1 | contig 15851 bp, 13 predicted proteins | sample 811231 | NCBI WGS metagenome assembly MDTE01 (sample SAMN05326651, study PRJNA326480) | marine metagenome | isolation source: seawater | place: Indian Ocean: Red Sea | collected 2010
ATTCAGCGTCAGTCCTGTATGAGGACATGGGAGCTTAGTCATTTCGACAGCTGTCGAAATGACTAAGCTCCCATGTCCTCATACAGGACTGACGCTGAATAGGTCGACGCTCACATGATGTTCGAGACCGCGCTCGGCCGTCGCGCTACCGGGCCCGGAGCGGCCGCCTGCCGTGTGCGGGGTGTCCCCCGGGTCCGGGTGCCGCTGGTTCGCTTGTTCAGTGGTGTTCCGCGTCCCACCCGGGCCGCCGCGAGCAGCGCGGTGCCGAGGGCTCCGTCGCGTATAATGACGGCATTTTGTGGGTCACCGTGTGACGGCCAAAACCAACTCCGCGAGCCTGCTCGCAGCGGCTGTGTCGGTTCACGCAAACGCCGGACTGATCTGGCAGCTCACCAAACGCGAGCTGACGGGCCGATACCGTGGGTCCTATCTCGGAATCGTGTGGGCCCTGATTCATCCGCTGTTGATGCTGGCGGTCTACACGTTTGTTTTCTCCGTCGTATTCAAGGCGCGATGGGCGGTGGGCTCCGGTGAACCGCAGGTCGAGTTTGCCCTCATCCTCTTCAGCGGACTGATCGTGCACGGCATGGTCGCCGAGATGCTGGGCAGGGGGCCGGCGCTGATCCTGCAGAATGCCAATTACGTGACGAAGGTCGTCTTTCCGCTGGAAGTGCTGCCGCTCGTGGTGACAATTACGTCCTTGTTCCACGCCTGCATCAGCTACGGCCTGCTCATTGCAGCGCTCGTGCTGGTGAACGGCACGGTGCATGGAACGGTATTGCTGATGCCGGTGGTGCTGATTCCCTACCTGGTATGCATCCTGGGTATTGGCTGGATTCTTGCGTCACTTGGCGTCTATTTCCGCGACATCTCGCAGGTGACCGGGCTGCTCGCAACCGTTCTGTTGTTTGTCTCGCCGATCTTCTTTCCGCTCGAGGCGCTACCGGAAGCGTTCCGGCCGTTGGTTCTGGCGAATCCGCTGACGTTCGTGATCGAGCAGACCCGGGGTCTGTTGATCTGGGGCACGCTGCCGGACTGGAACGCACTGGGTGTGTATTGGGGCGTGTCGCTCGTCGTCGCCGCGACGGGGTTCTACGGGTTCCAGAAAACCCGCAAGGGATTCGCGGATGTCATCTGATCCGAACATCGTGATCGACGTGCGCGGCCTCGGCAAGTGTTATCAAATCTACGCGGAGCCCATCGATCGTCTGAAGCAGTTCGTATTGCCAAGACTCAGCCGGGCGGTGGGCCGCCAACCGCATGACTACTACGAGTCATTCTGGGCTCTGACCAATGTTGATCTCACCGTTCGGCAGGGAGAGATGGTGGGCATCGTCGGCAGGAACGGGTCCGGTAAGTCGACGCTGCTGCAGTTGATTTGCGGCACGCTGAGCCCCACCACGGGGAGCGTCGAGACCGCCGGCCGGGTTGCGGCGCTGCTGGAACTTGGCTCAGGGTTTAATCCCGAGTACACGGGTCACGACAATGTCTACATGAACGCCGCGCTGCTGGGGCTCAGCAAGGCGGAGATCGACGCTCGCTTCGACGACATTGTCGAGTTTTCGGAAATCGGGGCCTTTATCCAGCAACCCGTCAAGACGTACTCCAGCGGGATGCTGATGCGGCTTGCCTTCTCGGTCGCCGTGCACCTCGAGCCCGACGTGCTGGTGATTGATGAGGCGCTTGCGGTGGGGGACGAACGCTTTCAACGCAAGTGTTTCGGGATGATCGAGTCGTTCCGCAATGCGGACAAGACGATTTTGTTCGTTTCCCACTCGGGCGGCACGGTGGTGGAGCTGTGTGACAGAGCGCTGTTGCTGGATGGCGGCGAGGCACTCGCGATCGGCGAGCCCAAGGAGATCATCGCGGTCTACCAGAAGCTGATTTACGCCGTGCCCGCCGCGAGTGAACAGATCCGACAGGAAATCCGCAATGAGGTGGCACCCGACCCGGAACCGGGCGTCGACGAGTCGTTCGATCCCGCGCTCGTCTCTTCCAGCCGCCTGGAGTACGAGTCACACGGCGTGCAGATTCTGCCGCAGGGCATTACCACGGCTGCCGGAGAACAGGTCAATAACCTGATCCGGGGTCGCGACTACATCTTCAGGTACGCGGCGCGCTTTGACAGCAGCTTCGAGAACGTTACGTTTGGAATGATGATCAAGACGATATCAGGCGTCGAAGTAGGCGGTGGCACCAGTGGCCTTGAATTCACCGGCACCATCGTCGATGCGGGAAATACGCTGCAGGTTGACTATCACTTCTCGTGCAACCTGACGCCAGGCCTCTACTTCCTCAACGCCGGGGTCCAGGGCCGTCTCGACGGCGTGCACACGTTTCTGCATCGCATTGTCGATGCGTTGTGTTTCCGCGTGCTGGAGCCGGAGTTCAGCGGCGTGACCGGCATTGCCGATTTCGGTTGTACGGCGTCGATCACGCCTCTGGAGCAGGTAGATGCGCGAGTTGAGGGCAGAACGTGAGCAAACGATTGATCGTCGTGCTGGGAATGCACAGAAGTGGCACGAGCCTCGTGACCCGCGCGATGCGGGTCCTGGGGGCGGAGGCGGGCAGCAACCTGCTTCCCGCGGCGGACGACAACCCCACGGGGTTCTGGGAAGACGCGGACGTCAACAAACTCAACGATGACATGCTGGCGTTGGTCGACGGGCGCTGGTACGACGTCAGTGCGCTGGACGACGCACAGGCCAGCCGCCTGCGGGAGGAGGGGTTCGAGGCGCGTGCGACGGCGCTGTTACAGGGCAAAATGCGTGCGCACGACGTCTTTGTGATCAAAGATCCCCGGCTTACCAAACTCCTCGCGTTCTGGCAGCCGGTTTTCGAGCATCTAGACGCACGCGTGAGCTATGTGATCGCGATCCGGAATCCGGTTTCCGTCGCGCACTCCCTGCAGGCTCGTGACCGGTTTCCGCTCGAACTGTCCGCGCTGCTGTGGGTCCAGCACTACCTGTCCTGCCTGAGCGAGACGAAGCCTGCGGACCGAGCGATTGTCGACTATGACAGCCTGCTGGGTGATCCCTCATCCGAAACGCAGCAGATCGCGGAGGCGCTGGTACTGAGCGTCGACCCGGACGCGCTCGATGAGTTGCAGCGGAACTTCCTCAGCAACTCGCTGAATCACCACGCAGCGACGGAAGCCGACGTGGCGCGCGTTGCGTGGTGCCCGCGGCTGGTTGAGGACATGTTTGGTACGTTGCGGGAGGTTGCGCTCCGGACGACGGCGGACGACGACGTGCTGAAACGACGGGTCAGCCGATGGACCTCTGAGTTCGCGAAGATGAAGGTGGCTGTTGGTCTCGTCGATCGGCTCCACCGAATGACCTTGGAGCAGCAGCACCATGTTGCGTCGGCCGATGCGGCCCGTCACGCGAGGGCAGCAGAACTGGACGCGGTGCGAGGGCAGCTGGACGGGCTAGAAGCGAGTCTCGCTGCGCGTGAACAGACGATTGGTGAACAACAGGGCGCCATAGCCGCTCGTGACGGACAACTGCAGTCGCAGCACGCGGCCGTGGTCGAACGGGATCAGCGCCTGTTGGAGGCGCACGCGACGCTGACTGAGGAAAGCCGGAAAGCGATCGACCTGCAGGAGCGTTTGCACCAGCTTCAGTTGGAGCGTGCGCGACTCCAGCGCGCGGCGGACAGATCGCACGTGGAACTTGCCGAGGAACGTGCGCGGGGCGAGGCGCTTGAGGGGCAACTCCGGACGGGTCAACAGGACCTGGCCGAAGAACATGCCCGGCTGGTGGAAGTTCACCGTCACCTTGCCGCATCACAGGGGCGTGTCGAGGCGACCGTCGCCGAGAAGGCGGGTGTCGAGCACGCGCTGCACGTCGAAGGTGAACGCAATCTGCAGCTCCATGCGTCACTTACAATGCAGCAGACCGCAATCGACGAATTGCGCCAATCCACCTCCTGGCGGCTGACCCGGCCTGTCCGGTGGGTCAGGGAACTGCAGTACGCGCTGCAACGACGCTTCCAAACGATGCTGGACACGACGCGATCCGCCCGACGCTACGAGGGCGGCAATCTGAAGCTCGCGCGCAAAGTGCTGCAGGTGCTGGCGGCGGAAGGCCCACGCGGCATCGGGCAGCGCATCCGGCATCTGCGGAATCTCATCAATCCCAACGGCCTGGTGGGTGTTGACGACTACGCAACCTGGCTCAGTCACGAACACGATCGGGGCGACGCCAGCAGGGCGCGCGCGATGCTGAAGGACATTGCCTTCAGGCCAAAAATCTCCATTTTGCTGCCAACCTACAACCCGGATCCGGCGATGTTCCGGTCGGCCCTGGAGTCGGTGACTGCGCAGATTTACGACAACTGGGAGCTCTGCATCGCGGATGACTGCTCGGATGCCGTCGACACGCGGGCCATCGCCGCGGAATTCAACGATCGCCGTTTCAAATTCATGCGGCGGGAGGAAAACGGGCACATCTCGGCTGCGACCAACTCAGCGCTCGAACTGGCTACAGGCGACTACATCACGCTGCTCGACCACGACGACGAACTCTCGCCGTTTGCGCTCTTCTGGGTCGTGGAGAAGCTGAGTCGCGAACGCGGACTCAAGATCGTCTACTCGGACGAGGACAAACTCGACGAGAACGGCAATCGCTGCGACCCGCACTTCAAGCCCGACTGGAACTACGACCTCCTGCTGGCACACAACTATGTCTGCCACCTGGCGACGTATGACGCCGAGCTGTTCCGCCAGCTCGGGGGTATGCGCGTCGGCTACGAGGGCGCGCAGGACTACGACTTCGTGTTCCGTGCGATCGAGAGCGTCCGGGACGACGAGGTCGGTCACATTCCGCGCATTCTCTACCACTGGCGAAAACATGAGGCCAGTACGGCAAGCAGTATCGGCGCCAAGCCCTTTGCGCTCGACGCGGGCCGGCGCGCGGTCGAAGACCACATCGCGCGAACGCAGCCCCACGCCAGAGTCACCATGGATGGCGACAAGATGCGCGTCCAGTTCGGACTGCCCGACAACCTGCCCAAGGTCACGATCATCATCCCCACCAAAGACGGGCTCGACCTGTTGCGGACGTGTGTCGAGAGCATCCTTGCGAAGACCGACTACGGCAACTACGAGATTGTCATCGTCGATAACAACTCGATTGAGGCGCCGACGCTGGAGTACCTCGATGCCGTGTCCGGGCGCGACAATGTCTCCGTGCTTCGAGACACGCGGCCGTTTAACTTCTCGGCGCTCAACAACCGGGCGGTGGCGAGTACCGAATCGGACTTCATCTGCATGCTCAACAATGACGTCGAGGTGATAGCGGACAGCTGGCTGTCAGAGATGGTCGCCAACGCGCTGCGCCCCGAGGTTGGAGCGGTTGGCGCGAGACTGTTGTACAGCAACGATACGCTCCAGCATGCAGGCATCATCCTGGGTGTTGGTGGCGTTGCCGGGCACGCCTTCAAGCGCTGCCACAGGGACGATCTCGGTTACTTCAACCGCATCCAGATTCAGCATGAAGTGTCTGCGGTGACCGGTGCCTGCCTGTTGTTGGGTCGTGACGTGTTCGAGGAAGTGGGCGGCATGGACGAGGAGCATCTGGCGGTTGCGTTCAACGACGTCGATCTCTGCATGAAGGTGACGGACGCCGGCTACAAGATCATCTATTCGCCGTTTGCTCTGCTGTACCACCACGAATCCGCAACGCGCGGGCATGATGACGATTCGCCCGAGAAATTTGCCCGGCTGCAGCGGGAAGCGCAGGTCATGAACGAGCGTTGGGGAGACAAGCTACGGACCGACCCCGCCTATAACCCGAACTTCACCATCGAACACGAAAACTTCGCGATTGCGTCGGAAAGCCGCAATCCTTCGGTCAGCGAAGTCCATGCGATGCTGAAAGCCGGGCAGCAGGCAGGTTGAGGCGGCTCGTCAGGCCGGTCGCGCTGCGGCGACTGTAAATGCCGGGCCGTGCGGGTGCCCGGGCTCTTCCCAGCCGATCTCGATTTCGGTGAGGCCGAAGTGCCTGAGACAGTTGAGGATGTCCGCGCGCGTCATCCAATTGCTGAACTCGTTGCTGCTGCCGCAGAAGGCGGGATTCGCAAGCGAGTGCCCGTAGTTTTGTCGATACAGCGGGGACTCGAACCCCTCGTATGAACCTGTCGTCGGCTCCGTGAGGCGGTAGTGATTGGTTGGTTCCTGTTCCAGCAACGCCTGGTCGTAATAGTGTGTCCAGATGATGGCGCGATCCGACACCTTCGCGATCAGGCCAATCAGCTCGGCCGGGTTCACCATGTGATAGAGCACCCCGCTCGCGAGACAGAGATCAAAATGTTCGGTGCAGGGACGCAGGTATTCCAGGAAGTCGCCGTACAGCGTTTGCGTGCCCTGCAGCTGCATCAACTCCTTGACGACCAGGCACCTCAGGTACGCGCGCGAATTCGACTCGATCGCGGTCACGGAGCTTGCGCCCAGGCGCCTCAGCAACCAGGTATGGCCCGATTCCAGTGGACCAAGTTCAAGAACGCGCTGGCCTTCGCAGCCGCCGAGGGTCGAGGTGGCCCACTCGATCCGCGGGTCTTCGAAAAGCGGCGCATAGCCGGCATCGAGCTGTTTGAAGGGTTCGGGGAAGGAAGACGACCACTCGCCGCTGAAAAGGTCGATCGTGTTCTGCGCGTCCGGCGCGCGTTTTGTGTAGTGATCGATCATGCGTACGGGAGCGCTCGGGGCGGACTCCGCCTCTGTTGCCGCCGCCGCTGCTTCAGGCACTGCCGAAGCGGCAACCGGGTGCGTGCTGGCAGCGTCCCCGGCCAGTGTGTCGGCCGCTTTGCGTAGCGCGTTGCTGAGCATTTGCAGAGGTGTCGGCATTCGGCTGGTGCTGCTTGTCAGGAGCGGGGCACTCTAGCGCAAAGCCCTATATGGCGCATCGGTGGGCTGGAGCGTGACGGGTGTCAGGCCGATGCTTGCTGGCGCTTCTTCTTGAGCGCGATACGCTGCTCTTCCGTCAGATGCCTGAACGGGTCGCCCACGTAGAAGCAGTTGAAGCCGCGGCGCTCAGTGCCGGACTGATTCGGTCCCGACCAATGAACGGTGTTCGGGCGAAAGAAGACGATGTCTCCCGGACTCATCCTGATCTCTACGGCGTCCGGGTGGTCGCTCAGGTCGGTGGGCGTGCCCGCATCAAGATGGCTGAACTCTTCCTGGCGCAGGTGGGAGCCCTTCAGGAAGTGCAGACACCCGTTCTCGCGGTTTGCTTCGTCGAGCGCGATCCAGATGACGCCGCCCTCCAGGGCGTCCGCATGCGGGTGGATTTGCTCTCTGTGCTCGCTCTTTGTGAAGAAGCTCGCGGTCGTCGGCTCCGGTTTCCGGCCCATCAGCATTTCGAGAACCGGCACGTGGCTGCCAGAGTTCAGGAGGTCATCAAAGTAGTGGTCCGACTTCTCGAGGCCTTTCGTCACGTTGGTGAACTTGCCGCCCGCGTTCGGTCGTGAGCGGACCACCTCGGCCGCGCGAGCGCGAATCTCCGCAAGCACGGGCTCCGGCACGAAATCGCGCACGACGACGTAGCCGTCCTGCGCGAACGCTGACCTGAGCTCTGCTGCCGTACCTGAATCGACAGTCATGGCGTGCCCCTCTGTCCCTTGTGCTCCAACCATAGCGCCGATCAGGGTTGGCCACCATGGAAGGCAGCGCATGAGGGGCCCCATTGGTCCGCGGGTTGGCTTCCCCGCAGGGCAGGCGACGTGCTTGTCCGGAGTTCCGATGCCGCCATGCGGGCCCTGCCCACGGCGGATCAATACTCCGAACGATGGTAATCTCCCGCGCCGGTACGGCGAATGCTCGCCGCAGAGTGATACACGCGAACGAGGAAAGGTCATGGGTGACTTCAAAGACAAAGTAGTGGTGATTACCGGTGCAGGCGGCGGACTCGGGAAGGCGCACGCAATCGAGTTTGCCAAGCGTGGGGCAAAAATTGTCCTGAACGACCTCGGTGGATCCGGTGACGGCAAGGGCCAGAGCGACATGGTCGACTCGGCGGTCGAGGAAATCCGCGCGCTCGGTGCTGAAGCGATTGCCAACAAGGCATCGGTTTCAGACAAGGAAGGTGCCCAGTCGATCATCGACGATGCGGTCGCGGCGTTTGGCACCGTGGACATTCTGGTGAACAACGCCGGGATCCTGCGTGACAAGAGTTTCAAGAACATGGACATGGCCGACTGGGACATCGTCATGAACGTCCACATGAACGGCTCGGCCTACGTCACAAAGGCGGCCTGGCCGATCATGTACGAGAAGAATTACGGGCGTATCGTCTTCACGAGTTCATCTTCCGGAATCTACGGCAACTTTGGCCAGGCGAACTATGGCGCCGCGAAGATGGCGATGCTCGGGGCCATGAACGTGCTCGCGATCGAAGGCCTGGCCAAGAACATCCGGGTCAACTGCCTCGCACCAGCGGCCGAGACGCGCCTGATTGGTACGATCCCCGGGGTCGAAGTGAATCCGGACGACCCGGATCCAATGCGCCATCCCAAGCTCGTTAGCCCGGCCGTACTTCTGATGTGCGACGAGGATGCGCCCACCAACAAGACGATTCACGCGGGCAACGGCCGCTTCCAGAGCAGCGCGACCTTCGTGAACAAGGCGGTGGAGTTCGGCGCTGACGTGACATACGAAGACCTGCTCGAGCAGAAGGAACGTGTGCTGGACATGAGCGACGTCGAAGAGATGTCGGGCCTCATTCGTGTCATGCGGATGCAGCAACAGCAGGCCAAGAAAGACTGAGGTGCAGGGCGCCCGACCTGGTCGTGCGCCCACCACCCCCTTTTTTGCCGAATCCGGTGAACCGTGCGACGGGTTGAGTCGTAGTCGTTTCCACGTTTGCCGCTGCCGCCGACCATGAGCACGGTCACAATCGACGATCTGCACGATCGCCGCCCCGAGATTGAAGTGCTCTGTCTTCGATCACTCGACCCGGATCTGTATCTTGTCGAGGTACTGATCGGAGGAGAGCGGCTTCGCGTGACCGGCAGCGACGGCAAGTCGCTGACGGCACGGAGTCAGTTGGCGGCGAAACGACCTTTCAAGGGGTTGCCCGTCATGCGTGCGGTTGTCCGCCACGAGAGTAGCTACGACGAAATGGTTGGTCAGCCGGGCAGGGCCGGCAATGCCATGGAGGTCACGATCTCCCGCCCGGATGACGATCTCTCCTGAGGCCAGTTTGTCGCCTCGGCCTGAGGGTGGCGGGAAGGCGCCGACAACGTCAGCAGGTTCCCTGCCTCAGCACGCCATGGACTCATTCACGTCCGAGGCGCGCTGATGAAACTCTCGAAGGTGATCGAGCAGCCGAACCGACCTGATGGTTGAAGGCTCTGGCTGCTCGTCTGATCTGGGGCCGCGCGTCACCTCTATGTCGCCAGCTATGATGTACCGACCTGACGATCGGCGCTGCCCATGGACGACCTACCAGCACCGCCGGTCAACGACCGTACGCTGCTCGACAAGATCGAGGCCGGGACGATCACCGCGACCGAGTTCGAAGCGGCCGTTATCGATCAGGTCTACGCCGGGATGCAGCAGTACTGCGAGATCCCCGAAGCCTACCAGCACTGTGAACTGACCAGTCGCCAACTGGAAATCGAGAGTCTCCCGGAGCAGGAATTGCGCGGTCTGTTGCGCAGCCGCCCCGCGGAGATCGTCAATCCGGGCGACGCGGACATCAGGGCGATCGAGTTCTTCAGCATGCTGCTCGAAGGGGACAATGCCGTCTGCGACGGCGGTGACCCGCTTGCGCCGACAGTGGGTGGATACCTCTACGGTCCTCCCGGGACGGGCAAGACACATCTGATGGCCGCATACGGTCGACGTCTGCGGGAGGAACTCGACCGGAAACTGCACCATGTCCATGAAAATTTTGGAGACGTACTCCAGCGGGCATTTCGCCAGTACACGCTGCGCTCGGTGCAGGAGTCACGCGCCACCGAAGGCGAAGTCGGTTATACCACGCTGACCAGCCAGGGCCACGATTACGAGAAGCGCAGTGCTCCGACGGACGAGTTCTGGGAAGCAATCAGCGACTTTCAGATGCGTCTGGCGGGCTATCGATACCAGCCAACCGACCTCATCTACATCGGCTTCAAGGAGCTCGTCGAGGTGGTGCGCGGTGCAAGGCGCGCAGCGATGGACGCGCTCGAGACCGCGCGGGTCGTGTTCATTGACGACATCCATCCCCAGGGCGATCCGGCGCAGGTCCAGATTGTGTTGCACCTGCTCGAACGGCGCTACGAACTTGGGCGGGCTGGGACGTTCCTCACGACGAATCTGCAAACGAGTGAGCTTGGGGGTGGTGACGAGATGTTGGGGCGTCGCCTGTTTTCACGCTGTGCGGAGACGTTGCTGACGATTGATTTCAGCAACTGCCCGGACTGGCGTCAGACCGTGAAGGCGCGACGTATCGGCCTTCTGGAGGACGAGCTGGAACGGCGTATTGCGCTATGCGCTACGCGGCCGGGACGAATCGACAGAGTAGGATTCACTTCTCCGGGTCGAAGACCAGACGCCCCGTCGTGCCGCGATGGCCAAGACGGTGTAGCGCCTCCGGGATGCCGTCGTAGCCGACCACCTCGCTGATGTAGGGATCGATCTTGCGGTCGATGTACTGCTGGTGCAGTTCGCGGTAACAGCGGACAAGCGGCCGCCGATCGCGCTCGCGGTAGCCGCCCATGTGGACGCCGACGACCGAGTAGTTCTTGACGAGCGCATGGTTTGCTGGCGCGGAGGGGATCGTTCCGCTTGCGAATCCCACGACCAGCAGACGGCCTTCCCAGGCGAGCAGACGCCGGGCCACGTCGAAGTAGTTGCCGCCGACCGGGTCATACACGACGTCCACGCCGCGCTTGTCGGTCAGTGCCATGACCCGCTCGTACAGATCTTCGTTCGTGTAGTCGATGACCTCATCAGCGCCAAGCTCAGCACAAAGGCGCGTCTTCTCGTCGCCGCCGGCGGCGGCGACGACCCAGCAGCCGTGTGACTTGGCCATCTGGACGGCGGCTGAGCCCACGCCGCCCGCTGCGGCAAGCACGAGGACAGTCTCTCCCGGTTGCAGACGGCCTCTGTGATGAAGCGCAAACCAGGACGTTCCAAACGTAATGTGCATACCGGCCGCAGCCACCGACGGCACCGCGTCAGGCAGCTTGAAACACTGGATCGCGGGCAGGAGCGCCTCTTCACCGTATCCGCCGAAGCCCTCCATGGTTGGGCCAATGACCCGCTGGCCAACCTCGAGGCCGGAGTCCGCGCCGGCCTCGACAATCGTTCCTGCCGAGTTGATGCCCGGTGTGAACGGTGGGTCCCGGCGTACCTGGTACTTGCCCTGGCACTGAAGGATGTCAGCGAAGTTGAGGTCGGTCGCCTCAACCCGGATCCGTACGGACTCGGCGTCCGGTACGGGGGACGTCACTTCAGCAAGTTGCAGAAGATCCCAGGGGTCGCCGAGTTCCGGCATTTGCCACGCTTTCATGCGCCTCTCCGTGTTGGCAGCCCCTTCCATGCGGTGGGCCGAGCGCGGAGTTTACTCCAAGAATTTTGGCCAGTTGGCGTTGGCGGTGTGGATGAATCCGGGATGATCCGATTCGCGGGTGGTCCGGACGTGATGGCCGCCGACCGTGTTACCCGGGAACTGGCTGGTGTGGACGGGTTCGACCGCTGCGGCGGCTCGGTAAAGCGCAATGCATCGAATCGAGAGCGTGTTTTCACGGCGTCCATGGGGACGCCCATTGTTCAGTTGTGATTGTTCAGTTGTGGGACGGACGGCCATGAACCGTGGATGTTGGCAGCCACGTGGCATCGACTTCCTTTGTCCGCCGATCTGAGCGATCCTGACAGGTTCATTCAGGCAATACGGTAGACGGGATGTCCACAGATTATTTCGCTGAAGGTCGTGAGCGCGCCTACGCGCTCGGCAACCGGGGACCGATCGAGTTCGACGAGACCGGCAAGCTTGCACCGCACATCACCGAAGCCTATTGGAAACACGGCTTCTACGTGTTTGAAGGTGTCGTAAGCGGGGACGAACTCGAGGACCTGCGGAAAGACTTCAGACGGGTACTCGAACGTGCGCCCTGCAACAGCAAGTCGAAGGTGGACTCGCAGGGGCGACCGGCGCTCGGGCTCGACATGGACATCGAGCGGCCCGTCTTTCAGTTTGCCCGCCCGCTGTCCGACCCCATGGGTGGGACCGGCTCAACAGGGGGCCGCTATCACGTGAAAATGGCGGAGCATGAGCCGCCGAAGGACGCGCCGGACGAGGTGGTGCTCCAGATTGCCGGGAATCTCGAGATGAGTGATTCCTGTCTGCGGCTCTATGGTCACCCGCAGTTGCTGCAGATCACCGAGGAGATCAACGGCGCCGACTTCACGCCGTTTACGGACGCGCTGTGGGTCAAACCAGCGGGACTCGGCGCGGCCGTGGCGTGGCATCAGGACGGAACGACACACTGGAACAGTCCCGACCTCGACGCGGGTACCCACGGTTTCAACTTCATGGCGCAGCTCTATCCGACGACGCCTGAAAACGCGCTGTGGATCGTGCCGGGCATGCATGACCAGGGCCACATCGAGATCAAGGAACTCATCGATGCCAACGGCGGCTCGGACGAGCTGCCTGACGCAGTCCCTCTGCTGTGCGAGGCGGGGGACGTCGCACTCTGCAACCGGCAGATGCTGCACTGCTCCTTCCCGAACAAGAACGGGCCGATTCGCGCAACCTTCGTGTTCGGCTTTCACCGCAGGGCGTCCGTTCTGAATGTGGAGCCGGCCAGATGGGGCGGCAAGGTGCGCTATGACGAAGCACGCATCCACGCGCGCTCCCGGACGATTCCGGTCGCAGTGGATGCGCGTGCGCAACGGTTTCCCGACGAAGAGCCGTACGTTTATCAACCCCTTGCCCATGACGCCGAGGCGAACCGGTTCAATGAAGAAACGCGCCGCACCGTGCTGCACAACTACAACAACCTTGATCTCGGCATCTGATGGAGCATTTTGACGTCGTGATCGTCGGAGCGGGACTCTCCGGCATTGGCGCTGCGCACCATCTGCAGGGCAAGTGCCCGACCCACAGCTATGTGATCCTCGAAGGGCGGGACGCAATCGGGGGTACGTGGGATCTGTTCCGCTATCCGGGTATTCGCTCCGACTCCGACATGTTCACGCTCGGCTACGCGTTTCGGCCCTGGACCGAGGCGAAGGCAATCGCCGACGGCCCTTCGATTCTGAAGTACGTGCGCGATACGGCACGGGATGCCGGCATCGATCGGCACATCCGCTTCGGCCACAAGGTCCTCGGGGCGGACTGGGACAGTGCAGACTCCACGTGGACGGTGACGGCGGAAACGGGCCGTCGCCGAACCACGTTTACCTGCAACTTTCTCTACATGTGCAGCGGCTACTACGATTACACTGAAGGTCACAATCCCGCGTTTGAAGGCCGCGAACGGTTCCAGGGCGACGTCGTCCATCCGCAACACTGGCCAGAAGACCTGGATTACGCGGGCAAGCGCGTCGTTGTGATCGGAAGCGGTGCTACCGCGGTGACCCTCGTCCCCGAGATGGCGAAGGCGGCGGAGCACGTGACAATGCTGCAACGCTCGCCGACGTATGTCGTGTCGATGCCTGCGGCGGACAAGCTGGGGGAGCGGCTGCGCCGTTACCTGCCGGATACCTGGGTCTATGCGATCAGCCGATGGCTTCGTGTGGTTGGCGGGATGTGGTTCTTTGCCTACTGCCGCAGGAGCCCGCAGAAGGCGCGGGAGATGGTGCTGAAAGGGGTGCGGGCGGACTTACCCGGGTTCGACATCGGGAAGCACTTCACGCCGAGCTATTACCCCTGGGAGCAGCGGATGTGTCTCGTCCCGGATGGTGATCTGTTCGACTCGATTCGCGCCGGCTCGGCAAGCGTCGTCACCGACACGATCGAGACGTTCGATGAGCGGGGGATCGTCCTCATGTCAGGCGAACGTCTCGACGCGGATGTGATTGTGACGGCAACAGGGCTCAAGCTGCGCTTCCTTGCCAATCTCGACGTGAGTGTTGACGGCGAGCGGGTGTCGCCCGCGTCGATGCTTGTCTTCAAGGGCATGATGTTCAGCGATGTCCCAAACCTCGCGTTTTCGATGGGCTATACGAACGCCTCGTGGACACTCAAGGCGGACCTCACCAGCGAGTACGTGTGCCGATTGCTGAACCACATGCGTCGACATGGCTTCAGCGAGTGCTGCGCGCCGCGGGACGGATCTGTGGGCGAGGAGCCGCTCATCGACTTCTCGTCGGGCTACGTGCGGCGCGCGCTCGACATCCTGCCGAGGCAGGGCGCGGAGAAACCGTGGAAGCTCAATCAGAACTACGCGCTGGACACGCTCGCATTGCGGTTCGGCTCTGTGGAAGACGGGGTGTTGCGGTTTCGCAACGCGAAGCCGCGGGCGTCGGCTGAGCGGGCCGAAGAAACCCGGGCGGCGTGACGGGGTCTGCGTGACGCTGTCTGGGCGACCCGGACCATTCCAGTGAACGGAGGCGCCCTCGCAGGGCTGAAGGCGCGAACGCGAGCCCGTCAGGTGCGCCGCGCCATCCAGTCTCCCAGACCGTCCAAGCCGTACGCGATGTCGTCGGCTGAGCCCAGGTCCGGCGCATAGGCGATGAGCACCAGCCAGAACAGCAGGGCAAGATCGTCGAGCTTGGCGGCAAGCCGCTCGGGGTCCGGGTGGCCGTAGGCGGCGACGCATGTCCTGAAGAACGCCGGCTCGGTCATTAGCGAGAGCATCAGGAAGTCGGCATCGGGGTCACCTAGGCCAACGTCGCCCCAGTCGATGATGGCCATGTTCTGGCCTGACATGAGGATGTGATCGTTGTGCAGGTCGTTGTGGATCAGGCGCGTGTCGACGTCTACGTCATCGTTGATCACCCGATGCGCTTCACGGGAGACCGTGTCGGCAACCGGCCGCCCCAGGTGCTCCGAGACCGAGGCCACCGCACGACTCAGGTAGATGTGCGCTTCTGCTCGGCGATCACGCAGTGTCAGTGCACTTCGCGGCTCCGGAGACGGGGTGATCGTGTGCAGCAGTCGCAGAAACTCACCGATCTGCCTGGCATGGGCCAGGTTTCCATGGCCGATGGCCGTGAGGGGCTTGCCGGGGACGTAGCTTTGCACGCTGTAGCCGTGCTCCCAAACGTCGGACGGGGCAACTTCGACAATCGGCGCGGCGAGGTGCACGCGTAGCTCACCGGCCAACAACCGAAGCGCCGCAGCCTCGGCCTGAAGCAGTGCGAAGGCGTCGTCGTGTTTCGCGAGTTTCACGACGTGTTCGCGGTTCACTCGCCAGACGACGGCGTCGTAGCCTTCCCCGAGGCGCCGGATCTGACCGCAGGTGATGCCGCTTGCTTCGCACAGGTCGGTCCATTCGGGCGCGTTGTTCACTCGTCGCCCGGCCAGCGCGCCACCGGCGGTCGCGCGCTGATCGTCCTCTGTTTGTCGGGATTCTTTACAACTTGCGACGGGATGCGGATCAGATGCCCTCCCAAAGTAATTTAAAATTATGAATATGACGCGATAGGTACGCGGATTGCCTGATCCCTTGCCAACTCACGGAGGGTGCCAATGGTCAAACAATCCACACTACACGCATTCGGCCGTCTCGCCGCAACCGCCGCGTTGTCTTTTGCAGCGCTGACCAGCCAGGCGGCGATCGTCGAATATACCGACTTCTCCGACGTGTCGGATCTTGTCCTGAACGGTGACGCGACGACCGCCGTGATTGGATATGGTTCCGTCCTGCGTCTTACACCGGCAACCTTCAGTCAGTCGGGCAGCGCGTTCAGCCAG
>MDTE01048203.1_pt1 | contig 15848 bp, 7 predicted proteins | sample 811231 | NCBI WGS metagenome assembly MDTE01 (sample SAMN05326651, study PRJNA326480) | marine metagenome | isolation source: seawater | place: Indian Ocean: Red Sea | collected 2010
AATGTGACGACGTAACACGTTGCGGTCACGGCATACCTCCGCGCTCCCGCAGCGAGCGTTGCTGGAGTGAAACGTTCTCTGACGCCACGCTTTCTGCGTCAGTCGGCGCGGCACGACGGATCCATTGGGTTAGCGACCAGCGGGGCGGTTTCGTATCGTCCGTGGAAGGCAGCCGGGGCGAGACCTCCGGGTCGACACCCACGGGGAGTGGGGCCGCTGCGCTGCCAGGATCCTGGGGTAAACCTGGGTCAGGTGTTCCCGCAAAGACATCGATGGTGACTCGCCACAGGTCAGGGGCCGTTGCGGGCTCGACTTGCAGCGTGTATTCCCAGTCCGTGTGTTCCGCAAAAGGGCGACGCTCCACGGCCACGAGTGGTTCAATCCCAGCTTCCAGGGCGTGGATCTTATTTTGTGCCAGCATGACAACTTCACTCAGCGACTCGCTGCGTAGCGCGTGTTCGTTGCCAATTCGACCCAGTCGCAGCAACGCCATGGAGCTGGCCGCCATGATGCCCGTAGCGATCATTACTTCCAGTAAAGACAGGCCTGCCTTGGCACGGTCGGGATGCCACGCTGAAGGTCGGGTTGGTGTTGCGACGTGGGCTGTCATGGAGTGGCGTATCTGGGACCAGCGGGGAGCGATGAAGAAGTCGGGGAAACCGAGCTAGTTGGCTGTGGGCGTCTCTGTGGGGCCCCTGCTGTTGCTGTTCCGGTGAGGCCACGCAAGGTGATGTCGATGACGACTGCATCGGGGCCCTCGATGGAGAGCGTGGCTTGTTCAGCACGGCCATCGGGAAAAAAGTGAATCGGCGTCGACCAGTCGATTTGTTCGGCGGTGATGGAATCGGCGGTGCGGGGAGCAGCGTGATCCGTGTCCTGGCTAGTGGGGGGGGGAAGTGTGTCGATTACCGATAGACTGCCAGCGACCTGGTGCCGGACTGGCGCGGCGAACGCGACGTCCATCGGCAATTCGTAGTCCTCGGAGCCTGGTGGTGAAGTTGCCGTGGCCATTGTCGGGCCGCCAGGATCGGACGCCGCGGTTGCCACGGGGCCATCGGCAGGACACAGCTGGTAAAGTTGTCCTCCGGGCTGATACCGAATCTGGACTGGAACCCCCAGTGTGATTGCGGTGGCACGCGCCTGGCCCAGGGTAGCAATCACCTGTTGTGCAGCTTCTTGAGTGACATTTTGCATTAGTGGACGCCGTAGTAGCGGCCAGGCAATACTTAACGCAGTTGCCATGATTGCCATGGCAATCATCAGTTCCAGCAACGTGAAACCCCGGTGGCTGGAATGGGGCCAGCACCGGGGTTTCCGTTGATGCGTATCAGCAGCACGATGTCGGGATGCCATTAGCGCTGGAGATCCTCGGCCGGTGCTGTGGCAACGGACTCGGTGTCCTCGGTTTCGGCACCTGTTTCAGCCGAGCGTCGCCAGTTGATGACGTCGTCAGCCGTGTTGGGTTCACCGTCGGGGCCGGCTGAAAAAATGTTGGGGAAATCACGTTTTCCCTGTGTCGGTGGGTACTCGTAATGGAACGGGTTGTCCCAGGGGTCCACCGGGAGAAGCTCGTCGTCCAGATAGGGACCTGCCCATTTGCGTGCCAGGCGTTCGTCCGTCGGTGTGTCGATCAGGACAGCAAGGCCGTCTTCGGTGGAAGGGAAGCGACGCGCGTCGACCTTAAACATTTCCAGGGCCGCCTCCAGATTACCAATCTGGGTTGCCGCAGTTTTGAGATCGGCCTTTTCCTGGGAACCGAGCAGGCGGGGACCGACGAGCGCGAATAGCGCTACCAGGATCACCAGGACGATCATTAGTTCGAGAAGGGTAAAGCCACGGCGTTGTCTCTTGCGGTACATCTTTGTTCCTTGCTGGATGAGGAAGATTTAAGGCCTCCAACTTTGGAGGCGTTTGCAAACAAAAAAAAGTGTGAATTGCAGGTCCTGTGTAGAGGAACTAATCGAAAGTAGAATTCAAATCGAACACTGGCAAGAGGATGCCAATGATGATGAACATCACCATGCCGCCAATGAGCAGCAACATCATGGGTTCGACCATCCGCACCATTACATCGAGACGGCGTTGGATCTTCTGGTCCATGCGGTCTGCGATCTTGACGAGGACGTCGTCGAGTGAATTGGATTCTTCGGCGACTCGAATCATTGCCATCACAGGGGCGGGTATCAAACCACTGTCGGCCAGAGGCCTGGAAAGAAGTTCGCCTGTGGAGATGTGCTCTGCCGACGCGGTAATTGCGCTGCTCAACAGGCGGTTGCCAGAAGAGCCGCTACTGATCTCTAATGATTTGAGGATCGGGACACCGTTGCGCAGCAGGGTGCCCAGTACCCGGCAGAACCGCGACACGGCGGACTCATGGAAGATCGTACCCGCCAACGGGATTCGCAGCTTCCAACGATCGGCCCAGTCGAGACCAGCTTCGGTTCCCAGGAGTTTGCGTGCCAGGACTGCCAGTCCGGCGCAGCCTGCCGCGACCAGGAGTCCGTAACGCAAAAGGAAATGACTCAAGGCGAGAAGGATGACGGTGACTGCAGGCAGACCCGTACCGGCGCGCTCGAGGCGATCAAAAAAACCTTGGAACATGGGGACGACAAAGATGACCAGGAAGAGCGTCACGCCGAGCCCGCCGATCGCGAGGATCAAGGGGTAGGTGAGCGCGCCAATGACCTGGGCACGCAAAGCGTCTTGCTTGCGGAGAAAACTGGAGACACGTTGCAGGGCCTCTTCGAGAAAGGCGCCTTCCAGGCCAGCCCGGACCATGCTCACGGAAAGGTTAGGAAACACATCCGGAAAATGCTCCAGTGCGGTGTCGAGATTTGTGCCGTCTGCGACCTGATCTTTCACCTGTGTGAGGACGTCGGCGAGGCGGGGTTCGGTTGCTTGGGCAGCCAGGATACGCAGCGAATCAAGCAGCGGTACGCCGTTTTCCAGCAAGTCTGACAATTGGGTGAACGTGTCGGCCAATACCTCGGGTTTGATTTTGCGTCGTAGCGTTAAAGGTAAGCGTTCTCCCAACGCCTCGTTTTTCTGGTCGGCCAGCTGGAGTGGAAACAGGGCGCGGTCTGCAAGTGTGCGCAACGCTTCATGGCGGTTGGCTGCGGTGACCGTGCCGGATTCATTCTGGCCACTGGTCGCTCGGGCGGTATAAGCAAATTCAGGCACTGATGTGATCGTGATGTAGTTGAGGAAAGCGGGGGTGAAGTGAGTGTAATTGACAGCAATCTATGCGGCGTCAGGACGCAGTGCGGTGATTCCTGGGGTCGGTGATGTGTCCGCTAAATCTTCCGGTACGGACAACGCATCCGCCTTGGTGACACGGACCACTTCGTCAATCGAGGTAATTCCATCGGCGACTTTCTGCCAGCCGTCGTGTCGCAACGATTGCATGCCGGCACGCATGGCGGCTCGTTTGATTTCTGTGGACGGCGCCCGTTGGTTACACAAATGTTGGATTTCTTCGTTGTTGACCAGCAATTCATACAGACCACTACGTCCGCGATAGCCCGTGTTGCGGCATTCGCGGCAACCCTGTGGCTGGTAGACCGAACCTCGCTCGCAGATCTCCCAGGGGAAATCGTCTGGGACCTCGTCCCGCTGGGGAACGAATGGAGCGCGACAGTCCGGACAGAGCTGGCGCACGAGTCGCTGGGCGACTACGCCTTCGACGGTACTGCTGACCAGGAACGGTTCGACACCCATGTCGCAAAGCCGCATAAACGCACTCGCTGAGTCATTGGTGTGCAAAGTGCTAAAGACCATGTGACCGGTCAAGGACGCCTGGGTGGCGTTTTCCGCAGTCTCCAGGTCGCGGATTTCACCGACCAGTACGACGTCCGGATCGTGGCGCAAAATTGCCCTCAAGCTGGCCGCAAAACTGAGCCCCACCTTCGTGTGCACCTGGATCTGATTGATGCCTTCCAATTGGTACTCAATGGGATCTTCTGTCGTAATGATCTTGGTTTCTTCGTCCTGAATTTCACTCAAGGCACTGTAGAGCGTGGTGGTTTTTCCGGACCCAGTGGGCCCCGTCACCAGCACAATACCATGAGGCAGGCGGATCAACTTGGAGAACGACTGATAGATGGCCTCGGACATGCCGATGCCGCGCAGTGAAAAGCTCAGATTATCTTTGTCCAGGACACGCATGACGACACCTTCGCCATGCAGCATGGGAATAATTGAAACACGCACGTCGACTTCGCGACGATGCACCCGCAGCTTGATGCGTCCGTCCTGGGGAACCCGTTTCTCCGCAATGTTCAGTTTTGCCATGATTTTCAGGCGGCTGATGATGGCGTTGCGGAACTGGTGCATCTCAGTCGGTACAGGTTGCCGCTGTAGGACGCCATCGATGCGGTAACGAATCTTAAGGCCTGTCTCCTGGGATTCGATGTGGATGTCGCTGGCTCTGGTCTCAATCGCTTCGGAGAGGATTTCATTGACAAGCCGGACGACGGAAGCTTCCTGCGCCATTTCGGCATCTTCGGAGCCGTCGAAGTTCAGCTCGTCCAGCATTTCAACGCCGGCCTGTTCACGCTGCTGCGCGAGCAAGCCGTCGATGGTCTCCGCACCGACACCCAGGTGCGACTTGATCAGGGCTGAGAGTTCCTTGGCAGGAGTAAGGACTGCCATCACACGGAGGCCCGTTGCGGAACTGATGGCGTCGATGGCCTGCAGATCAAAGGGGTCACTGATAGCCAGCAGAAGCTGTTCATCGACCATCCGCAGCGGGAATACTTCGTAGCGGTGGATCAGACGCAAGGGAAATTGTTCGAGGATCTGCAGGTCGATCTCTTCGGAGCTCAAGTCCGCGAGTTGCAGGCCCATGGCCGCGGCGGTCGCCTGCCAGACGTGATCCCCGTTCTCGAGCCCGAACTCGGAGGCCAGCGTTTCCACGTCACGGCCTTCAGTGAGCGCGGTACGAAGTTGCTGCAGTTGTTCTGCATTGAGAGGCCGTTGGCCGGTGGTGTTCTGATTTGCAATCATTACGCAAGTCGAGTTATTGGCATTTGGCCATCGGCCAGACGCATGTCAGGTGGGGTCGGTCGATCCTGCAGCGCATCGAGGCGTGGTCTGGATCGCGTTGTGAAGGTGGGGCCCAGTCGCCGTGTGGGCAAACCAGGGTGGTGGGGTGGGGTGCCAGGTGGACTGGCCAGGAAAGTTTGTGTGACGCGTTGCTCGGTGGTACGAGGACCGATGTCCCCCAACACTGCAAACGACGGTCGGAGGTTAGGGGAATCTGATGGTCGGGTCAAGGCGAATCAAGGGAAAACAGACGGAGCAGTGTTTGCTTATGGATGCGGGGTGTTTGATAGGTTGCGTTTACACGGGCCACGGGACCACGCTCGGAAACGCCAGGAAAGCTTTCCTGTCAGTCACGCAGCGCTTCGAGTGCGCGGCGCACGCGTCTCGCATTACCTCCTTTGAGAGGGATTAGTTGTACGGTACGGGCTGGGTGCGTCTGAGCCTGCGCATCCATCGTGGTTACAAACTCAGCGATTTCGTCGGCCAATTGGAGTGGGGCATTGACGACGATCGAGTTCGTTTTCTGGTCGACATGTAAGGTAAGTAATGGTGCCGTGGCGGCAGCATTGATCTGCTGCAGGACTGAGGCGACATCCGAGGAAACACCTTCGGGGATCGAGACGCTTTTTCGTCCGCCTCCAGTCGTTAATTGACTCTTGTAGACCGCTCGCAACGCGGCGTAAATTTCCTGGGCATCGGTGTGTTCGATCGAAAGGATGCGTGGTTTGCGGAGTCCGATAGCAGACGCAGGATCGGGAGTGTCGAGCGATGTAGCCAGATATTCCGCAATCTTCCGATCTGTGCGGCTTCCGTAAACGACGAGTGAATTCAGTCGCTCCGCTGCGACCACCACCAGGTCACCTGGCCCCCCACGCAGGTTGAAAGGCATGTCCTCCCAAAGTTCCCGCAGTAGCTTTTGAATCTGACTGGAGTCGGCGTTTTTCAGCGGGATGATCGAAAAATTACTGGCGGGACCTGTCTGTGTATCATCGTTACGCAGCAAGGCGCGGAGTAACGTCTCGAAACGGTCGAGGGCCTCCTGGTCGGACGATGCGATCGTGATACCGTTGGGGCCCGGAATGATCAGGATTGGCGACTGGGCCGCCGGCGGTACGGGAGTTGCCGCGGTCAGGCGATGTGGGTGTGCCGCAGTCGGGGCTGGCTCAATCGGTTTTTCAGGGGCCGTTGCCGGCGGCTGAGGGCGTTGAGGGGGAGCCGGGTTGGGGGCGGGTGGTTGCGCGTCGGGCGACAGGATGCGAATTTCATTCTCTCGCAGTTCAGACCAGATCCGTTGCATGCGCTGAATGGCTTCCAGAGGATTGCCGTCCAGTGGGATCACGCGCAAAGGGCCACGCGTCTTACCCTCCGCCAGTGAAGGTTCGCCCATCTTTCCCAGCATCTCGCGGATCTCCATGATCTGCTCAGGCGTCGCCCGCACGAAAAGTTTCTGGCTGACGGAATCGACATCGGTGATGGGAGCGGTGTTCTGTGCCGCATCGCGAAACAGCTGTTCGATCGAAGACTGTGCCGTAAAGGGGTCTACCACGCGGAGCGGGAAAACCTCGAGAACGCGTCGTGAGCCTTGCAGCTGTTTTAATGTTATCTCGATCTGTGAATGTTGGCGTTCGCTTGCTACTGCTAACAACTGATTGCCTTGTCGGTTGAGGCGGATTTCAGCACGCGGTTGCTGGTCGCTGAAAAGTGTACCGAGGACGGTTCGCACACTCTCCCCGTTCGCCTGACCGAGTTCATAGACACGGACAGTGGAGGGGAGGGGGTTCTCGCCACCACTGACTTGAGCGACCATGCTGCGAATTGCCGGTTGATAGGCGGGGGGCGCGACGACAACCAGGCTGCGGTCGGTTTTGCTGGGATGGCAGGAAACGTCGTTTTCCGGAAACGCTGCCCGCACAGCGTCCGCAACGACCTCAGCTGACATGCTGCCTGTTTGATAGGTCGTCGCAATGCGTGCCGCAGACGGATCATTCCGTTTCATTTGCTCAACGAGGTCCAGGATTTGTTGATGCTCACGGGGGCGGGCCGCCACGACGACCGTTCCCGAAGTGTCGTCCAGCGCGACGGTCGCCTGGGGTAACAGCCCCTTGATAGCGGTTTGGAGTGCGGGCGCCGTTTGGGGGGGCAGCCGATAAACCCGTGAAACGAGTTGCTGATCCACGTCGGGCTGTGCGAGTTGGTCAACGAGTTCCTTGACTTTCGTGTGTTCTGCCGCCGGTGCCGTCACGACGACCGTTCCCGATGTTTCGTCAATCGCGACGGTCGCCCGAGGTAACAAGCCGTTAATGGCTGTTTGGAGTGCGGGTGCCGTTTGCGGTGGCAGTCGATAAACCCGTGAAACGAGTTGCTGATCCACGTCGGGCTGTGCGAGTTGGTCAACGAGTTCCTTGACTTTCGTGTGTTCTGCCGTCGGTGCCGTCACGACGACCGTGCCGGAGGTGGACTCGAGCGTCACGGTCGCCTGAGGTAACAAGCCGTTAACGGCGGTTTGCAACGCTGGTGCGGATTGCGGTGGCAGTCGGTAAACCCGCGAGACCACTTGTCGCTCTTCGCCCCCTTGTGCAAGCTGTTCAACGAGGTCCAGGACTTTCGTCTGTTCTGCCGCCGGTGCCGTCACGACGACCGTGCCGGAAGCAGACTCGAGCGTCACGGTCGCCTGGGGCAACAGCCCGTTGATAGCGGTTTGCAGCGCTGGTGCGGTTTGCGGCGGAAGGCGGTAGACGCGTGAGATGGGCTGTTGCTGTTCGGATTGCTGGTCGAGTTGTTCGCAAACGGCGGCGATTTGCTTGTGTTCTTCGTCGGTGGCGGTAGCTACCAGTTTCATAACGGTGGTGTCGACGGAAATGTTGGCGTTGGGGACCAGGCTGGCCAGCACGGTTTGCGCGGGTGCCGGGTTGCAGTGCTGGAACGAATAGATACGGGTCGATTTTTCCGTTTGCTGGGGCTGGTCGAGTTGTTGCAGCATGGTGGTCACGCGTTCGTGCTCAGCCGGTGTGGTGGTTACCACAATGCTTTGTGAAGCGGAGTCGAGGATTGACGAAGCATCCGGTAGCAATTCTTCGACCAGGCGATCGGCTGAGCGGGCAGTGGCGAAGCGGAGTTTGTAAACCCGCACCACAGGGGTGGCGCCGGCCGTGGCGTCCGGGAATTGCTCTTCGATGCCCCGGATGGCTGCAGCCAGCGCGGCGTGCTGGTGTCTGTTGCCACTGACGATCAAATGTTGATCCTGCCTGCGAATCGAAATCTGTGCAGTGATGCTGGGTGGAAGAAGGTCTACCAGTGCGGCTGCTGACATGCGTCGGACGGTGTGGACTTGGATCACCGGTGTGACATCGACAGGTGGGGGAGGGAGCTGGTCTTCGATTTGTTTGATGGCCGCTGTTAGCGCGCGCTGCATACGTGGGCTGCCATTGATGATCAGGTTTGGTTCCTGTGTGCGAATCGAGACACTTTCGAGCAGGTCGGGTGGGAGCAGGCCAAGCATCGCCGCCGCCGGCATGCGGCGGACTGGGTGAACGCGGACTTCACGCGTCTCTTTGGCAGGAACGCTCGCGCGAATCTTTTCGATTAAGTCCCGGGCGCGTTTGTGTTCGTCAGCGGTTCCCTGGACCAGGAGCCGTCCAGGTGCGGTGCTGATCAGCTCCAGGTCTGGCAGAGCGTCTTGCAGTAGCTGGCTGGTTTCCGAGACGGACGCGGGCTCGATTTGATACAGTTCCAGGACGCGGTCTTTACCCGGTTGCTGATCGAGGTGGCTGATTTTCTCGAGCGTCGCCCGCATCGTTTCATGTTCCTCCGGAGTGGCCAGCATCGCCATACCGCCAGTCTTCGGATCGATCGCATAGTTTGCAGTGGGGGCCAGTGTCAGAAAGATCTGCAGGATCTGGTCGGGATCCCGTCTTCCTGTCGGGTAGACCTCCACGTGCCGGTTGGGGGGCCTGTTGTCAACCAGCAATGGCTCGGCAAAAGCAGCCAGTCGGTCATGGTCGCGTTGGCTTCCCCAGGCAACGATGCGGTCGCCGACGACCGACAGCTGCATTTTCGGGACGAGCTCGGTGACGACCGGCAGCAGGGGTTCTGCTTCGTCAGGTGCGAACTGATAGGGGACAAGTTTGCGCGTCTGGCTAGGCGTTTCCGCACGGTTCCACTGTTCCATAAACGCTTGCAGAGGTTCATGTTCCTCCTCGGTCGCCCAGACGAGCAGCCGTTGATGCGCATCGTCCGGAATAATCTTGAGTGCCGGATACATTTCGGCGAGCAGTTCCCGGGCCTCACTAGGCACCCCGACGGTAACCGGGTAAGCCACCACTACGGTACGGTCTGCCGGGGCCTGTCGATCGGAGAGCGTTTTCAGTAATGTCACCAGTTGCTGGTGTTGCCGCGGCGTGGCCCAGATCACCAGTTCACGAGAGTTGGTGTTTTCCACAATCTGCATGTCCGGGAATTGGGCCGTCAACGCAGCTTGCAGCTGTACGAACCGCTGGCGTTGCCGTGGATTAACCGGGTAGATTTTGAGTTGGGGTGGTGTGGCGGCTGGCAGATGTTCAGCGATCTGTCCGAGTACCTGTTGGACTTGTTCCTGTTCCTGTTCTGTTCCCAGTACGATCAACCGGTCGGTCGCGTCGTCCCAGGTGAGCTGCGCCTCGGGCACACGTTCTGTGACGAGTCCCCGGATGGCGTCGGTCGTTTTTCCTGGCAGCGGGTAGGACTGCAGCTTTCGGGGTGTTTTGGCTGCGTCGGTGATGAGTGTTTCCAGGAGCTGGCCAAATTGCAGATGCTGGGCCGGGGTGGCCAGGATGGCGAGTTCTCCAGCCGTCTCGGAATCGATCACACGCATGCCGGGCCAGGTGTCCAGCAGGCTCGACTGCAATCTGCTGAAACGCTCGCGTTGCAGTGGATTAACCGGATAGATTTTGAGTTGGGGTGGTGTGGGCTGATTGCCGTCGGCGTCAAATTGCCGGAGCGTTTCCAGGATGGCTGCGTGCTGTGGCGCGGTGGCAACGGCGCTGAGTCGCAATGTCGCTGCGTTCCAGGTGAGGCTCGCTTCACTGACCAGGCTTTCCAATGCCGACAGGAGCCCATTGGGGAGGGGTTGCGTGCGAGGGTAGAAACGCAGGGTGCGGAGCTGGTCGGGGCGTGTTGCGGGCGCTAATTCAGACAACGCCCCAGCAATCGTGGTGTGCTGCTCGTTGGAGGCCCGGGCGAGCAGACGCAGTCCATCGCTGGTGGCGTGCAGGCTGATCCCGGGTACCAATGCCTCTAATGCGGACCGGATCGCAGTGGGGTCATTGCCTTTGAGATCGTAGACACGCAATTGCTGGTTTCCTGCTGTCTGTTGCTGGATTCCCAGCTTCTCCAAGGCAGCGCGAATGGCCGCCTGTTCGCTGGGGCTACCGTATACGGCCACCCGCAGCTGCGCTGGATCGATCGAGACTTGCGCATCAGGCGCGACCAGTTTGAGTTGCGCTGGCAGGGTCTCCGACGGTGCGGACTGCAGGACATAAACTTCGAGCAGCGAGGCCGTTTCACGAGGTGGGATTTTGGTTAATTGGGCGAGGATCGCTTTGACCGCCGTTTGCTGATTGGGTGTGCCAAAGACGCTAATCTGTTTGGCCTTCTGATCTGCGTAATAAGTCACACCAGGAATCAAGCTTTTCAGGGTCTGGACTCCGACTTGCGCGTCGAATCCCTGGTACGGATACGTCTGCAGGACCGGCTTGGGAGGCGGCGCCGGCTTGGCCGGTCGCGCTGGCGGCTTGGGTTCCGGTACTGAACTAATTAACAGACTGTAGGCGGGCATTTTTGCCGCCATGTCAGTGATACGGATTTGTTTGGTTTGCGCCAGAGTAAGGGCGCGGCCGTATGGTTTGAGGAGTTGCTGGACGGCGGTGTCGACGGCAAGGGGTGCGCGCTTGCCCAATGGAAACAAGATTGTCACGAATTCAAAGCGGCCACGCTGGTCAAGCTTGTCGAAGGAGATGGTGGGGATGAGCTCGGAGGTGAGTTCGCCATTGAGTGCCATGAGGATCAGCGTGCGATCGCGGCGCACCAGGCTGAACCCTTTGGTGAGCAGCACACTGTTCAAAAGGTCGATTGCGTCGCGTGGTGAATAACCCTTCATGTCGCGGTAGGTGAAGGTTCCGCCAGGAGGCTCATTCATGACTAGCGAGAGGTCGCTTTGTTCGGCAAACCAGGTGAGCACCTCGGGCCAGGTTTGTTCGACGAACTGGAAGTAGAGCGCGCGCGTTGCCGGCAAGGTGGACAGACGTTCGCGTTGTTCTGCCGTCAGCAGCCCGGCGAGTTTTTGGTTCGTTGCGGCGATGACTGCCGGCCGTTCACCGGCCGACGCTTGACTGAGTTGGGTGGCACGCGCCGTGAGGAGTTGGGTGATCTCGGCGCGTTGCGCGTCCGTCAACTGGACGTGTTCCGCGACGGATGGCTGTGACAAACGCAGGTAATCGAAAGCAATCGGCGCCTGCGGTTTTTCAGAATCGGCCGGGGCACCTGTTTTTTCCTGGCCCGGCAGGTGGTCGGTGACGCACCAGGCGAGCGCCGTCCAGAGGGCGAACGTCCAGAGGGTCCCAAAAGGCCGTTGCCCAGCGGCTCCGGGGATTCCTGAAGTTGCGTACCGCAACGCAAACGAATTCTGAATGCTCATCCGTGAATCTTCCCTAATCCTGAACATTGGCCGCAAATTTCCGCTAAGCATAGTGATTTTGCCGTTAAGCATAGTGATTAAGGGAAAATAGGTAAACACCAACGGTCGCAAATGGTGGCTGGTTCGGGGTGCCGACGCGTTATCGAGATCGTGTGGCAAGGTGGTAGGGACACTGGCTACAGCGCAGTTTGTTTTTCTGCAGGCGCTCCGTCGGCACGGACTGGTCGATCGCTCGTCGCCGCCGCGGTCCTGCTGGTGTAGAATAAGACGCCGGAAATGGCGATCTGACTCCTCCTGGTCCAGCTGGACTGGTGGAGCAGATTGCGGCCAATCGGAGTACCGTCGAAATGAGACAATTGCGTCAGCGTTACCGGGATCCAGCCAGGAATCACTGGATCGTATCGAAGCCCCGCGGCCGAGCGGCCGTCTCTTTCGGAAGTCTTTCGGCAGCAACGTGTTACGGGATTCTGGCCGTGGTCTGGAGTGGGCTGGTTGGCCAGGTTCAAGGCGAGGGGATTGATTTTCAAGGTGAAATTCGGCCGATCCTGGTCGAACATTGTCTGCAGTGCCATGGGCCTGACAGCGCGGCACGGGAGTCGGATTTGCGTCTTGATCTGAAGTCGTCGGCGATCAGCCGGCGCGAGTCCCGAACGCCGGCGATCCGGCCAGGTGACGCAGCCGGGAGTCCGTTGATGCGCCGCGTCAGATCACAAGACCCGGATTACATGATGCCACCGCCGGCGCACAATAAGCCACTATCCCAGCGCCAGATCGAGTTGCTGGGACGCTGGATCCAAGAGGGGGCTCCATTTGAGAGCCACTGGGCATTTCGAGCGCCGCAGCGTGTTGAACTCCCTCCCGCTGATGGCGTGGCAGGTGCGCACCCAGTAGATCGGTTGGTGGCACGTCGTTTGAACGAACCGGGCTGGTCGCTGGCGACCGCGGCACCAGCGGCGGTCCTCTGCCGCCGGATCCACCTCGATTTGGTGGGTTTACCCCCATCCCCGCAGGAAGTGGAGGTGTTCTGTCAGGCCGCGGAAAGTGGCCTGTCCGCTGCGGTCCAGCAACGGGTGAATGCGTTGCTGGCGAGCCCTCACTATGGGGAAAAGTGGGCGCGACACTGGCTGGACGTTGCGCGGTACGCCGACAGCAACGGTTACGAAAAAGACCTGCCACGGGAACAGTGGATCTGGAGGAATTGGGTGATTGATGCAATCAATCGAGATCTCCCCTATGACCGTTTCCTGATTGAGCAGATTGCGGGGGATTTGCTTCCAGATAGGACCCAGGATCAGCTCGTTGCCAGTGGATTTCTTCGTAATGGAATGATTAACGAAGAGGGTGCGATTGTGGCTGAGCAGTTTCGTATGGAGGGGCTCTTTGACCGGATGGACTGTATCGGCAAGGCAGTGCTTGGGTTGTCGTTGCAATGTGCGCAATGTCACAGTCATAAATTCGATCCGCTCTCGCAAGAGGAATACTATGGGATCTTCGGATTTCTGAACGATACCTACGAAGCCAAGTCGTGGGTTTATGAACCTGCCCAACTGAAACGGATTACTCAGATTGACAAGGCGGTGGCAAACTTGGAAACGGAGATCCAGCGCCGTCTGCCTGCGTGGCAGACCCTGGTCGAGAACTGGGCACAGCAGGAGGTCGACAGACGTCCCGCATGGCAGGTTATCGAACCGTCAGACCAGGTCTGGGTAGGTGGCGTCAATCATCCCCAGAAACTGGCAGATCAGAGTGTGGTGATCCTGGGGCATCCAACCACCACGGGTGAGATGTATGTGCGGGGGACACCTGAATTCAATGGCGTGACTGGGCTGCGAATTGAAGCCTTGACGTACGGTGATCTTCCGTTTGGTGGTCCAGGTCGCAGTCCTCGTGGTGTGTTCGCGCTGAGTGAGTTATCGCTCAGCGTTCGTCTACCTGGTACCGACGAGTGGCGGCCACTCAAACTGTCACAGGCGAGTTGTGATTTCGAGGAACCCGCGCAGCGTCTGATTGAAGTGGCCCCGGAACCCAAGCCTGAGAAACCAGACAAGCGGCTGGTCGGACCGGTGTCTTATCTGATCGATGGGCTTGAGGAGACGGGCTGGCGTTCTGATCGCGGGCCAGGGAGACGCAATACCGAGTCGGTTGCGGTGGTGCAACTGGCGGAGCCGGCCACTTTTCCAGCGGGTACTGAGCTGAATATCAAGCTGGTAATGAAACATTCACTACCGGGGGACGCCAGGCAGACGACGCAACTGGGGCGAATGCGTTTCGCCGTCACACGTAGCCCGCAACCCGTTGCGCCAGACTATGACTGGGCGGCGGGACTGGCATTGGACAAACCGGCTGCGCAGTGGGCTGCTACAGAAAGAGCGGTGTTGTTCACAGCCTGGCGCAAGACAGTTGCGCAGTTGGCGGATATCAATCAGGCCATTGAAACGTGGCAGCGCACATTTCCCGAAGCTCCTACCAGCGTGTTGCACCTGGCAGTGCGGCGGCAGGAGGAATCGCGGGATACGTTCCTGCTCGACCGTGGCGCTTGGGATCGCCCATTGCGAAAAGTGGTTCCGCATGTGCCGGCGGTACTCCATACGTTGGCTGCTACGGATGGAGTGGATCGACTGGCTTTTGCGCGTTGGCTCGCCGACCGGCGCTCGCCGTTAACGGCACGCGTGCAGGTGAATCGAGTATGGCAGGCGATGTTTGGCCGCGGGTTGGTGGCGACACCGGAAGATTTTGGTACGCGTGCCGAAAAACCGGTTCACCTCGAACTGCTCGACTGGCTGGCAGTTGATCTCATGGAGAATGATTGGAGCGTGAAGCATTTGATAGGGACGATTGTCACGAGCCGTACCTACCAACAAGACTCACGCGTGACTGTCGCAGCCCGGCAGGCCGATCCCGAAAACCGCTGGTTGGCGCGGGGCCCCCGTTTCCGCGCAGAGGCAGAAGTCGTGCGAGACATCGCGCTGAGTGTTGCGGGGTTGTTGCATCCGCGTATCGGCGGTCCGAGTATCTATCCACCAGTTCCGCAGAGTGTTCTCAACGACAATTTTACGAGGCCAGATTACTGGTTGCCACCGCCGCCACCGGAACGCTATCGCAGAGCACTTTATTTGTTCCGCAAGCGTTCGATGCCCGATCCGGTGCTAAGTACGTTCGATGCACCGAACGCGGATTTTGCCTGTGCCCGGCGTGTGCGGTCTAACACGCCGCTGGCGAGCCTGGTGTCGATGAATGAGCCTGTCTTTGTGGCCGCATCGCGTGGACTGGCGTTGCGGATTCTGGCAGAAGGCGGCACAACGGACGCGAGTCGGGTCGACTATGCGTATCGGCTTTGTACGGGACGGGCGGTTCGTTCCCAGGAACAGGAGGTGGTCCTGAGCTTGCTGGAGAGTCGACGTCGCGAGCTTGCTCAGAAGCCCGCGTCAGCACGTGAGATGCTCCTGGATGATCAGGACCGCCTGCCGGCGCAGGTGTCTGAGACGGGGATAGTCGAAGGGGCTGCCTGGATGGTGGTGGCTCGTGTGCTGCTTAATCTGGATGAGACTTTAACCAAGAACTAGGGGCGGTACTGATGGGTATGCTGGGTGAAATTCGGCAGCTACAGTCGCGGATTCTCAAACGCCGGTGGTTTCTGGGAGAATGTGGTGTGGGGTTGGGAGGTGCCGCATTGTCAGCGCTTATGGGGAATTCTGCCCGCGGCGCAACAGAAAACGCCAGGACGCGTGGCCCGCACTTTGCTCCGCAGGCGAAACGCGTGGTCTATTTGTTCCACGCGGGGGCGCCCAGCCACCTGGAGCTGTTCGACAATAAGCCAGCACTAACTAAACATAGTGGCCAGTTGCCGCCAGCGGAATTGCTGGCGGGCTACCGGTCGGCGTTTATCAATCCCAATTCGGCTCTGTTGGGACCCCGGCATGGCTTTCGCCGTTATGGGGAGAGTGGGATTGAGATGTCAGAGCTATGGCCGCACACCGGCAAACTAGCCGACGACCTGTGCGTTATTCGGTCACTTCATACTGACGCGGTCAATCATGCACCCGCACAGATCATGCGGAACACCGGTTCACCTCAGTTTGGTCGACCAAGTTTTGGAACGTGGACCCTGTACGGCTTGGGGACGCAGAACGCCGAT
>MDTE01074072.1_pt1 | contig 15848 bp, 21 predicted proteins | sample 811231 | NCBI WGS metagenome assembly MDTE01 (sample SAMN05326651, study PRJNA326480) | marine metagenome | isolation source: seawater | place: Indian Ocean: Red Sea | collected 2010
CTCTATATTATGCTCTGTAGCAAGCTCTAATAATTCATGAGTTTTCTTTATTTTAAGTTGTTGTAAATGCATGATTTAAGAAAGAAAATAAAAGATAAATTAAATTATAATAAATTTATTTTAAAGTCAACTAACTAAAAACTTTACTATTGATAAAATTTTAATAATTATTATTGTATGAAAATTATAAATAAACAGAAAGATCATCCTCCAGTTAGCTTTGGTAAAACAGGAGTTTTACTAATAAACCTAGGAACCCCTAATAGTTATAGTTGGTTAGATATAAGAAGATATTTACAAGAGTTTTTAAATGATAAGAGAGTAATTGAAACCAATAAAGTCCTTTGGTTTTTTATATTGAACTTTATAATTTTAAATTTAAGACCTCATAAAACTGCCAGAAACTATAAAAAGGTTTGGTTAGAAAAAGAAAATATTTCTCCCTTAAAATTTTACACGCAACATCAAAGGAACAAACTAAAGAAAAAGTTTAAAATGAATAATGTTATAGTTGATTTTGCTATGCGTTATGGAGAGCCCAGTATTAAAAATAGAATATACAATTTGAAGGAAAAGGGTTGTGATAATATAGTAGTACTTCCTTTATATCCACAATACGCTTCTCCTACTACCGCTTCTGTGTGTGATGAAGTTTATAGAGTCTTATTAAAAATGCGCTGGCAGCCAAGCATTCAAATCGTTCCTCACTATGAGTCACATCCCTTGTATATAAAAGCATTGGCCAATAGTATAAGTGAAAAAGTAAAGTCTCTTTCTTATACTCCTGACTTAATAATAACATCCTATCATGGAATTCCAGAAAAATATTTTTTGAAAGGTGACCCTTACCATTGCTATTGTTATAAAACTACTAGACTTCTAGAAGAAAAAATGAAATTAAAAATTCCTTTTTTAGTTACTTTTCAATCAAGGTTTGGCCCTCAAAAATGGTTAACTCCTTATACAGACAAGACATTAGAAAGTTTGCCAGCAAAGAAAATTAAAAAAGTACTGGTAATATGTCCTGGATTTTCTTCTGATTGCATAGAAACATTAGAAGAAATTAATATTGAAGCAAAAAATATATTTTTAAATAGTGGAGGAAAAGAATTTGATTTTGTTCCTTGTTTAAATGATAGAAAAGATCATATAGAATTGTTATATAAATTAGTCTTAAAGTATTTATAATTAGAAATGTATTTATTATTTAAATCTTTACATATAATATCTTTTGTCTCCTGGATGGCTGGCTTACTGTATTTGCCTAGATTATACGCTTACCATTGCGAGGAAAAAAATAATAGCAAAACTTATAAAAAATTTTGTTTAATGGAAAAAAGACTTTTAAAATTCATTATGACACCTGCGATGGTTGCCACATGGATATTTGGAATTTCTCTCTACTTAATAAATTTTGAAGCGTTATTTTTGTCAATCTGGTTTGTAATAAAGCTTTTTTTAGTTTTAGCGTTATCTGCTTTTCACGGATATCTTTCAATATGTAGAAAAAAATTTATTTCTAACTCTAATTTAGCTTCTGCAAAATATTACAGAGCAATTAATGAAATCCCTACAATAATTTTAGTATTAGTTGTATTTTTAGTAGTTTTTAAACCTACCCTTTAAAAGTTTTCACTATATCTATACATTGTTCGACATTTTTCGTAGGTGTTTTAGGAAGTATGCCATGCCCTAGATTGAAAATAAAATCCTTTTCTCTCATATCTTTCATGATAGAAATAATTGCTTCTTTCATCTCATTGCCTCCTACTAATAATCTAATAGGGTCTAAATTTCCTTGAAAAATCAACTTTTCTGGTAAAACGTTAATATATTTTTTCATTCTGACCGCTGACCCAAAACTTACTATATCCATATGATCAAAAAAATCTTGATAATCGTAATTAATATTTTTTGAAAAATAGGATATAGGTATTTCAGGATGTCTCTTTTTTATTTCTTTACATATTTTTCTTATAGGAGCAATAGAATACTTTTCTATCGCATTATAATCTAATACATTAGAGTGAGTATCAAATATTTGTACGATATCAGCACCACTTTTTATTTGAGCGCTCAAATGTTCCGTTATAATATTTGTTAACAAATTTATTATCTTATTCATAAGTATTGGCTCTCTACAGGACATTTCTTTAATTTGTGCTAAATCTTTAGTAATATTTCCCTCCACTAAGTATGCAGCTACTGTCCAAGGTGCTCCAGAAAAACCAATTAATGGTTTATCGTAGTTTTTGATTAATTTTTTTACTTCTTTAATACTTTGATAAACGGGACTCAATTTATCATAATCAATTTTTTCCATCCCGTAATTAAAAGTCTCGAATAAATTACTATTTTTAACCGTGGGTCCTTTTGAGGGAATAAAGCTTACTTCTATATTCAAAGTTTCTAATATTATCAAAATATCTGAAAATATTATTCCAGCATCAAAATTAAATTTTCTAATAGGTAGCATTGTAATTTCTTTGACAGCATCTACATCTCTACACATATCAAAAAAACTACTAAAGTTTTCTTTAATGCTGTTGTATTCTTTCATATATCTTCCTGCTTGCCTCATAAACCAAACAGGGGTCTTAGAGAAATCAAATAAACTTTTTATGTTACTACTCATAATATAAATATATATATATATTTGTTGTTGTTGTAATGAATATAATTATAAGGATAAAATTTTATCAACAAAATTATCAACATTATAAATATATTATTTCTTTTAAAAACCTATAAAATATAAATGGTTTTACATTAAATGTAAAAGTTATACACAATTAATAATAACCTATAAAATTAAAATAGATCTATGAATAAGTATATAATTTTCTTAGAATAAACAATAGAAAGTAAATTTTTTTAGTTATTAAAAAAATGTCCACAGTTAATCAACATATATATCTTATATCAGACTCTACTGGTGAAACTGTAGCTACTGTAGCTAGATCTATTTATGCGAGATTTGAAAATATAAATTTTTTAGAAAATAAGTGGGCACTGATAAGAACAGAAAAACAAATAGATAACATAGCAAAAACTATAGTAGAAAAACCAGGAATAGTTTTGTATACCATGATAAATCTAAAGTTAGAAAGTTACTTAAAAAAAAAATGTGCTACAATTAAGGTAAGTGCTCATAATGTTTTGGATAATACAATTAATAAAATAAAGGAATTCTATGAGATAAAACCGGATATGGGACAAGTCCCTGGAAAACAACACTCATTGTCTGAAGATTATTTTGATAGAATTGAGTCTTTACAATATGCAATAGCTAACGATGACGGTCAGAGAGGTACAAACTTAGAAAAGGCAGATATAATTTTTTTTGGTGTTTCTAGAACCTCAAAAACACCAACATCAATTTACCTAGCTAATCAAGGATATAAAGTAGCAAACATCCCTTTCGTTTTAAACCAAGATATAAATCTATCAAACATAAGTAAAAGGACTCTTGTTATTGGATTATTTGCAAGCCCAGAAAGACTTCAACAAATTAGAACTTCGCGACTGCAATCTTTAAGAGAAAATAGATCTACTAATTACATAGATATTGAGGTTTTAAAGAAAGAAATAGAAGAAGCTAAAAAAATTTGTACAAAGAATAAATGGTCTACTATTGACGTTACTAAAAAATCAATAGAAGAAATTGCAGCTACTGCATTAGAATATTTAAAAATTTTTAAAAACAAAGAAATAAAAGATGAAGAATAAAGAAGAAAATATTTTAGGTATTATAGGAAACCCTTTAAAACAATCTATGTCTCCTATTTTACATAATTATTGGCTCAAGAAATATAATTTAGAAGGTAGTTATTGTAAATTTCAATTAAAAAATATAGATAATATCAAAACAGCTGTTAGAGCCTTAAACATAAAAGGTTTAAATATAACTATTCCTTATAAAAAAAAAATTATAAAACAAATAGATAAAATAGACAAAATAGCCAAAACACTTCAAGCAGTAAATACTATAAATAATAGAAACGGAATTTTGGAAGGATATAACACAGATGTAGAAGGCTTTATATTGGGTACAAAAAAGTTAAGCTCTATTAATACACAAAAACCAGCAATAATTATTGGGGCTGGAGGAGCAGCAGAAGCAGTTGTTTATGGATTAAGGTTAATAGGAAATAAAAAAATTTTTATTATGAATAGAACCAAAAGCAAAGCTCAAAGAATAGCAAATAAGTATCAAGAAGTTGAAGTTAGAAAGTGGATGGATTATAGACACATAAACAACGCAAGTATCATAGTAAACACAACTAGTTTAGGTATGATAGGATATCCCTCACTCCCTATATCGCTTAAAAACGCAGACAAGGATACTAAGGTTTATGATATTGTATATAACCCTTTAGAAACAAAGCTCATAAAAGAGGCAAAAAAAAGAAAACTTGAAAATGTAACAGGGCTATACATGTTTTTAGGGCAAGCACAAAAAAGTTTTAAAATTTGGTTCAATATAAATCCAAATTTAGACAAATATTTAGTATTAAAAATAAAAAAAAAGATACAAACTTTATGATAGTTATCGGATTAACGGGGTCAGTTGGTGTTGGAAAAACAGAAACAAGCAATTTTTTTAAAAGAAATAAAATTCCCGTTTTTGAAAGTGATTATGAAATAAATTTGCTTTACAAAAAAAGAGCTGTAATCAAAAAAGTTAAAGAAGAGTTTCCAAAAGCTTTTCTTGATAACAATTTAAGTAAAGAAAAGCTAGCGGAGATAGTTTTCCAGGATACTAATAAACTCAGAGCCTTAGAAGGAATCTTATACACATATTTAAGAGCAAACAGGTGTTCATGGATTAGAAAGAAATTCAGAGAAAAAAAAAGAGTTGTAGTTTTTGATGTTCCTCTTCTTTTTGAAAAAGAAAATGTAGCAAAATATGATAAGATAATTTTAGTTACTTGTTCAGAAAAAGTTCAAAAACAAAGAGTATTAAGGAGAGAAGGATGGAACGAAAAGAGACTTTTTTTAACTAGAAAACAACAGCTTATGGATGAGAAAAAAATAAAACTTGCTGATATAGTTATAAATACAGATAGAGGAAAGAGGTATGTTTTTAATAGAATTACAAATATTTTAAACAAATGTTACTATATTAAGCAGAGAACAAATGATAGAATTATATTTAACTTTCAAAAATGAGAAGAATTGCATTAGATATAGAAACCACAGGCTTAGACCCTAATCAAGGGCATAAAGTAGTTGAGATTGGATGTGTAGAGCTAGAAAATAACTATCCTACAGGAAATTATTTTCAACAATATATAAATCCTGATAGAAAAATGCCAGAGGAGGCCTTAATGATTCATGGTCTTACGGATGAGTTTTTATCAGATAAGCCTATTTTTTGCGCTATTGCAGAAAAGTTTTTAGATTTTATAAAAAATTCTGAACTAGTAATTCATAACGCAAAGTTTGACTTAGGGTTTTTAAATTATGAGCTAGACTTAGCTTCTAAAAAAAACTTATTAGATTTCAATATCATTGATACTCTTTCACTAGCAAGAAAAATTTTTCCTGGAGCATCGAACAACTTGGATGCCTTATGTCGTAGATATAATATTAATCTCACAAAAAGAAAGAAACATGGAGCATTATTAGATGCAGAGTTATTAGCTGATGTTTTTCTTGAAATGAACGGAGGAAGACAGAAAGGAATAGATTTAGAGATAGAAAAAAAAAGTGAACCAAAAAGGCTTTTTAATGATGATAAACAGATGTATTCAAAAAAAATAATTTCCCCTAGCCAAAAAGAGAAACAAGACCATGAAAAAATTTTAAAGGTACTTGATAAGAATCATTGGTAAATTTTTATAAATAATTATATTTACTTTTTTTAATAAAAAATATAGTTATATAAGTATTTATAGGAGAATATTCTGTATATTGATATAATCATTTTTGCTATTGTTGCTGGCGTATTGGCTGCTAATCTTTATAGGGTGTTAGGAAAAAAACCTAATGTAGAGAGCAAAAAGACTCAAGATAAAAATATTAGTTTAGTAAATAAGAATATCGAAAAATCAGAAACAGACTTTGATAGTCCTGAGAAAAATATTATTAGTGCTGAAAAGGGTTTCACTTTAGAGTCATTTTTACATGGAGCAGAAAAAGCTTTTAGAATTATTGTTTCTTCTTATAAAGAAAATAATATTGAATCTGCAGAAAACCTTATTAGCCCAAAGGTTTTTCAAGCTTTTAAGGAACAAACAGAGTCGCAGAATAATTTTTCGCCTATACAGATAACTAATATAAAATCTTCTATAGTTAATATAGAAGTAGTTAATAAGCTTGCAAAAATAAAAGTTATGTTCCTATCTACTCAAAAAAGTAAGTTAGAAAAAAAGGACAAAACTATAGAGGTTAAAGACATATGGACTTTTGAGAAAATAATTGGAAGCAAAGATCCTATTTGGATTTTAGCAGAGGTATCCTCGGAATGAAATTTATAAGTTTGATTTTCGTCTTCTTTTTTTTTTAATAGTTGTGCAAACTACCAAAGACTTTCTGATAAAAATATAAATCCTCTTAAATTTTTAATTAAGAATGAGAATAACTTTAGAGAAGGCATAAAAACTATTTTTAGAGACTGCTTTGAGTTTAAGAATTTTGAGACACCTCATCCCTACAAAGATATATGTAAAAAATATCGTGCAACTGAATTTGAAAAATTTTTCAATGACTTTAATGAAAACTTTAGAATTAAAAAAATGGAGGGAGCTTCTAAAAAAAATTCTACGGGACTTTTAACAGGATACTACGAGCCAGAAATTATAGCCTACAATTATGCTAAAGAAGGCTCATATCCTATATATAAACACCCTAATACAGTAATAGATCAATTAATTGATTATGAAGTTTCTAGAGAGATTATAAATAATGGATATTTGAAAGATAAGAGCTTAGAGATTGCATGGGTAGAAAATGAGATCGAAGCATTTTTCTTACATATTCAAGGTTCAGGAAGACTAATTATTAATAATAATAAAATAATTAAAGTTAGATATGCAGGCAGCAATAAAAAAGATTACTCATCTTTAGGAAGAATTTTAATAGAGCATGGCTTTTTAAAAAAAGAAAACCTAGACATGTACAAAATTAAAGAGTGGCTATATAAAAATAGAAAAAAAGCTAGGCACTTCATGAATATGAATGCAAGATATATATATTTTGAAGAATATAAAGGAGAAATTAAAGGAAGTGCAAGAGTTTCTCTAGTTCCAAATATAAGTATTGCAGTAGATAAAAGGTTTATAAAAAAAGGAGAGGCTATTATAATACAGAATAAAAATAATAGCAGTGATACATTTTTAGGAGTAGCTCATGATGAAGGGGTTGCTATAAAAGGAAACAGCAGAATTGATTTGTTTACAGGTTTTGGTTATAAATCTGAAAATAAAGCCGCAGTTTTAAATAAAAAGATATTTACTTGGAAATTAGAGCCAAAAATATAGGAGACTCCATTGACCAAAATATTAGAAATAAATGATTTGAAAAAATTAGCAAAGAAAAAGTTACCTAAAATGTTTTATGATTACATTGATACAGGCTCTTACTCAGGAGTCACTTATACGAGAAATGAAGAAGATTTTAATAAAATTAAACTAAAGCAAAGAGTAGGCGTTAATATTAAAAATAGAGATTTAAGCACATATATATTGGGAAAAAAGTATAGCCTTCCATTGGGTTTTGCTCCAGTTGGTATGGGTGGAATGATGTATCCCAATGGCGAAGTATTAGCAGCTGATGCTTGTAGAAGCAACAACATTCCGTATATTTTATCTACAATGAGCATTTGTTCAATTGAAAGTGTTGCAGAAAGCACTAAAAGCAGCTTTTGGTTTCAACTATATGTTATGAAAGATAAAGAGTTTGTAAAAAATATCATAAGTAGAGCCCAAAGGGCTAAGTGTGGTGCTCTCGTAGTTACCATGGACTTGCCTCTTTTAGCCCAAAGACATAAAGATATTAGAAATGGTTTATCAGCGCCTCCTAAATTAGGGTTAAATCAAATTTTTCAGCTGATAAGTAGGCCAGAATGGTGCATGAGAATGATTTTTTCTAAAAATAAAACTTTTGGAAATATTTTAGGGCATGCTAAAGGAGTTAAAGATATGACTTCGATAGCTTCTTGGACTAATGAGCAGTTTGATCAAGAGCTCACGTGGGATTATGTTAAATGGATTAAAAAGCTATGGGGAGGACCGCTAATACTAAAAGGAATTTTAGACATTGAAGATGCGGAGGAAGCATTGAATATAGGAGCAGAGGGAATTATAGTTTCTAATCATGGGGGAAGACAACTCGATGGAACCTCTTCTTCAATTTTAGCACTAGAAAAGATAGCAGACAAGATAGGTTCAAGTTTAGAAGTTTATATAGATGGAGGTTTTAGAAATGGAATAGATATATTGAAAGCCAAGGCATTGGGAGCAAAAGCTGTTTTTGTTGGACGCCCTTACTTGTATGGTTTGAGTGCAAAGGGTTATGAGGGAGTGCAAACGACGATTGATATATTTAGAAAAGAAGCTGATATTGCTTTAGCTCTTTGCGGTGAAACTAATATAAACAATCTTAGCAAGAAAAATATTGTAGATTAATTAATGGAAAGAAAATTACAAAAAAATGAATTAGCGTTATGGAAAGAAATAACCAAAGATGATATAAAAATTAATGATTATATTTCAGAAGAAATGACACAGAAAAAAAACATTTCTATTAAAAAAAGAAATTTAATTTTAAAAAAACATTCAGATATTAATAAAGAAAAAAATAATTTAGTTTTTGAAAAAACTGAACTTAAAGAAAATACTTTTCAAGTAAATAAAAGAATGAAGGCTAAACTTGGAAGGGGGCTAATAAGGCCAGAGGCAACTTTAGATCTTCATGGATATAACAGGGTGGAGGCAGAAAAAACTTTAAAAGTTTTCATAAACACTTGCATTAACCAGGAAAAGAGATGTATTTTAATAGTAACAGGAAAAAGAAACACAACATTAGGTGCTAAAAGTATACTAAGAGAATTAGTTCCTAGTTGGTTGGATAGTGAAATGTTAGCATCTCTAGTTTTAGCACATAATTATGCTATTAAAAAAGACGGTGGAGATGGAGCTAGATATGTATTATTAAGAAAAAAAAGGCTGCTAAATGAATAGAATTGCTGAATTAAAAAGAAAAACAAAAGAAACGGAAATTAATTGTAAGGTTAATTTGGATGGAAAGGGAATATATAAGGTTCATACTGGAATAGGATTTTTAGATCATATGATGGAGCAACTCTCAAAGCATAGCGGGATAGATATAGATATTAATGCTATAGGAGACTTGCATATTGATGCACATCACACAACAGAGGATATAGGCTATACAATTGGGAAAGCTATTTCAGAAGCTCTATCAGAAAGAAAAGGAATTAAAAGGTTTGCTAGCTCATATGTTCCAATGGACGAAACCCTTTCGCGAGTGGTAATTGATTTATCAGGTAGGCCATATCTAATCTGGAAAGTCTTTTTTACTCAAACTAAATTAGGTGAAATGGATGCAGAGCTATTTAAAGAATGGTTTCAAGCTTTTTCACAATCATTAGGTGCGAACCTTCATGTGGAGAACATCTATGGCGTTAATAATCATCACATCATAGAATCTTGCTTTAAAGCACTTGCTTTGTCGATAAAAAGCGCAATCAAAGTTTCTAAAAATTTTAAAGATATAGTTCCTTCTACAAAAGGCAAGCTTATTAATGATGGCAACAAATGAATGTTTTAATAGTTAATTACAATTCTGGAAACTTGGCTTCATTATATAATTCTTTTTTAAAGACAGCGACAGATAGAAAAAAAAAAATTAATCTGTCAATAAGTAATAATCCTAAAGATATAGAAAAAGCAGACAAATTAATTTTGCCAGGAGTAGGAGATTTTTATAATTGTAAAAACCAATTAACGAAAATAAAAGGAATGCTAGAAGCGTTGCATAATTTTGTACATATAAAACAAAGACCTTTTCTTGGTATTTGCATAGGAATGCAGTTAATGGCAAAAAAAAGTTTCGAAAGGGTTGAAAGTCTGGGGTTAGGTTTTTTTGATAGTGAGGTAAAAAAAATTTCTCCTAGCACAATTGAAATTAAAATTCCCCACATGGGATGGAACAATATTAGATTAATTGATGATAACTACAAAAAATCATTTTCTTCCTTAGTAGAAGGAGACTATTATTTTGTTCATAGCTATGAAATGGTGTGTAATAAAAGTTCAGATATAGTAGCTACTGTTAAATATGGAAAAGAAATCGTAGCTACAGTAGGAAAAGAAAATATATTAGGAGTGCAATTTCATCCTGAAAAAAGCCAAAAAAATGGACAAAATTTTATAAATGATTTTTTTAGTTGGACACCTTAAATGATTACAGTAAAAAAAACTAATGCCTTTAAAAAAGGGGAGCTAGAAGAGTTAACATCTGCCACCATAGATGCGATTGAGGAGGGTATTGGATTTGGCTGGATTAAACGTCCTCCTAAAAATAAAGTTAGAAAATACTGGAAAGGAGTTTTGCTAGTTCCAAATAGATGGCTCTTTTTAGGACGATACAAAGGTTTAATTGCAGGCTCTCTGCAAGTTGTTACTTTTTCTTCTTCTAATGAAGCCTCAATGTTTAGAGTTTTTATAGATACTCATTTTGTTGCTACTTGGGCAAGAGGCCATGGACTAGCTAAACTTTTGTTAGAGGAGGCAGAAAAGGAATGTAAATTAAATAATTATTCACATGTATTATTGGACGTGCGAGAAACTCAAAAAAGAGCTATAAAGCTCTATGAGCAAATAGGTTATAAGCTTTGGGGAGAATTACCAGTATACCATAAACTAAATGATAAAAAAATGGTATCAGGTAGATATTACTATAAGTATTTAGGTGAGTCATGATAATTTTTCCAGCAATAGACCTTTCTCTTGGTAAAATAGTAAGACTAGAAAAGGGAGACTTTGAAAAAAAAACCATATATTCAAGCAATGTAATAAATCAAATTACTAGATTTGAAAAAGAAGGAGCGCTTTGGGTACATGTGATTGATTTAGACGGTGCATTATCTGGTAAAACCCAAAATCAAAATGCAATTAAAGATATTTTAGTTGCTACAAAATGTAGTGTTCAATTAGGTGGAGGAATTAGATCTTTAGATAAAATAGAAGAGTGGATAAAACTAGGAGTAAAGAGAGTTATAATAGGAACAGCAGCTATAGAGAATGAAACCATAGTTGAGGAAGCAATAAAAGAATTTCCAAATAAGGTTTCAGTTGGACTTGATTTAGTAGATGATAAAGTTGCTATAAAAGGGTGGACAGAAGTAATAAGTAATAGAGACGCGGAGTTTTATTTTAAAAAGTTTTCTGATTTAGGAGTAGAAAGTATAATTTATACAGATATTAGCAGAGATGGACTAATGAAAGGACCCAACCTTGAAAAAATAAATTATTACAAAAATATTATAAATGTTCCTCTAGTAGCTTCAGGAGGAGTTGCATCCTTAAAAGATATATCAGCATTAGCAAGCATGAAGGTTGGAGGGGTTATTGTAGGTAAAGCTATATATGATAAAAAAGTTATATTAAGCGATATGTTTAGATTAGGAAGTTCATGTTAAAATTAAGAATTATCCCATGCTTAGATGTAAAAAATGGCAGAGTAGTAAAAGGAATTAATTTTATCGACTTGGTAGATGCAGGAAACCCAGTAGAACAAGCACAGGTTTATGATGAGCAAGGAGCAGATGAACTTTGTTTTTTAGATATAACAGCAAGTCTAGAAAATAGAGGTCTTTTACTAGATATAGTAAACAAAACAGCAAACAAATGTTTTATGCCTCTTACCGTAGGGGGAGGCGTGAGGTCTGTGGAGGACATAAGAAAACTATTATTTGCAGGAGCCGATAAAGTTTCTATTAATTCTTCAGCAATTTTAAACCCAGAGTTAATTACAGAGGGGGCAGATAGTTTTGGCAGCCAATGCATAGTTGTAGCAATAGATGCTAAAAAAACAAAAAATAGCAGCATTAAAAGCGGATACGAGGTATTCTCACATGGGGGAAAGAGGCCAACAGGGTTAGATGCTATAAAATGGGCGAAAAAGGCAGTAAACCATGGTGCAGGGGAATTATTAATTACTTCTATGGATAGAGATGGAACAAAGAAAGGGTTTGATTTAGTTTTAACTAAAAAAATAAGCTCAAATGTACCGGTTCCTATAATTGCATCTGGTGGAGTAGGAAAACTAGAAGATTTCGTAGATGGGTTTAAAATAGGAGGCGCATCAGGGCTTTTAGCGGCTTCTGTTTTTCACTTTGGCAAGTATAAGATTAGTGAAGTAAAAGAAAGGTTAAAAAATGAGGGACTCCCTGCTAGGATATAATAATGCAAAAAAAAGAAAATAGTTTGGGCCTAACTTTATCTTATTTAGAGGATCTTATACGCAGTAAAAAAAACTCAAGTAATTCAAGCTATACCACTAAATTAATTAAGGGGGATATAAATAAAGTAATTCAAAAAGTAGGAGAAGAGTCAACAGAGGTAATAATAGAGGCCACATTAAAAAACAAAGAAAGAACGATATATGAAAGCGCAGACCTCTTGTATCACTTATTAGTTATGTGGAGCAAGTTAAATATAAATCTAGAAGAAATAGCGGAAGAATTAAATAAAAGAAAAAAATAAGATTTTAAAATGTCATATAATAAAAATAATATATTTGCTAAAATTTTGAGAAAAGAAGCAAATGCAGAAGTTATTTACGAAAACGAATATGTTTTTTGCTTTAAAGATATTTTTCCAAAGGCTAAAATTCATATTTTGATTATACCTAAAAGTGAGTACACGGATATATATGACTTTTCAAAAAACGCATCTAGTGAGGAAAAAGAAAGCATTTTTGTTGCTTTTGATAATTTAATTGAATTATTTAAGCTTGATAAAAAAGGCTGCAGGATAATAACAAATTTTGGGATAGATGGAAGGCAGGAAGTAGAACATCTTCATTTTCATTTTCTTGGAGGGCAAGATATAGGCAATATGATCAGTTCGTAGATTAAAAAAATTTTTTTTCGACGCTTTTCCAAAACTTTTCTGCAATATTATCTTTATTAAAATGATTTATTTCTCTAATGCAAGTTGGTGAGGTAACATTAATTTCTGTTAAATAATTATCAATTACATCAATACCAGCAAAAAAAAGATTTTTTTCTTGTAGGGTTTTTTTGATTTTTTTACATATTTTTAAATCGTTTTTAGTAAGTTTCGTTTTTACAGCTCTTCCTCCAATATGGAGGTTTGCTCTGACCTGTTTTTCATTAGGCATTCTATTTATAGCTCCTACAGGCTCTCCATTTATTAAAAGTATTCTTTTATCTCCTTTAGAAACATCATTTATAAACTTTTGAACAATAAAATGCTCTTCATATTCTAAAAACTTTTCTATTATAACACTCAAATTTGGGTCATTTAAAGAGGTTAAGAAAACATCTTTTCCACCATTTCCATAGAGAGGCTTAATAATAGATTTTTTATGAATAGATAAAAAGTTATTTATTTCTTTAATATTTCTAGAAACTAAAGTGGGAGGCATTAAATCATAAAAGTTTGTGACTAGTAGCTTTTCAGGTGAATTTCTGATAGAAGAGGGATTATTCAATACTAATGTTTTTCCTTTTATTTTTTCTAATAGATAAGTTGCAGTAATGTATTTCATATTAAAAGGAGGATCTTGCCTAATTAATACTACATCAAAGGAGCTTAAACTTTTTTTACTTTCTTCAGACAAACTAATATAGTTTTTTTTTGTAATATCAATATTTTTTACTTGTTTACAAAAAACCTTTGGAGTGTTGTTTTCAAGTGTTAAATCCTCAACATGATAAATGCTAACTTTATAAAAGCGCTTTATAGCTTCTTCCATTAAAGCTAGGGTGCTATCAGCTTTCTTATCAAGGAGCTCGGGAGGATCCATTTGAACAGCAATTTTTAATTTACTCATTTGAGGTTTTTCTACTTGGAGAGTTTTTGTCTACTACCAAATTTATGATTTTTCTGACTCCAGCAACATTTGCAGCATGATAGAGAACTTTATCTAATTCTTCTTGATTTTGGGAAACCCCAATTATATAGAGTATTCTATTTTCAGTAGTACTTGAATAATTTACTTCAGATATGGCTTTATCTGTAAGCAACATTGCTTTAAACTCAAGACTTATTCTAGCGTCCTTTAAGTAATCTATTACGCTTTCTTTCCCTACTACTATATAATCTGCTATTTCTTTAACACCATTAATATTTTTTACAATGGATGTGGCAGAGCTTTTAGAACTTTCATTCACAACTGTTCCAACTAATAGAACTTTTCCTTCAAATACTATCACTTTTATTTTAGAAAAAATATCATCATAGTTAGTAGAAAAGAAAACCTCCTCTATTTTAGTTTTTATTATTATGTCCTTTGCTGCTTGCTCCGGACTTCTTTCTTGTACTAATATTATACCTCCTGAAGCAGTTCCTCCAACTAATAATTGAGTACAGGAAATACTGTTCATAGATATGACGAGGGATAGTAAAAGTTTAATAAATATATTTACTTCTTTCATATTATTTAGTTAAGGCTATACACCTTTTATATATAACTTCTCTGCTTTCACTAGAACTTTTTGCTAGCATTGAGGCAACTTGTGAAGGTTTTAAAGTCTTTAATTCTTTTAGCAATACATCATTAGAAAAAATTTCCTCTTTAATTTTGGTATTTAACTCCAATATAATTGTAAACTCTCCCTTTATTTTCAAATCATTTTTAATATATTTTTCAAAGTTAGTGATGTCAACATATATGACTTCTTCATGAATTTTTGTTAGTTCTCTCGTTATAATTAACTTCGCACTCTCATACCAATTAAAAATCAGCTCAACTAAAAATTTAATTCTTTTAGACTTTTCAAAGACTATAATAGGTATATTTAAAGAAGAGTATCTTTTTAATATTTTAATATAATCAGTTTTTTTTCTTGCAATAAAACCTAAAAATAAGAATTTGTCTGTTTTTGCTCCTGAAATAACAATGCTAGCAGTAATAGCACTGGGGCCAGGGATTGAGATAATTTGCATTTTATTTTTAAGGGCTTCTTGAACCAACTTATACCCAGGATCTGAAAGCAAAGGTGTTCCTGCATCAGATACAAAAGATATGACTTTACTATTATTAATGTCATTTATTATTCTTCTTGTTTTAAAGGGGCCGTTGTGATCATTATATGAGATCCATTTTTTGTTGCTAATTTTAATATTCAATAGTTTAAATAAATTTTTAGTCACCCTTGTATCTTCACATACAATTACATCTGAATTAGTTAAAATATAAATTGCCCTTAGAGTAATATCGTATCTATTACCTATAGGAGTTGATACGATATAAAGAGCATTTTTAAGTTCTATCTTTTTATTATTAGTTAAATCTGTTAAAAGCATATTAGAAATATGATAAAATATAAGTTTATAATTAATAAATTAAGCTTTTACTTAATATTTTTTGTTATAACTGCATGTGCAGTTAATGACAAGGAGGCTTTTAATATTATTGATGAAGCAAAAAAAATATTCTTAGACTTTCCTAAAGATGAAGAGAATGAAAAAAAAGAAAAAGTTTTAAAAGCAAAAGAAGCAACTAAAAAGAAACAGAAATTAACTAAAAAAGATCGCGTTGTAGAAAAACAAATAAGTAATGACCATCAGCATAATATTTTGAAAGAAGGTTTGAATAATGAAAAAAAAGAAACTCTTTTAGATAAAGAG
>MDTE01196774.1_pt1 | contig 15841 bp, 14 predicted proteins | sample 811231 | NCBI WGS metagenome assembly MDTE01 (sample SAMN05326651, study PRJNA326480) | marine metagenome | isolation source: seawater | place: Indian Ocean: Red Sea | collected 2010
GGGATTGCTTCTGTTAGGCTTTCTAAACATTGCAACGATTGATGAAGTTTTAATTATTTGTTCCACACCTGCATTTACTCCAGCTTTTAAAACTCTTAACGTTCCATTTACAGCAGGAGGCAACAAAATTTCTCTATTATTTGAGACCTTCATAGGAAAAGGGGAGGCAATATGGAATATATATTTACATCCTTTTGCTGAGTCATTCCATCCATCATCTTTTATAAGATCTAACTCAACAAATGATAATTTATCAGTAGAAGCGTATTTACCTATAGTTTCTTTTGTTTGGTCAATTAATTTTTTATTTCTTACTGTTCCCAAAACTTCATAGCCAGCTTTTAATAATTCTATTGCAGTGTGCTTCGCAATCCATCCGCTTATTCCAGTTAATAAAACTTTAGTGCTCATGTTTTTCTATTCCATGTTTCTCGAGAAGATCATGCATTCTTTGATGTTCTTTATAAGTTAAGCTATAAAAAATAGCTATAGAGGCAATTGAGCCAATAATCACTCCCTGAACAAATCTAAAGATTGTTTTTCTATTTCTAGCTTTAGTATCATCATTCATTTTTTTTCCTCTTTGCTTGGCTTCATAAAATTTAAAAATAGCATAAGAAAGTAAAATTATGCTCAAAATCCATGATATTGGATGATTTACAACTGCTAAAAGTGAACCACCAAATAAGGCAGCGATAAAACCAGTTATCCAACAAATCGGGCACATAAATTTATTATTTTGAAGATAAAAATTTCTCTACTTCAAGTGCAGCCATGCAACCCATTCCTGCCGCAGTAACTGCCTGTCTAAATATTTTATCTTTAACATCTCCTGCTGCAAAAACACCAGGCACATTAGTCACAGTAGAGTCTGGTTTAGTAACTATATATCCTTCCTTATCCATATTTATTTGATCTTTAAAAAGAGCAGTAGCTGGATCATGTCCTATGGCAATGAAAAGACCGTCCACCTTTAATTCTGAAGTTTTATTAGTTTTTACATTTTTAATTCTAATACTTTTTACTGACTTTGGATTTTTTTCTCCTATAACATCCTCGACAACACTATCCCAAATAATTTCAATTTTTTTATTCGCCTTTAATTTTGCTTGAAGCATTTTTTCGGCTCTTAATTCATTTCTTCTATGTATTAGTTTAACTTTAGATGCAAATTTTGTTAAAAACATTGCTTCTTCTACGGCAGCATTTCCACCTCCAACAACAGCAACTTCTTTTTCTTTAAAAAAGAAACCATCACATGTTGCACATGCTGAAACACCAAATCCTCTATATTCTTGTTCTGATTTTAAATTTAACCATCTTGCTTGAGCTCCTGTGGAAATAATAAAACTGTCTGCAGTGTAAACTTGACCACTATCTCCAATAGCTTCAAAAGGCTTTTTTGATAGATTCACTTTTTTAATATGATCTTGTATCATTTCTGTTCCAACAGCTTTTGCTTGACCTTTCATTTCTTCCATTAACCAGGGTCCTTGTATCACTTTTGAATATCCAGGAAAGTTTTCTACGTCAGTAGTCGTAGTTAATTGACCTCCAGGCTCAGATCCAAAAACTAGAATTGGCTTCAACATAGCTCTTGCAGCATATATCGCGGCTGTATAACCCGCAGGTCCGGATCCAAGAATAAGCACTTTAGAATGTTTTGTCATATTTAGAGAGAGATATAGGTATTTTTAAAAAAATTTAAAGTTGTAAAATTTACTCAAAAGTATCGTTATACTGCTGATTAACTCTTACAAAAGTCGTACACTTGCTTAACTGTTTTAAAGACGGTGCACCAACATAGGTGCAACTACTTCTCAAGCCGCCCAAAATATTTAGAATTGTGTCTTTTATTTTTCCTCGATATTTTAATTGTACTTTTTTTCCTTCACTGCTTCTGTAATCTGCGTGGCCACCGTAATGCTTATTTAATGCAGTCTCTGAACTTGAACCATAAAATTCAATTAATTTATGTCCATTTTTTTTAACCACTTTTCCACCACCTTCATCATGTCCTGCAAACATACCTCCTAACATAACAAAGTCAGCACCTCCACCAAATGCTTTTGCAACATCCCCGGGACAAGTACATCCTCCATCAGCAATAATATGTGCGCCTAAACCATGTGCTGCATCAGCACATTCAATAACTGCACTCAATTGAGGATATCCTACGCCTGTTTGAATACGCGTGGTACAAACACTTCCAGGGCCTATTCCTACTTTCACAATATCGGCACCAGCTAAAATTAATTCTTGTGTCATATCAGCAGTAACTACATTCCCCGCAATTATTGTTTTGGTTGGATATTTCTTTCTTACAGAACTTACAAATTTACTAAAATGATCTGAATAACCATTAGCTATGTCAATACATATAAATTCAAAAAAACTAAATTCCTTTAAAATCTCATTTACTCTTTTGTAGTCTTCATCACTTGTTCCAGTGCTTAGTACCAAATGAGAGAATATTTTTTTTATTCGGGAAAATTTTTTTACAGCCTTTAAATCGTGCTGTTTTGTTAAACAAGTCATTATTTTATGTTCAGCAAGCTTCTCAGCCATGTGCAATTCTCCGACACCATCCATATTAGCAGCCATCAAAGGTATGCCCGACCATTCGTGATTACTGTATTTAAATTTGTAGGTGCGATCGAGCTTTACATCCTTACGGCTATGTAAGGTGCTTCTTTTTGGCCGAAATAGGACATCGGCATAATCCAACTTGATATCTTCTTCAATACGCATACTTCCATAGAGGATGTATAAAGGGTTATCATTTAAATAAAAAGCTATTCTATTTTTTACATGTGGATAAATAGAACATACAAATATATAAAGTATTTTATGTTGAAGCTAAAAGCACTTCTTTTAACCCAAGGAATGCACGGAATGATAAGTCAGGTTGAGGGCTTGGCAAAAGCATTAAATTTAAGTTTTAGGCATGAAACAATACAACTTAAAAAATTATGGAATTATGTACCGCCAAAATTCACACCAGTTTTTGACGGTGTTTTAAACAAGAAATTTATTTGCGACTCTAAAGTTATCATCTCATGTGGAAGAAAAAGCGTAATACCCTCTATTTTGCTAAAAAGAAGATTTAAAAAAGAAATATTTAATATTCACATACAGGACCCAAAAATAGATATTAAAAACTTTGATGCTATCATATGTCCAGAGCATGATAATTTGATGGGAGAAAATATAATAACTACTAAAGGTGCAATTCACTATCTTACAAATAGAGAGATACAAAAAAATGTTAACTATTTAAAACCAAACAATGCAAACAAAAAAATTATCACCTTCATACTTGGCGGTCCGAATAAGTATTATAGTTTTTCAGAAAAACAAATGGACAAAATGTTTGCTAAAGTGAAAAATATGTTTGTGTCCTCGAAGTATAAATTAATTATCATACCTTCTTATAGAACACCGGAAAGTATAATTAAGATGGCTTATAATTATTTCAATCAAGATCATTTGGTTATAAAGGAAAGAGACAAAAAAGCTTACTTATCATCATTAGGTCTTGCAGATACTATAATAGTTACTTGTGACTCTACATCCATGATATCTGAGGCTGCTATTACCGGTAAACCAGTATATGTTGCACAAATGTCTAATAAAATTAGTATACATAGATTTGAAAAATTTTATAAATTGTTTAGAGATTTGGGTATAATTAGAAATTTAGAGGATAAAATTGAACATTGGACTTATGACGGACTTGATGAAGTTAATCGCGCAGCTGCCTTAGTGAATGAAAGAATGAAAAAAAATGGAATTATTTAACTCACTTAAAACAAGATTAGAAACTTATGATAAGCCTTTTAGGCACTGGGCATTAAATAAGCCTTTGACTGATTTAGCTGTGCAAGAAATTTGTAATGCTGATATTGCAAATCCTATTCAAGAAGGTTTAGAATATGATGGAACAAGAGCAATAGACGGTGGTGAAGGTATATTTAGGGAAGGCATTAAAGACGGTGGAAAAGCAAAAAAATTCAGGTGCTTTATAACGAATGAGAATTCAAAAAAATTCCCACAGCTTTTAAATTTTATTAATGAATTGACATCAAAAAATGTCCAGCAATATATTAGCGAGTTAATAAAAAAAGATTTAAAAAACTCTTTTGTAAGATTAGAGGTAATTTGTGATAGAAAAGGTTTTTGGCTTAAACCCCATTGCGATATTAAGGAAAAATTATTATCATCATTGGTATTTGTTAATCCATTTAATGAGTCAGAAAATTTAGGTACAGATTTTTATGACGAAAAACTAAATAAAGTTAAAACAGTTCCATATAAAAATAATTATGGATATTTTTTTAGTAGTGGACCTAATACTTGGCATGGAATGGAAAAAAAAGAGATTAAAAAGGAAAGAAGATGTATACAAGTAAATTATGTTTCTTTCAAAACTGACTGGAAAGTGAAAGCTTAATCGGATATGTTACAAAGCATGGTAAATGTGAATACATACAAATGTTCAAAATGTGGAATGTCAGTGAATGCTACTTGCGGCAAATGCAATTCACCGCTAGTTAATGATAATTTAAAACTTGAAGACGGGAAGCAGGTTCAAATTTCAAAATGTCCTAATGACCATGGTAAAATAAAGTCACCTTTGTGTTGTGGTCAAGATATGGTTTGCCAGGCTTAAAATTCTAATTATCTTGGAGAGCTCTTACCTTAAGAGGATATTTTTTTAAGGCTTCAATAGATTCCACACAAGCGTTTGCTGCCGGCATAGTTGTAAAATAAGGAATTCTATTCATCAAGCTGGATCTTCTCAAACTAAACGAGTCAGAAACAGAATTTTTACCTTCTGTAGTATTGATTACTAAAGCAATACTTTTGCTATTTAGCTTTTCTACTATGTGAGGAGATCCTTGACTAACCTTGTTAACTTTTTTGCACTTAATTCCTTTGGATATTAAATATTTTGCAGTTCCAGATGTAGCACAAATTGAAAATCCTAGCTTTTTTAATTTTTTTACATTATCTAATATTTTTTCTTTATCTTTATCTTTTACTGAAATGAAAGCAGTTCCTTTTAAAGGAATGCTATTATTACTGGCTATTTGGCTTTTCGCAAATGAAAGACCAAAGTTTGTATCAAAACCCATCGCTTCTCCAGTTGATTTCATTTCAGGACCTAAAAGAACATCTACTTCTGGGAATCTGTTAAAGGGAAATACCGCTTCTTTCACTGCAAATATATTTTTATTTTTTTTGTTTAGGTCAAAGTCAGATAATTTTTCTCCCGCCATAACTCTCGAAGCTATTTTTGCTATTGGAAGGCTACTTGCTTTTGAAACAAAAGGCACAGTTCTACTTGCCCTCGGATTAACCTCTAAAACATAAATATTTTTATCCTTAATCGCAAATTGAATATTGATAAGACCAACTACTTTTAAGGCTAGGGCTAACTGTTTTGTTTGTTTTTCTATTTCAATTACAATTTCATCGTCCAATGTATATGGAGGTAACGAACATGCGGAATCGCCAGAATGAATTCCTGCCTCTTCTATATGTTCCATAATTCCAGCAACAAATACATTTTTGCCATCAGATATAGCATCGACATCAACTTCTATGGCATCATTAAGAAACTTATCTATTAAAACAGGGTTTGAACCTGATACTTTTACTGCCTCATCTATATATTTTTTTAGATCTGAATGATTATAAATAATCTCCATTCCTCTACCTCCAAGAACGTATGAAGGTCTTATAACAATCGGAAAACCGATTTTTTTACTGATTTCAATGGCCTCAAATTTATTTTTTGCAATGCCACTCTCTGCTTGTTTTAAATTTTCTTTAACTAATATTTCTTTAAATCTTTCTCTGTCCTCAGCTAAATCTATCGAGTCAAATTGAGTCCCTAAAATCGGAATATTATTTTTTGCAAGTGTCTTTGCTAACTTTATCGGTGTTTGTCCACCAAATTGTGCAATTACGCCAAGCAATTTTCCTCTTTCCATCTCTTTATTTATAATATTTAGGACATGTTCTTCTACTAAAGGCTCAAAATATAATCTGTCACTTGTGTCATAATCAGTTGAAACAGTTTCTGGATTACAATTAACCATGATTGTCTCAAATGACTTATCTTTCAAAGCAAAACTTGCCTGACAACAACAATAATCAAACTCTATACCCTGGCCGATTCTATTTGGACCACCTCCTAATATTATGATTTTTTCTTTATCTGTAGGGTTAGACTCACAGGACGAAAAGTCACCAGCTAATTTTTGATAAGTAGAGTACATATAAGGAGTTTCTGATTTAAATTCTGCCGCACAAGTATCAATTTTCTTAAACACAGGAAATACATCCAATTGTTCTCTCTGTTTTTTAACCAAATTTACATCAGTATTGGTTAGTTCTGCAATTTTATCATCAGAAAATCCTATAGATTTGACAAAAGTTAATTCCTCAAATGTTTTTGGTAGACCATATTTTATCAATTTTTTTTCTTCATCAACTAATTCTGATATTTGCTCCAAAAACCAAGGGTCAATATTTGTTGATTTATAAATATTCTTAAGATTAATTTTTCTTCTTAAAGCTTCCGCAACAATAATGAGTTTATCAGGTAAATTTTTTCCTAATTTTTTTTTTAACTCCTTGTCAGATAGTTCACTAAGTGGATCTAGTCCTTTATAACCTATCTCCAATGAGATCAAACCTTTCTGCAAAGATTCTTTAAAATTTCTTCCTATTGACATTGCTTCTCCAACTGATTTCATGGAAGTTCCTAATTTAGCTTTAGTTGATTTAAATTTTTCGAAAGTGAATCTTGGAATTTTTGTAACAACGTAATCTATTGTTGGCTCGAAAGATGCAGGTGTTGTACCTGTAATTTCATTTGTTAATTCATCAAGAGTGTAACCAATAGCTAATTTCGCAGCTACTTTTGCAATTGGAAAACCTGTGGCTTTAGAGGCTAAAGCAGAAGATCTAGAAACTCTTGGATTCATTTCTATAATAACCATTCTTCCATCTTTTGGATTTATAGCAAACTGAACATTAGATCCACCTGTCTCAACACCAATTTTTCTTAAACATTCAATCGATGCATTTCTCATAACTTGATATTCTTTATCTGTAAGAGTTAATGCAGGAGCAACTGTTACTGAGTCACCAGTATGTATTCCCATTGGATCTACATTCTCAATTGAGCAAATAATGATACAGTTATCTTTTTTATCTCTGACAACTTCCATTTCAAATTCTTTCCATCCCTCGAGAGACTCTTCAACTAAAACTTGATTTTCAGGTGACTCTGTTAGACCAGACTTTATCAAATCGAAGAATTCTTTTTTATTTTTTGCAATACCTCCACCCGTTCCACCTAATGTAAAAGAGGGTCTAATGATTGCAGGTAAACCAATTTTATTTAAAACTTTTTTTGATTTGTTAAATGAATTAATAATTTCAGATTTAGGTAAATCTAAATTAATTTCTTTCATTGATTTTCTAAACAAGTCTCTATCTTCAGCTCTAGATATTGCTGCAGCTTTTGCTCCAATTAATTCAACTTTATTTTTTTTGAGTATACCTTTCTTCTCCATTGAAATTGCTGTATTAAGAGCAGTTTGTCCTCCCATTGTTGGTAATATTGCACACGGCTTTTCTTTTTTAATTATTTTTTCAACAATTTCTGTTGTAATTGGCTCTATGTATGTTTTGTCTGCAACTTCGGGATCTGTCATTATTGTTGCAGGATTTGAGTTGATTAATATAACCGTGTAACCTTCATCTTTTAAAGCTTTACAAGCTTGAGTTCCAGAGTAGTCAAATTCACATGCCTGTCCGATCACAATCGGACCCGCTCCAATGACTAAAATTTTTTTAATATCTTTTCTTTTTCCCATTTTTTTTAGCTTTTGTTATATTTTTTAAAAATTTATCAAATAAATACTTGCTGTCCTGTGGACCGGGGTTTGCTTCAGGATGATATTGTACAGAGAATAATCTTTTTCCTTTAACCTCTATACCTTCTATACTTCCATCAAACAAAGACTTATGCGTTACTATTACCGAACCTGGTATTGATTTAGCGTCTACCTCAAAGCCATGATTTTGACTTGTAATTTCAACTTTATCAGTTGTTAAATCCTTTACTGGATGGTTAGCACCTCTGTGACCGAGCTGCATTTTTTTTGTTTTTGCTCCTAGAGCCAGAGATAATATTTGATGACCTAAACAAATTCCAAATATAGGAATTTTTTTACTAATTAATTTTTTTATTATTGGAATTGCATATTTTCCTGTCGCCGCTGGGTCTCCAGGGCCATTAGATAAAAAAATTCCATCAGGCGTTAGCTTTATTATTTTTTCTGCAGGACAATTTGCTGGAACTACAGTTACTGAACAATTAATATCCGAAAAACATCTAAGTTGATTTTTTTTAATACCATAATCTATAGCTACTACTTTAAATTTATTTTTTTTATTCTTTATATATCCTTTTTTTTTATCCCAAGATTTTAGAGATGGCCAGTTATATATATTTTTACAGGTAACTTTTTTTGCTAAATCAAGACCTAAAAGACCATTCCATGATTTACATTTGTTTATAAGATCTCCCAAATTATGTTTACATTTTCTTGAAAATTGAATAGTGCCCTTGGGAGCGCCTTTATCTCTTATATAATTTGTAATTACTCTAGTATCTAATCCAACGATACCAACTATTTTTCTTTTTTTTAACCATTCATCTAATTTTTTTATAGATCTATAGTTTGATGGATTAGTTACGTTTGAGTTAAATATCACACCTTTTACCCAAGCTTTATCAGCTTCGTTATCCTCAGGATTAGTACCAACATTTCCTATGTGCGGAAAAGTAAAGTTAATAATTTGATCCGAATATGAAGGGTCTGTTATTATTTCTTGATAACCAGTTATTGAGGTATTAAAGCAAACTTCTCCAATTGCGTAACCCTCGTGGCCTATACCTTTGCCATAAAAATTAGTGCCATCTTCAAAAACTAAAATACCTGTTGAAAAATTATGTGAATTATTTTTTTCTTTTTTTTCAATCTGTCTCAAATACAACTCATGAGTTAAAGAAAAACCTCTTAAATGGGGTTTTGCGCAACATATGAAAAAGGTTAACAATCGTCAACCCCATTCTTTTTTCTTTTGAAAAAAAATGTGATTAAAGTAAGTTTAAAAAATTATATGTCCCTACAGATAAAAATAGAAAATAAGCTTAATGAGGCTTTAAAATCAAAAGACAAAAAAATCTATTCAACTTTAAGATTAGTTATTGCTGCTATAAAAGACACAATAATTGCTAAAAAAATTAAAGATAAAAAAACATTACCAGATAATGACTTGATAAACCTTCTCAAAAAGATGGTTAAACAAAGAAATGATTCTTGCGATGCTTACAAAAAGGCCGGTAGAAACGAATTGTTGGAAAATGAAATGTCAGAAATTAAGGTCATAAATGAATTTTTGCCTAAACAATTAAGCGATGAAGAAACCAAGAAAATATGTATTGAGGCTGTTAAAAAGGTTGGAGCAAGTTCTATGAAAGACATGGGTAAAGTAATGGGGGAATTAAAAAAAGGATATTCAGATGTCTTAGATTTTTCCAAGGTAAGTAAAATAATTAAGGAGAATTTGAATTAAAGTGAAATATCCAAAAAACTATTTAGACGAAATTAAGCTTAGGCTAAAAGTTTCTCAAGTTGTAGGCAAAACTGTTAAACTTAAAAGAAGAGGTAAAGAATTTATAGGTCTTTCACCATTTACAACCGAAAAAACCCCATCTTTTACAGTTAGTGACGAAAAAGGATTTTATCATTGTTTTAGTTCTGGTGAACACGGAAATATTTTTGATTTTTTAATGAAAACACAATCTTTTAAATTTGGTGAAGCAGTAAAACAGTTAGCTTCTCAAGCAGGAATGCAGCCATTTAAATTTACAAGTTTTGATATAGAAAAAGAAAAAAGATACGAGGTTTACAAAAATATTTTAAAAGATTACACAGAACATCATCATAAAATAATTTTGCCTAAAGACTCTGAGGGACACAAATACTTAATCAAAAGAGGAATTAATCAAGAAGCAATTTCAGAATTTAAGTTAGGCTTTGTTCCAAAAAATTCTGATTACTTCAACATTCTTTCTAAAAAGTTTTCCGAAGAAGAAATTTTACAAACTGGACTTTTTTACAAGAGTGAAAAAAATAATAGATTTATAAATAGATTTCATTCAAGAATAATTTTTCCAATAAAGAATATTATAGGTGATACCATCGCCTTTGGGGGGAGAATTATTGATAATTCGAAAATTGCAAAATATATAAATTCACCTGAGACAGAATTTTATAAAAAAGGAAGGCATGTATTTAATTTAGAAAAGGCAAAATCTTTTCCTAAAAAAAGTGAAGAAGTTATTATTGTTGAGGGATATATGGATGTTATTAGTGTCTATTCCTCTGGTATTAAAAACGTAGTTTCAAACTCAGGCATTGCTTTAACCGAAAACCAAATAAACATAATCTGGAAATTTTTTTCATATCCAATAGTTTGTTTAGACGGTGATGCCAGTGGTCAAAAGGCTGCTTTACGTATTGCAGAAAACCTCTTACCACTTATAAAAGAAAATAACAAAATTGGTTTTGTATCCTTAACCAGAGGAATGGACCCTGATGATTTCATTAAAGAAAAAGGAATAAATAATTTTCAAAAATTTGTAAAAACTAATTTATCTATTGAAGAATTTATTTGGAAAATATACTTAAATGAGCTAGATCGATCAGATCCTTTTGCAGTTTCAAAATTTGAAAAAAAATTTAAATATTTATGTCAATCCATTAAAGATGAAACTTTAAAAAAACATATTTTAGAACATTATTTGGAGAAAATAAGGAATTTAACTCCTTTACAAATTTTTAATAAGACTAAAAAAAGAAATAACTTAAAAGTTCTAAGTGAAACCAAAAAAGTTGTTAAAGCAAGAGATCATCTTTCAAAGGAAGAAATAAAAGAGTATTCAATACTTTATATCATGTTAAATTTCCCTAAAATTATTTTACCAAGATCTGCAATTTTTAATGATTTAAGTTTTTCTTCAAAAAGCTTAAATGATCTAAAGACAGAACTTATAAAATTAATAGTTGAAGATAAATTTAACGATAAAAATATTGAAATTATGAAGGTTAAATATCCAAGACTGATTCAAGATATCAACCAAAATTCATTTATTAAAAGTATTTTCTTAAAGAAAGATGAAGGACAGCAAATAGATTTGCTGAATGAAATATTAAAAGAACTTAATGAAATTAAATTTTCTAAGAGAATCGACGAGCTTGAAAATAAACTCATGAAGGATTTTGATGAAAAGTCCTATTCTGACTTAATGGAGTTGAAAAGCCAAAGAAATAAAGAGTAATTTAAGTATAGATTTTTAATAATTTGTATCTATATATAGTATTAGAAATCTGCATATATTTTCTATGAAAAAAAAACTAATAACAAAATCTTTTGAAAGACTTCTTGATAAGGGTTTACAAAGAGGTTTCATCACTTACGAGGAGTTAGGAAAATCGTTAGGAAAAAGAAATATCTCAAGAGAAAATGTTGAAAAAGCAATATGTATTATTTTTGATAAAAAAGTTTCCTTAGTTCAAAAAAAGGGCGATTATCAAAAACCTAAAAAGAAGGATGCAGCTTCAGAACAATCAGACAAAACTTCTGATAAAAGCGACGATCCAATAAGAATGTATTTACGTGAGATGGGTGGTGTTGAACTACTATCCAGAGAAGGTGAAATAGCAATTGCAAAAAGAATTGAAGCTGGAAAAGACCTTATGATAAATGCTTTGACACAAAGCCCTTTAATTGCAAAAAAAATGTTTGAATGGAAAGATCAATTAGAAAAGGGTGAGTTATTAATAAGAGATATAATCGATATAGACTCAACCTATGAAGATTTTGAAAGTTCGGCAGAAGATACAGAAAAGAAAGTTAAATCTAAGAAAAATAAAGAAATTAAGTTAAACAAAAAAGATAAAGAGTCTGATACAAACCCAGATTCTTCTGAAAAAAGCCCAGAGTCCCAATATGATGAAGAAGACGAATTTAATGTCTCTCTTGCGGCAATGGAAGAAGAAATTAAACCAAGGGTAACAAAAATTATAGAAAATTTATCTAAGTATTATGCAAAATTAAAAAAATACCAAATTGAAAAACTAAACTGTCTTTTAAATGGAAAAGAACTTTCAATATCAAAAAATAAAAACTTTAAAAAAATTCAGGGAATTTTAGTTGAAGGTTTTAAAAACTTACAATTAAGTAGCTCTGTAATAGAGGAATTAGTTCAAAACCATTATAAAGAAAATAAAAAAATAATTTCACTTGAAGGGGTATTATTAAGGCTAGCAATCGAAAGTAAAATTTCAAGATCTGAATTTTTAAAATATTATCTTGGGAATGAGGTAAATCCAAAATTTGAAAGTTTCTTGCAGGAAAATAAGGTTTGGAAAAATTTCTTTAAAAAACACAGAAAAGATTTTGATGAAATTAGAAACAGATTAGTCGAATTAAGTAAAAAAATTGAACTTCCGGTTGGAGAGTTCAAGGAACTCGTTAAAAGAATTCAAAAGGGTGAAAGAGAGTCACGAATTGCAAAAAAAGAGATGGTAGAAGCAAACTTAAGATTAGTGATATCAATAGCAAAAAAATATACAAATCGAGGTTTACAATTCTTGGATTTAATACAAGAAGGAAATATTGGTCTTATGAAAGCAGTAGATAAATTTGAATATAGAAGGGGTTACAAATTCTCAACTTATGCCACTTGGTGGATAAGACAAGCGATAACTAGATCAATCGCAGATCAAGCAAGAACAATAAGAATTCCTGTACACATGATTGAAACAATTAACAAAATAGTTCGAACGCAAAGACAAATATTAAGTGAATTTGGCAGAGAAGCAACTCCTGAAGAGCTAGCAAAGAAGTTAGCCATGCCTTTGGAAAAAGTTAGAAAAGTTTTAAAAATTTCTAAAGAACCAGTTTCACTTGAAACACCGGTAGGAGACGAAGAAGATAGTAGCTTAGGCGATTTCATAGAGGATAAAAATGCCCTACAACCGTTGGATACAGCGATAAGATCTAATCTTAGTGAGTCAACTACTAAAATTTTAGCCTCGCTTACTCCAAGAGAAGAGAGAGTATTAAGAATGAGATTTGGAATTGGTATGAATACTGATCATACACTTGAAGAAGTTGGTTTACAATTTTCCGTAACTAGAGAAAGAATTAGACAAATTGAAGCCAAAGCTTTAAGAAAGCTCAAGCACCCTAGTAGATCTAAGCAACTAAAAAGTTTCCTAGAAAAATAAACTATACTATAGTAAAAGTTATTTAAGGGCCTGTAGCTCAGCTGGTTAGAGCAGTACACTCATAATGTATTGGTCCCAGGTTCGAATCCTGGCGGGCCCACCAATCACTCAGACATCATCCCAACTAACCACAAAGATATAACTATATAAAAGATCATCTTATTGATTTGTGAACTCCTCCAATTTTTTAAATAATGCATTAATATCATTATTGTTCGCACTTAAAATTGATGAAAACTCCTCCTTTTGTGTCCTTGCTAAACTCAGCCCTTCTACTATTAAATCTCGGATTAGAGGATTGTCTGGATTTTTTGTATAAACCCTCCAATCAATCTTAACTTCAGGTTTCTTATCAGTTTTTACAAGCATGGTTTTAACAATTGTATATTTTTCGTTTTTTACATCTGAAGATAGGACATTTATTTTTGGATCTGAATAATCCGTTAATCTTGAGGTAAAACTTTTCAAAAAATATTTTTCAAATAATTCTTCATATTTTTCTAATTCCTCAGGTGAAAGCTCTTTCCTTTTTTTACCAATTGTATAGGAAGCTAGACCTTTAATATCTACTGTTTTAAGTGCTATTTCAGAGAGTTTTTCAGCTTTAGTCTCTTGAGAAAACCCGCTGCTCAAAATTACTTTTGCCTCATCAATAATCTCACTTATAAATTGTTGAGGGTCAGAGCTGTATGCAACAGCTTTAATCTCTAAAGAAGTTGATACAAACAAAAAAGTTAGAAAAGATAAAAATATTCTTTTCATTATTAAGTTATTATTGATTATCTATTTCTTCCCAATCACTATCATTTTGTGTTTTTTCAGAAAGGGGAGAATTAATTATTTTTTGTGCTCGATTTTGAAGGTACAAGCTCTTTACTGAAGCATAGAAATCAATTGAATTTTTTTCAATACTGTCAATTGATTCTATATTTTTTGATCTAAAGTCAACAGCATCAGTTCCTTTGTAGTAATAATAGTTATGTTCAGAAAAATTTTCATTACCAATTACCATATCTGTTTCTGAATTATGAGTAATTTGGTAAACCGGATCGACAAATACATTTCCAACTAAACCTAAAGCATCCCTAGTTGTTGTTGGGCCTAAAATTGGTAAAACAAAATAACATCCACTTTCAGCACCCCAAACACCAAGAGTTTGCCCAAAGTCTTCTTTACCTCTCTTCTCAAACCCCATTTTAGAAGCTGGATCAAGAAATCCTAAAATTCCAACCGTGGAATTGATAGCAAATCTTCCCGCAGTATTACCCGCTCCCTTAAAATCTCCTTGAAGAACGTTATTTGAAAGAGTTAATAGAGAACGTAAGTTTGAAACAAAATTAGATGTACCCGATCTTATAGGAACCGGTAAAGCTCTATATCCTTTTGCGACAGGTTTAAAAATTGCCTTATCTAGACCTTGATTAAATTTAAACGTACCCCTACTAAATTTTTCAAAACACTCTTTAGCCTTATAATCTTCGTCAGCCATCAATTGTGGAGTACAAATAATCAAAGAAAAGGCCATCAAACAGATTAAAACTTTTATTCTTTTGAGGATCATTTTTTATGCTATATATTTTTTTAATGCTAATTACAAAATATTATTCACCAAATTACGACTTAAAATCAAGGAATATCAAAAGTATAACATTTATAATAATTCATTATACTGGAATGCAATCTGAGCGAGAATCTATTAAAAGACTTACATCTCAATCAAAAAAAGTGAGTTGTCATTACTTAATAAACAGAAAAGGAACCGTCTATCAACTAGTAAAAGAAAATAAAGTTGCCTGGCATGCAGGAAAATCGATGTGGGGAAAATATAAAAATTTGAACAAAAATTCGATAGGGATTGAATTGGTAAACAAAGGTCACAAATTCGGTTATCAAAAATTTACTAAAGTTCAAATAAAAAAATTAATTCAACTTTGCAAGCTTCTAAAAAGAAAATACAGTATAAAAAATAAATTTATATTGGGTCATTCAGATATATCGCCGTCAAGAAAAATAGATCCTGGTGAAAAATTTCCGTGGGCTTATCTGTCATCAAAAGGAATAGGGAATTATCCAGTGAAACTTCCAAGGCTAAAAAAATTTAATAAAACCTATAATTTGAGCATGTTTTTTAAGAATTTGCACAAAATGGGCTATCGATATTTAAGAAATAAATTTAGAAAAAAAATTATAAAAAATTTCCAGAGAAGATATAGACAAAGAAAAATAGACGGAATATTAGACTTGGAAACCTTTCAAATAAGCCAAATTTTAATGAAAAGCTAAATTTAGCTTGATTTTCACTATTTAAGGTTTATAGCAATAAATGCTAGGCAATTGGATTGTCACTACTTTATTATATAAAGTAGAGGAAAGTCCGGGCTCCATAAAGACACGGTGCCAGTTAACGGCTGGCGAGAGTGATCTTAGGGATAGTGCCACAGAGAATAGACCGCCTA
>MDTE01041008.1_pt1 | contig 15839 bp, 2 predicted proteins | sample 811231 | NCBI WGS metagenome assembly MDTE01 (sample SAMN05326651, study PRJNA326480) | marine metagenome | isolation source: seawater | place: Indian Ocean: Red Sea | collected 2010
CGCCATCCGTCCGAAGGGGAAGCCGCGCGGGATTGGCGCGTGGGGTTCATTGGCGATCGCGCGAGCGTCCACGGGTCGACCGCGTTGGTCCGCCAGAGAAGTATCCACGCTCGGACCAGAGACTCCGCGCGCGTGAGCCGCGCCGGACCGGGCGGTGCGATCGGCCTCCGTCCGATCGAGGAGTCCGCACCGCAGATCGCGTGAGCGCGCAGAGGGCGCGGGGGCGGGAGGGCTCCGGGCGACATGGGCGGCGTTTGCAGCAAGAAACCCGCGGTGAAACACGACGTCGACGGTACCGCCGATGACACCGCGCCGAACCTGCCGCACATCTCGCCGCTTCCCGCGGTCCCCGAGGGCAAGGCGGCCGCGACCGGGGTCGCCGCGACGGGCGCGCGTGTGTCGAACGGAGAGCTCACCGCGAACGGGGACCACGCCGACCTCCATCACCCGTCCTCCGTGCGGCTCTCGTTCGAGAGCGTCAACGGCGACGGGGGGACCGCCGCGCGCATTAGCGGCAGCGGAAGGCTCAGCGAGGACGGCGACGCGGCGCGCCCGAGGGCCGGCGTGTCCGCGCGTGCGCTGCACTCGCCGTCCAGGAAGCGATCGAGCCGGTACCACGCCGCGGACGACGAGACGATCGAGCCGACGCCGGAGGGTGTCCCGTGGTACTTCGTCGACGACCCGATCGAGTGGACGGGCCCGGCCATCCCGTCCGTCGGGCCCGCCGAGGAGGACGAACCCTTCATGATCGGCACGCTGAAGACCCCGTTTCACGGGCTCCACGCGCTGCCGTGGGAGGGTGTCCAGCGAACCGCCCCAGAGGTGCTCGCCGTCGTCAATCACGGGCTGACGCACCTCAAGGTGGACGCCGCCGCGGGCAGGCCGGACACCACGAAATCCGACGTCTCGCCCGAGGAGACCATGCGCTTAATGCGTCGCGCCAGCGCCGACGTCATGATGACCCCGATATTCGCGTTCATGCTCAAGGTGTTCGAGGGACCGGAGACGGCGCCCAACGTGGCGTGCCACAGATTCTTGCGAAGGATCATCACCGGGTGCAAGAACGCGGTGTTCTGCAACATCAAACACCCGGCGCCCAAGGCTTACGACGAAATCACCGACGGTAAGCACGCGGGAGCCGCGCTCTACCTCCGCGTCTTCCTCGTGCGCTTCGTCAAGCGCTTCCCGCCGCAGCACCAGTTTGTGCATCCCCACGTGGATAATCCAGAGAGGCGTCGCCGGCTGTGCGAGGATCTGGGCGACGCGTTTCAGAACTGGAGCTTCATGCGCGCGACCGAACACCACCCCGCGGCGATCGTGGTCCGCAAGACGAACAAGGGCATCAAGAGCTGCTGCAGGGTGGCGCAGCCGAGCGGGTGGCTCGCGGTGAACCACTTTTACGAGTTTTGCATCAGCCAGCCGTCGAGGCAGCTCTGCGGGTTGAAGCCGGTGTTCATCATCGACCTCGCCAAACCCTCGATGACCTATTACACCCAGAGCAACATCACAAAGATCGCGGGCGTGATGCAGGCCGCGATGTTCCACCCCGAGCCCTTCAGCGCGTTCGTGGTGGCGCACTCGCCTTCGGTGTTTCAGTTCGTCTGGTCAATCGCCAAGTACTTTCTCACCGAGAGCGCCCGGGAGAAGTTCATCATCCTCAACGGCAGCGCGTCGTCGTACTTCCACAAGAAGATGGGCATCGCGATGGAGAACCTGCCCAAGGAGGTCGGGGGCAAGAGCGAGCACGAGGGCTTGGTCTCCGTCGAGGAGTTGCTGTCCGAGGTTCACCAGCAGCCCGCGATTGACGCGTTTCGACGAGAGGCGAAGATCGCGGAGGCTTCCGGTTCCGAGGCGACCACGCCCGAAGAGGACGCGGCAGCGGCGGCGGTGGACGGCGTGGTGCCCCCGGAGGAGCGCGCGCGGCTGAGGAGCCTGCGGAAGGAGCTGTACATGGCCTTCGAGAATAACATGGAGGGTCATGAGGGTCGGGAAGAGGAGGAGGAGGAGGCGGGGGAGGCGGAGGAGGCGGCGGCGGTTCAAGCGCCCGGCTCTCCGGCCAGGAGGAGGTCCGCGGACTCGGCCGCCGGGGCCAGCGTCGCGCTGGCCGCGAAGCCGACCGCGCCTCCGAAGCAGCTGATCATCGCCGCGATGATCGCACTGTTCGCGATGGTTGTCGGGCTGGTGTACGAGCTCATCGCGGGGAGATGAGAATTCTTTCATCCGTCTCGGACCGCCGCCGCCGCCGCTGCGGCCGCCGCTCGCGCCTGAATCGGTATCACTTAGATTGTTAATGATTACATTGGTCCTATCGGTTGGTTTCATCACCTAACCGTCTCTCTAGCTAATGGGTAAACAATTACGTGCATCGCCGAGGGAGCACGTTTTCCTCAGTCCTTGAGCGACAGCAGCAGCGCGGTGCCGCGCCTGATCCAGTGCGACCCGTCCTGCTCGCACGGCACCCTGATGTCCATCACAAAGTTCGTCGAGTGGCCCGTCGTGGACAGGATGCCGCGCCGGTCCGCTGTCTTGTACAACGGAGCCTTATAGTGGTTGTACTCCTTGAAGTCCTCGACCCTGGCGGGGATCATGTGGATCCCCGGGCAAGGCGCGTACAGAACCTTGGGCTCGCTCTCGCACAACGATCTCCTCACCGGATCCCACGCGGCGCCGTCGATGTGCATACCGAAGCAGTACACCCCATCCGCGGGCTTTTCGGTGTACGTCGACTCGTCGCCGTCGAGCACGGCGTAGTCGAAGTCCACCTTGTCGATCTCGATCTTGTGCGAGCGCGCGAAGTTCTGCTTGGAGCCCGTGAGGAACGCCTGCGTGAAGAAGAAGGCGTAGAGCGGGAACGTGCTCGGGATGCCGTCGTCAACCCACGACTTGAAAAACGCCGCTCGCTCGATGACCTCCTTCATGTACGAGCCGAGGGGCTTGAGGCTCGGGAACGACTTCTTGAGCCACGACGCGGGAACCTTGCCGTCGTAGAGCGCCTTGCCGACCCTGTCGAGCTCGTCGCTCATCAAAACCTGGCCCTTGACAGCCTTGCCGAGGTTCACGAGGGAGTTGCGGATCAGCGACAACAGCGTGTTGACCCTGCCGAGCTCCTGCGTGAGCACCGTGTTCATGGACTCGTAGTAGTCCACCGGGTACTTCTTCTCCGCCATCTCCACGTCAAAGTTGGGCGGGAGCTTGGCGAGCAAGCTCTCGGCGACTTCGCCGATCACCTCCTCGGGGCTCTTGCCGCCGCCCGATCCCTCCCTCGACTGCGTCATCATGAACGAAGCCAAGAGGGCGTCGGTCTCGTTCATGTTCTTCTGGATGTCGGCGTTGGCGTGGAAGCCGTACACCTCCGGCGCGGCTATGAGCGGCAGTGTGTTGATGTACTTGAGGTACGACTTGTAGTTCCCGTGGGGCGGCGCCTTATAGAGGCCGCTGGGCGAAAACGCGTACCCGTCCTGCAGAATGTCGGGCGTGTAAAACAGCCGGAGGATGCAGTCGACGGTGACCCTATCGTGGCCGTCGGTGACCTTCCCGCCGTAGTTGCACTCGCCGCAGGTGTACATCAACGTCTCGTAGGGCACCTCGGGATACTCGTCGAGGAACATCTTCAGCTGCCGGATGGAGATTCGAAGGTCGTTCTCGTTGAAGTCGTACGGGATGTTGAACCCGATGGCTCCGTACTTGCGCCGCTCCTGCATCGACGAGTGGAAAAACGCAAGGCCGAAGACCATCTTGCGCCAGGATTCATCCTTGGTGCACGTGTCGAAAAATTCCGAGTCGGAGAGCGGGTCGGACATGAAGGTTCGCATCAGACCCGCGCGGAGGCCCTTGGGCGCCTCGTTGGTCATCTTGACCGAGTTTTCAAGGATGGTGATCGGGAAAATCGGCGAGGGGTAGGAGGTGAGCCAGAGCCTGAAGTCCCGGTGCACGCTGTCCTCCTTGAGCCTGGTCTCGCACACCACCTCGAGCTCGGGCATGAACGACTTTGCCAGATGGCAGTTCTGAAGAACCACCCAGAAGCCCTTCTTCATGCCCTCCTCGATGTTCTTCATGGCGTAAGGACCCTGCCCTTGGCCGAGAGAGACCGCCTCCACCCGCATGCCCTCGGGGTACGTCTTGTTCTTCTTCGAAGCCGCGAAATTCAGCAAATTCGCCATCGGGTCGGACCCGGCGCTCAGCACAAACACCAGCGGGACGCCGGCGCTGCTGTCCTCGAAGCAGGAGGGAAGGTCGAAGGGCACGGGTTCCACGTACTTGCCCCCGAGCTCGGCGCCGACGAAATCGGTGATGGCCGGCACAACCTTATCCGGCCGGAACGCGCGCACGACCATCATGCGCTGCAGCGGCGTGAACGCGTCGTGCCACGGGTCCGGCAGCGTCTCGCTCTGCGGCTCGAGCGAATCGTACAAAACCTTCCAGCGCTCGGGGTCCCTCGCGACGTCCGCGGGGAGATCGCCCTTGGCGGCGACGGTGGGCAGGTCCGCCATCCTCAGAATCTCGCCCCAAGCCTTGTCTAAGAGCCAGTCGGAAGCCGGGTTGGGCACGGCGAGGTCGCCGGTGTCGATGCCGCCGGTGAGGAAGAACCTGAGCTCGTCGGCGTCGATCGGTGCGCCGGTGCCGAACGCAAACTCGAACTCTCCCGGTGGTGTCGGCGCGGGTTCGCGAAGGTCCTCCTCCTCCTCCTCCTCCAGTTCCGGGGCGTCCTCGCCGGCTTCCTCCCTCGCCTGGGCCTCAGCCTCAGCCTCAGCCTTGCGCCTGGCCTCGCGCTCGGCAGCCTCGGCGAGCGCCTTCTGATACTCCGCCTCCGCCGCGGCCTTTTGGGCCTCGACCTCATCCCAGTCAACCGCCAGGAGCACCTTCGTCGCGATGAGAAACGCGAACAAGAGTTTATCCTGCTCGAAAAGCGAGCGGCAGACCATCTGGTAGAGGAAGTACGTGAAGTGCCTGGTGATGTTCAGCAGCCGAGTCTCCAGCTTGGGCGACCTGTCCGCGTCATCGATGCCCCGCAGGAACAGCTCCGTGTACCACTGCAGCGAGTACTGGTACATGTCGCCGATGTTGGCCATGTCCGCGACGCAGAAGAACAGGATCGAGGAGTGCTTCGCGACTGGCCTGTATCCGGCGCGGGCGGCGTCGATCTTGACCTCGGTCTCGTCGGCGATCTTCTGCTTCTCCGAGATCTCGTCGGACAGCACCTTGGACGCGCTGAGCACCTTGACAGCCTCCTCGTCCTCGAGGATGTTTCCCTCGGAGGAGGAGAGAACCTTAAGGATCTTGTCCTCGATCTCCTTGAGCGATTTTTTGTTCTGCGCGCCCTGCAGGATGAGCTGGTTCTTCTCCTCTGCGAGGTCCGGGCGCTCCTTCGCCACGACCACGCCGAGGAGCTGGTCCTCGAGGCCGTCCAGCGTGATCATGAAGTTGATCAGCGACACCTTGGTGCACAGCTCGGGGGTGTAATGCGGGTTGCGGAGCTTGGTGGTGATGTAAAGTTTAAACTCCTTGTTGTACTCGACAACGGAGTCGCCCAGCTTGATGCACAGCGAGCCAGCCTGCTTGAACGTCTGCTTCAGAAGCAGCGGCTCGAGGCTGGCGTCCAGGGTGTCGTAGATATTCTCGAGGAGCACCGGCTTGCCGAACTGCACCGCGGTCTCGAGCGATCGCATGTAGTCCGGATCGGAGAGCTTCATGGTCACCAAACCTCGCTCACCCTCCATGCTGCGGATCCACTTATTCGCCTGACCTTGCGGATCGATGAACAGCGGCCACCTGCGGCCGTAGTCGACCATCGTGCCGTTCTCCGCAGAGAACGAATCCTTGGGCAGGCCCTGGATGTTCCACTGGCGAATCTTCACCTGGTCGCCCATGATCTTCACCAGCGAGTACTTGTCGTCGCACGGAATGGCGGGTGTCGAGGTTTGGCAAAGCTCCACCCATCGCGCCGTGGCCTGCTCTCTGTACGCCAGAGTGAACGCCCCGAGGTAGGCGATGCACCCGGAGGACAGCAACACGTCGCCCGTGAGCGCTAGGTAGTCCACCGAGAGCTGTTCCTGGTTGGCGGTCCATCGAACCTTCTCGCCCCCGAGGCCCTCCACGAGCTTGTTCGCCCGGTCGAGCTTAATCTTGCACACCTCGGCGTCATTCTCCAGCTTGGCGCAGTGGTCCTTCTTGCCCTGCAGGTCGTCGTTGAGCGCGTTGATCTTGTCGATGACTCCCTGCAGCTGCTCCTGCTTGACCTTGAGCTCGGCCATCACCCCGGCGAGGTCCTCCTCAGCCTTTGCCAGCGCAGCCTTCTTGGGGTTGACAACCTTGATCACCGCGTCGTAGTCCACCAGCGCCTTGACCCACGAGCACAAGCCACCAGCCGCCTTGGACGCCTTCATGATTCGCTTGGGTTCGAACTCGGGTTTGGCGACGTACTTGGCAACCTTGCGGATCACCTTCTTCTTGATCTTATCCTTGTCGTACGTCTTGAGCTTGTTCAGGAACCCGGGCTGGGAGAGGAGTTTGATGGAGGTGGCCCACCAGTCGTTGTACATCTGGCCTGTCTCGGGGTGCGTCTTTCTCACGGGCTCGATCTGCATGAATATGCACACAGCCTCCATGACCAGCATCACGGGCGCGGGCGGGGTCTTCATCAGCTTCACCTCGAAGATGTCGCCCGGGGTGAGGGTATCGAGCGCGTCCACCGCCGCCTTCAGCAGCGGCATGGCGTTCTGGAGATCGTTCTCGCACTCCTCCTGGGTCGCCTTGACCCTGGCGGCTTCAGCCTTGGCCTCCTCCTCCTCCTTCGCGACGGACGCCTTGACCTTGTCAGCCTCCACCGTCTCCTGCGCGATGACCTCCATCGCAGCCTGGGTGTCCTTCTGGGCCTGCACCAGCTGCGGCTGGAGCGCGATGAGCTCCTCTTTCATAGCCTCCACGCTCTGCTCCGTCGCCGCGAGCTTCTCGAGGCCGTTGATGTACCGCTTCTTCTTGGTGTCAATCTCCTTCTGTTTCTTCTTGAGCAGGTCCTTGTAGGAGCTGATCAACTCGAGGTACGAGGTGGGAGTGACGTAGAAGTGTCTGCGAGCCTCGGCGAGGTACCGCTCGGAGAGCGCGATGGTTCCGCTGTGCATCTTGACGCACATCTCGGCGAGCGGAGCCTTGAGGTTATCCGCGACGTTGACATCCTTCAAAAACTCCTGCGCCACGTTCAAGAGGGCATCCTCCGGCCAGGCGGTGAACCAGTCGATCGTGGTGCACGTGACCAGCGAGGGGAACTTGCGCAGGCGCTCGCGGAAGGCGTCTCCGACGGGCGAGAAGCAGAGCACGACGTGGAGGTTCTTTCGAACCTCCGAGATGAAAAAGTTGTTCATCAGGTCCTTGTTGCCGTCCATTCCAGCCTGCTTCGCCCTGCCGCGGATGTTCTCGAAGATGGTCACCATATCGCCGCTCTCCATGAGGTTCGGAACCTCCGCCGTGTTGAGCAGGTTGGAGATGTCCTCCACGAAGTACTCGTGCTGGATCTGCGTGTCGGAGAATAAAAACACGGTGTTCTTGTTCGCCTCACCCGCGAGCTTCATCACCTTCTTCAGGTCGTCGTGCCACTCCGTGCGGCCGTACGACTTGGAGAGCTCGATCTGGTGAATCTCAAACTCTTGGATGTACGCCGCGAGCCGCGTGAGCGACTGTCGCCCCGACCCGCCCACGCCCACCAGCAGCGCGTGCCCCCCCGGCTGCGAGATCATCCGGCAGATGCGGCACACGTGCTCGAGCGCGTACAGGAACAGCACGAGGTGCATGGGTTTCTTGCTCGTCGAGTTGAAGTCGGTGAGGTACTCGGTCACCACCGCGTGCAGCTGATCGTACTCCAGGACCTCGCCGTACACCTTGGGATCGGCGCCGGGGATCAAAAAGTCACCAAACATCAGACGGCGCAGTTCCGTGGGGTCAACCACCCCGTCGCCGTCGGCGTCCAGCCTGGCGAACACCTCGTCGAAGGAGGCGTCGAAGTGCTTCTCCGTGAGACGCTTGGACATGTCGAAGAACCACCTGCGGTCGGGTTCGTCCGTGAGCCTGTCCGCGAAGACGCGAAGGCTCTCGTGCACCCACAGCCGGGTAAGTGATCCCTTGTCCGCGACGCTCTCCTTGGTGGTGGAGCAGACACCCTGGAAAACCTTGGACACGTCGCGGAGGTTGAAGGTGTAGTGGCTCTTCATCGGCGTGGGTAGCAGCTCGCGCTGCACCGTCTGGTACAGCTCGATGGTCCCCTTCACCAGCGACGACTGACACTCGTGTAACTCCTCGGGCAGACCCTTGGTTCGCATCCACCACTCGACAAGCGTGCTGAAGATCTTGGTCAGCGTAGCCGCGTTGAAGGGCGTGGCGCATATGACGTGGTAGTGGCGGAGGTAGCGGTTGGTCACGTTGTTCCTGCCGCCGCCCGGTGGGCCCATGGCGGCTATGAACTGCATGTCCACCAGGTTCCTGAACGTCAGCTCGCGCCTGTCGTACCAGCCGCTGTAATCCATAAACTGCCTCAACAGCTCAATCGGCGGCTGTGCGCCGTACTCCTCAACCTGCGGCATGTTCAGGTCGTCCACGAAGACAATCATCTTCTTGCCCGGGGGCGGGCCGAACGTCCCTTTCTTGCGCTTGTCCAGCTTGCCGTCGACGATGTCCTGGGTCATGTTAGCAGACGTCTGAGCGGAAAAGTTCATGAAGGTGTAGCTGTACAGCTCGCTGTCGATGCCGCTCGCGACGTGCCGCTTGATGTACGCGGTCTTACCGGTGCCCGTGGGTCCCACGAAGAGGAAATTCTTACCGTGGGTCACCAGCGTGTCGATCAGGAAGGTGTACCGGATGGTGTCCACCGTCGGGACGATGATCGAAGTATACGCCTCATCCTCGCCGATGGGCACGTCCTCCTTGAGATCCACCCAACGCTTCCACGTCCCCGACGGTTTATCGAAACAGAAGTCGTAGACCGTCTCGGGCGCCTCCTCCGTGCCCGAGGGGAACGGCTTGCACTTGATCTTACCCTGCCCCTTGAGCCCGGGGGTCATCCACATGGTCAGCTCCTCGGGGACGTCGTTGAACATGAGCCTTCGAAGGTACGAGTCAAACTTGGCTCGGCCCTCCTCGTCGACGCTCGCGCCGATCGACCAAACGAGCGAGAAGAGGAAGAGCGAATCTATCCAGACGGACACGAGCGCTTCCTTCATCGACTCGATGGTCGCGGGGTCCTTGAACTCGTCGAGGAGAGAGTCAAAGAGGCGCATGAGCGACTGAGTGAGGTTGATCTCCTGCATGGGCTGCGGCATCTTGCAAATCTTGGTCGCCACCCGGAGGCACGGGGGAACGAGCCAGTCGAACAGCGCGGTGATCTGCTCCTTGTGCGTCTCGGTGACTCCCGGAGGCAGCGTATCGAGCCACGATACCATCACCGGTCTCCAACCCAGCAGAGACGGCTGCACGTACACCATGCCGCACCTCGACACCGTCGCCGGGGACGCCACCGCCAGGTCCTGAACCTCGAAGATCATGTTCATCAAGCCCTGCATGGCGACGATCTCGCCAGAGTTGAGGCACAGCTTCTTGTTATCGTCCAGCACGGTGTTCATGTTCTCGATCCAGATGGCGTCCACGGGGCCGTCGAACACGACCCACTTACGGTCCGGGCTGGTGTCCCTAGCCGCGTTGCGAAAGGTCACGGCGAGGATGCCGTCGGCCCACTCCTTGCTCACCGGGTCCTCCGCGCCGTACAGCTGGCCCATGGTGATGGATTTGGGGTTCAAGCAGTAGTACTTGACCTTCTGTTCCCCGTTCAGACCCTTGTCGTTCAGCTCGCCGAGCGCATCCGCGAGAACGGAGATGCACGAAGACTTCATGCCGTACGACTCACCCACGAGCATCAAGCCGTGACGCACGATGATCATCTCGTACAGCTGGATGATCTTCTCGAAGAAGGTGTCGAGGGGCTGGAGCTTAGCCTTGGCGCTGGCGTTGCGCAGGGCGTCGTTGAGGTTGTCGTAGTCAATCTCCGGCAGTTTTACGCCGGGGAATAAGTCGCTCAGGATGCCGCGGAACAGGGGCACGTCCTGATCGAGGAACTTGGGCAGGTTGACGTCCGTGAGCGCCCGGAGCATCAGAACGTCCTCGGCCTCGTCGACGAACTTGCGCTTGAGGTTACCCGCCGCGCGAAGCACCGCTATGACCGCTCGCATTCCGTAGTCGTAGTGGTCCTGCGAGGAGAGCTGCTCAGAGCACAGGCGATACGTTTGGACGAGCTTGCGCGCCATGTCGCGAGCCTCGAGGTAGCCGAACGAGTAGAGGATGATCTCGCCGATCATGGCGTAGTCGGGGACCATCATCGCGACGTCGCGGAAGAGCGCCTTGAGGTTATCCGGGAGCTCGGAACGACCGGCGTAGCCCGGGTTCATGGTGATGAAGACGTTGGCGGTGTGGATAATTCGAAGCTCCACACCCTCGAAGATGAACCTGTCCAACTTTGCCGCGACCGCGCGCTGAATGCACAGCACCTGCTGCGCCACCACCGAGAGCACCTCGAGCTCGATGCGGTTGAACTCGTCGAAGCACGCCCACGCGCCAGACGCGGCGAGACCTTTGAAAAACTTCCCCATCGCCTTATAGTCCAAGCCGTCCGAGCAGTTGAACACGACGCACTGAATCGCGATAGCCTTGGAGAGGTCCTTCGTGGTCTCCGTCTTACCCGTACCCGCGGGTCCCGCGGGTGCCCCCCCGAGGTTCAGGTGAATGGCGCCCATCAGGGTGCGGTAGCACCTGTCCGTCAGCGGCGTGATGACCAGTCGCGACGAGTTACCGAGGTACTCAAAGCCGTACTGCGCTTCAGCGTTGATCATGCGAACCTTCAGGGTGTCGTCCTCCCAAAAGTAGCGCAGCTGCGCGAGCCACTTGAAATCCTTCGGGTCGTGCACGCCGTCCTGGGACATCTGAACGACGACGTCCCTGGCGTGGACGTCGATGGTGACCAGCGCCGAGATGGTGGCGCGCTCCAACTTGGTGAGCTCGCCTCGTACCATGTTCACGATGTTCGTCAGCTGGGTGTTTGACTTGTCCCCGTACGCCTTGAGCCCACGCTCGACGATGGCGTCGGTAACCTCCTCGGTCCAGTGCACCTGCGACGCCCCGATGACCACCTGGCCGGGCCAGTCCAAGATCCACTCCTCGCGGGGCTTCTCCGTGTACGAAACAACCGCCTCGCGAGTCACCTTCAGCAGGGAGTCCTTCATGACGTCCTCGAACTCGAGCATCCACTTCTCCACCGCGCCAGTCTCCGCCGGGTCGATCTCCTTGCACAACGGGACGCTTTCGCCCTCCACCGACACGATCGTCTTCATGGTGATCTGCTCGGTGAACTCCACCTTCTGGACAGCCTCGAAGCATTTCTTCATGAACGGCTGCACCCGGAGCGGATCCTTCCCTTCCGAAAGAATCTCGAGGAGCTCGTCGTTGGAAAGGAAGAAGAAGCGCGGGAACGCCATCTTCTTGGTGTCCAGAAAGTCGTTGAGGCCCTTCTCGACGATGTCCAGCTGCCTGTTGGACTCCTCCAAATCTTCCAGTAAATTTTCCACATTTGGCGCGTCGACAGCCTTGGGAGCCGCCTGGACGACGTCCATGATCCGCCGCCACGTGCTATCCATCGTGCTGAACGCCGCCGCCTCGGTGGGAATCTGCTTCCCGATCTCGTCGCTGCTGAAGATGGGCTCCAGGTACAGCCACTTGGCCTGGCACTTGAGCCACTGGTCCACGATGCTCTGCAGCCGATCCAGTCGAGTGCCCCATGGCCCGACCCGGTCCGCGAAGGGCTTGGCGAACGGCGACGCGCCCATCGCAGTCACCTTCACAATCTGGTCGTCGAGCACCGCCTGCACCTCGTCGACGCACGCGCCGTCCAGGATCGACGTCCCGGTCTCTTTCCAGGGCTTGAACCGTAAATCCAATCCCTCCCAGTCCGCAACCATCTTGTCCAGCGCCTTCTCCATCGTGTACTCCCTGGACGCCACGTCGCTCACCTCCGCGAGCTTTGCCGTGTGCTCCTTCACCCCCTTATCGATCAGACGCTGGAGCGACGTGAACTCGTCCTTTTTCAGCTCGAAGTTGGGAATCGCGATGATCTCCGTCATCTTCTCCCAGTGCCTGGTGCGCAGACCCGGATTGCAAACCGCGTGGACCATGGGAAGCATATCCTTGAACTTCTCCAGCTTCTCCGCCGTGGCCTCCGCGACGGCCAGCGGCTTCGGCATGAGCTCGCCGCCGCCCTTTCCTGAGAAGCTCTTCACCAGCTTGGCCATCGCGCGAACAGCGTCGGATACGTTCTCGTCGATAACCTCAGAGTTGAGCTTGGAAAAGGGACCCTGCATCCACTCCCTGTGGTTCTTGAACGTCTCCCAGGTCATCGTCCACAGCCTCTTGAACGGCTCAAACTTCTTGTTGAGCTTGGTCACCTCCGTGTACCGCGTGATGCCCCAGCCGAACAAGATCTCCTGGTCGTTGATCTCCTCAGCCTCCGCAGCCGCCTCTTCGAGAGCCTTGACCAAAACCTCAACCTTGCCCGTGTACACCTCCTCGCGCTTGTCCACGTCGCCGTCGCGCTCGAACGATTCGATCTGGGCCTTGTACCCATCGAGTTTCTCCTGGAACTCCACCCTCTGCGTCTTGAGCTTCTCCTCCCACAGCCTATGCTCCGCGTTGCAGGCTCGGCTGGCGAGTTTCATGATTTCGTACATCCTCGCCGGCCAGCCGTAGGAGGTGCAAATCTCGTCGAAATCCTCGTCGGTGGTGGACCAGAAGTACTCCTCCAGGAACAGCTCGCGCTTCTTTTGCGCCTTGATCTCCGCCTCGATGTCCTTCGTCATCTGCGGCTGAGTCTCTTTCACGTACTTCTTGAGCTGCACCGCCTCGTTGACGTTTGTCGGCTTGACGTGAACCCTCTCGTTCATCTCGAGGTAGGTCTTGTTCATGTCCCTCGCGGTGTCGGCCACCGTGAGCCGTATGTGGTCCAACAGGCCGTCCGCGCACGCGTCGGCGACGTCCGCGAGCCTCTTCTTCAGCGACGAACAGTCCACGACGTATATCCCCGTGCGAACTCGCCGGCCCGAGCATTTTCGAATCTTCGTCGCCGTCGAGCGGAACCTGTCAATCTCGCCGCGGAATTGGTCCAGCACCGTCGGTTCGCCGCTCTTACCGCTCGGGTCCTTCGGCGGCACCACGTTCGCGGCGAACTCCCGCACGTGTTCCGCGACGTCGAGCGACAGCAGCGACTCGTGCGGGTGGAAAATCGATTTTAACGATTCGGGTCCCGAGCGACCCCTACGCATCGCCGTCGCCAGCCGCGACCGCGCGTCCACGACGGACGGGTCGTCCAGCTGGAACGTGTCGATGACCGCGATGTCCTTGGCGACGTTCGACGCGCCCGGGCGCGGGATGCCGATCGTCGCGAGCACCGCGCCGTCGAGCGCGGACATCACCGCGTCCTCGAAAGCTTCGAGCGGGGGCGAAAACTCGGCGATTGCGCCAGACGGCCCGCCCGGCTGGAGCCGCACCACGAACATGGGGCGGTTGGACCAGAGAAGCCTCTCGTCCAACGGGTCGCACTCGCCGCACTCGTCCGGGTACGTGTGCTCCGTCGCCACCGCCGCCACCAGCGCCTGAACGTTACGAGCGACGAGCTCTCGAAGCCGGTTCGACTGCGCCGCAGCCACCGCGGCGTAGTACGCGTCGGAATCGGCGTTGACGCACACGGGCGGATCGTCACGGAACACCTCCGCCGTGTCGGCCGTCCACCGCTCCCACAGCGCCGTCTTGGTCGCCTCCCTCGTGGCGCGTTGGTGCGCGACGAACGCGTCGAGCTCCCACGGCTGCGACACCTTTTCGTCCGACGAATCCGAGTTGAACGCGTCGCCGGACGCGTCCGCCAGCCTGGCGTTCGCAAACTCCTCGTGCCACAGGTTCGACAGGCGCGTCATCTGCGGGGAGAGCGTCTGCAGCGTCCAAGCGATGTCCTCGCGCGCGGCGTCGACGTCGGCGCGCCACGTCGCGGGGAGGTCCCCGTGCGGTCGACCCGCGGGCGACGGCGGCTTCGCGTTTTTAAAACGCGTCAAAACCTCGAGCCCCAGCCGCTCGCGCTCGTTGGCGTTGGTCAGGACGTAATCCACGATGGACTTTCTCATCGCGTGGTAGTAATCGTCGCGCATCTCGTCCAGCAGCGACGCGAGGTGCGACTCGAAACGTTCGACGGAGAGAGACCCGTTCGGGTCCGGGTCCGTCGGCGTCATCGCCGCGACGTTTTCGAACCACTCGCGTTTGGGCGGCGCCGCCAGCTGTGTTTGGTCGTTCGCGTCCGCGCGCACGCCGTGCTCGACGTAGTAGTGGTACCTGACGATGGCGTCCGTCAGCGCGCGGCGGGCGTTCTGATCGGGGGGTGGGCGTTGGCGCGCGGCGCGCGGTTTGGTTTCGTCGTCGGATGAGGAGTTTTCGGCGCCGAAGATTTCGCTCCCGGAGCCGGCGATTGTGCGAAACGGGTTATCGGGGCTGGGCGGCCTTTCCCGCGTGAACCCCGGCTCCATCGGGCGCACGCGCGTCGTCCTCGCCGCCGCGTCGTCCACGCGCTCGCCCCGCGTCGTCCTCGGCTCGGCGACGTCGGGATACTCTGGCAGCGTCCGCTTGACCAGAACGTCGGAGCTCACCCATCCCTCGTCGTTGGGAACCTTAACGCGCTTGGCGGGCCTCTGTTTGTACCCGGGCCCCGCGGACGGGGTGTAGTTGGCGCCGATGCGGTTCGTGGGCGGGTGATGGTAGAGGTCCTTGGCGTCCCCGAACGTCGACGCGCGCGTGAACGGCGAGTGCGTGTTGAGCAGCGGGGGCATCCGAGCGGCGACAGATCGCTTCGCCCCGGCGACCGCGCCCGCCATGGCGCGCTCCTGCTCGCGCGCGAAGGTGACCGCGACGTGCGCGCCCGGCGCGCGTATCGCCTCATCCGCGCTCTGCGATGCGAAGGGGGGAGGGACGTCAGCGGAACGGGCGAGGAGGGTCGGTCGGGCGCTCGGCTCGAATCGTTTCCCGTTTGAGAATCATCGGAGAATCCGGGTTGCGTGCGTGCGGGGGACGCCGGGACCACGCGCGGCTCGGGGGATCGGGATTGGGCACGCACCGCGACCACGGAGACCTCCAGCATTTCCGGCGCAACGTCCGCGAGCGGCCATCGAAGGTGCTCGTCACCCGTCGACAGAGGCTTCTCGAACGGGTCCTCCATGGTGCGCCACTTCCACTCCCCACGCCGACGGTGCGGCTGCAGTGCACTGCGGGGGCGAGCTAAGCTCTACGAGCGCGCCGCGCCGCGGTTGTTCACCTGCTGCGCGCGGCGGCCTATCCCTCGCCCTTCGAATCCAACCGCTGACGCCGCGGCCGTGCAGATACCGCCCACCGCGGCACCGCGAGGGTGGTTGTGTGCGGACACGGCAGCCAGCGATGGGCCCCGCGAGGCTGCGACGGGCGGATCAGTAAGAGTAGGCGAGAACCAAATTTAGACCGCCTTGGCGAGACGTCGAAAAAGTCCGAAAGAGAGATTGACCGGTCGGGGAGAAGCTGTTGATGGTGGGATTTCGCGATTTCACCCACTCCGTTCAAACTGGTCGACCCTGCCGATGCTTTCAAGTCGGGGAGGATATCTCGGTTCAAAAAGGATCTCCGTTCGGGTTTTATCTATCTCGGGAATGTTCGGTGATGATGGGTCCAATAAAAACTCCTTCGGTGGCACCGGTCAGGAAAATCTGGCACCTCGTGTGGGATTTTTTCTATGGAGATACGGTCTTGCC
>MDTE01165151.1_pt1 | contig 15837 bp, 11 predicted proteins | sample 811231 | NCBI WGS metagenome assembly MDTE01 (sample SAMN05326651, study PRJNA326480) | marine metagenome | isolation source: seawater | place: Indian Ocean: Red Sea | collected 2010
CGATTATGCCCTTCGGTGGCTCGCCGCCGCTCGCGAACGTCCCTGGCGGCGTCCCCTTGTCGAGCCTTTTCTTCTCCTTGGTGAGGTGCGCGGCAATCTCCTTATCCGACTTGCGCGTGTACACCTTCGGATCGATACCACCCGCCGCCGGTGCCACGTGCGTGAGCTGCACGAGCGCCCGAACGCTCGCGGTGGCGGCGCGCGCGGGTATGGAGAACGCGCCCGTCGTGGACGCCGATCCCGATTCGCCCGTTCCGCTCCCGCTCTCGTCGCGCTCGCCCCCGCCGCGAGCGTGCTGGTTCCACGCGAAGTGCATGTCCTCCGACATGCGCCCCCGCGCGCCGTGTTCGGTGTTGAACGCGTTCTGGCCCAAGTCCACGAGGGCGATGGTGCCCTCCACGCGCTCCAGCGCACCCGCCTCGAAGCTCACGGCGCGAACGGTGATGGAGAACCGATGCTCGGCGGCGGCGGCGTTTTCGTCGTCGACGGATGCGCGATGGGGCGACGGAGGTGCGGAGGCACCGCGTCTGGCGCCGTAGTCCGGCTCGCACAGTCGCATGAGGGGCAAGGCGCCGACGTCCGGGGGTTCCTTCTTCGGAGCGGTCGGGTCGGCGGACCCGGCGCCTTCGTCTTCGTCTTCGCCTTCGTCTTCGTCTTCGGATCGCGCGTCGCCCGTCGACGGTGGCGCGCTGGACGCGCCAGAGGGTTCATCTTTCGCTTCGACGGGTACGTCCTCATCGTTCGACGGCGCGTACACTTGGGGATCGAACGCGATACGATCCGCCTGCGGCGGGGTTGGGGAGTTCGATGTTAGCGCAAATCCAGGCTGGCGTAAAAAGCATAAACTTCATCGATGCGCGGCGTGGGGTGGGGACTCGCCTGCTCGAACCCGGAAGCCTTGACGCATATCCGGTCGCGCCTCCACGTCCCGTGGAACTGCTCTACGAGCGACGCGATGTGCGGCGCATCGATCTCGTCCGCGACGAGGGGCGGCGCGCTCGGACGTCTCATCGCCGATGGGTGAAGGCCGCCCGACGCGTCGTCCGCCGCGAAGGAGGACACGCCCGACTTGGCCGACGGCGACGGAGTGCTCGTCACACCTTCGTCTTCTACCGCGGGCTCCATTTCTGGTGAGCTCCGCGGTCGCCCCCACGCCCGCGGCAGACACCCCTTCCGCTCAGGTGCTCCGCCGCTGGGCGACTTTGACCAGTCGGGCACACCAGTCTGGGCACCCGACGGCCCGAGGCCCGAGGCGACTGCGCCTTTTTCGAAGCGTCGAATAAGAAATCGTCGGGCTGACCCATAAGCCGTGACTGATCTATGTCAAACGGGATACATAAATGCTCTTGGGCGTACAACTAAACGCTGGGTGGTTAACGACACCTGTAATCCGAGTGGAGGCAGGGTGTTCGAAGGGCTTGGGTTCGCGAACGGACCTCAGTCGCATACCGATCATGGCTCCGCTTCAAGCCAGTGGTCCGCAGCGGGTTCTTCCGGAGGGGAGAAGTCGTGGTGGATAGTGAGACGGGAATCGCATCAGGCGGGAAACCGAGCAGTGCAAACCGTCCGCCGCTGGCAGTGAAGGGATAGGCTGTGTGAGTGCTGCTGGGGAGCCTCCGCGCGCGAGTTCATGTTCGACGTGCATCCATCAAATGGGAAAAATACCTTTTTGGTTCTATTTGAGCGTGCACGCTTTAACCTAATTGGGGTTTGGAAAAATTGCCGAGAAACGAAACCTGATATTTTGCACCTGTATCTATGGCCAGCCAGTCAGAGCTCGCGCGCCGCGCCTGGCGTATCTATCGGCCGCGCCTTCGGTGAGCGGGAAAAGCCAAGGAACCAATTATTTCCAAGATCCGACGAGGGTTGCGAGGACCACTGCGAGGCACCATGCCGCCGGTGTTGCGACCGCGCACCCCCAAGAAAGGGGATGCGCCGCACGTAAAGACCCCGGGGTCGGCCAGACCCGTGCGTCGCGAGTTCCAGAACGGCGCGCGCGCGGGGACGGGCACGGAGGACCAGAAGTGGTCTTTCGCCCTGAGCTCCAGTGGTTGGCTCTTCGTCTACTACATCGGGGTGGTGAAGGCGTTGGCGGCGCGAGGATTCCACAGGTGAGCGCCGCGATCCATCTCCGGACCATATTTTGCAATCGGCAAGAGGGCGTCAGAGCACTCGCGTCCCGCCGGGGGATCCGCGCGGCGCACGCCGCCCTGCCAAATTTCAAGTTTTCCCGCTCCACCGCTCACTCGCCTTGCCCGCGCTGACCGTGTCCCCTCGCCTCCCCGCGCGCGCTCGAACAGGAACTCCAAGGTATACGGGACGTCGGGAGGTGCCCTGACGGGTTGCTTACTCTTCTTAGACATAGATGTGGACGCGCTCGCGGAATACGCGTACATCTGCGCGGCCGAGGCGCGCGCCAGCATCGGGGGCGCGTTCAAGCTGAGGGACTACTGCCGCGGCGCGATCACGCAGTTTTGCACCGCGAACGCGCACGAAATTCTGCAGGGACGGTTCGAGGTGTCCATCACGCGCATCTTCCCGTGGTACAAGAACCTGCGGGTGAACAACTTCCCCACGTACGACTTCCTCATCCAGTCGCTCATGTGCTCGGCCTGCATCACTCCTCTGGCGGGATTTCCCATGTGGCTCAAGGGACACGGCTTGTGCTTCGACGGCGGCGTGAGCGATTTCCAGATCCTCAAGGGCCTCGCGCGCAACGGAACGTTCTGCAAGCTTCACTGCAGGAAGACTAACCCGAAAGATCTGGTGGTCGTGTGCCCGTTCTACAGCAGCCGGGCCAACATCCGGCCCAGCAAGTACGTGCCGATCTGGTGGGCGTTTTCCCCGCCGCCGCCGTACAAGCTCAAGGAGCTGTTCGAACTGGGACAAAAGGACGCGCACGCGTGGTGCGATAAGCAAGAGGAAGCCGGGAGCTCCCCGGAGAAGGACGATTCGCCAAGGGCCACGTCATCGGAGGGGTCGAGGTCGTCGGACGAGGACGATGACATGGAGTGGGAGTGGCAGCGCAAGGAGAAGGCGCGAGGGGGAGACGCGAAGGACCTCAGCCGAGAATCCTCGGTGGCCGCGGACGACCAGGACATGGAGCCGCCGACGTCGCCCACGGCCACGAACAGAGGTTTCACGGAGTGGGCGGCGGAGTGCCAGGAGTGGGCCTCGCTCAGCGCGGAGGCGGCGGCGAGGCGGGCGATGAGCGCGGCGCGAGCGGCGGCAAACAAGGCGGAGGCGTTTGTCCACCACGAGGCCGAGGTCGTGCACACCTACGCGTCCGGGAAGTTTTGCCAGGCGCAGGCTGCCGCAGAGGCTATGCGCAGGGTGGCGTCGAAGAGTAACCTGCCGGAGATTGACCTCATCGCGGATCTGGACGACGACGATCCGGAGGAGGAGATCCCTCGAGGGAGGTTTCAGGCGCACAGGCTGCTCTTGAAGTCGTTGGCGTGCCTGGTGATCTACTTGGAGCTCGTGGCTCAGACGCTGCTGAATGTGTGCGGAGCCGGCGCGGCGCTGTTGCTTCCCGGGGTCAGGTCGGGGAAGCTCCGCGAGAAGGTTTTCGAGTGCTGCCGACCGCTGCCGCGGGTGCTGCTGCAGCCGGTGCCCGGGGTGCGGAAGGTGGCGAAGATCGACGGAAAGACGGCCAAGGCGCTGGGTAACATCTCGGTTGCCTACCGCGTGCTATGCTACTTGGTCCACATGGAGGTCCATTGCTAGTTGACCTCGTAGCGACTGCGACTTCACGAGACGCGACTGATAACATTACGACCGATAACATTAGGAGACTTATTATCTTTCTCTTTGAATAACAAGACTTGTTGTCCACCAAACTCCAGGAGACCGATTACCACCAGGCGGGCTCGCCGTCGGTGCCCGCGACCTTGATGCCGTCCTTGCCCGCGACGATGACCTGGTAGGACATGCCGACAAACAGGCCGTGATCCACGACGCCGACGGTGTTCTTGAGCTCCTCGGCCGCCTTGTTGACGTCCTTGATGGGCTCCTTGAAGTGGAGGTCGACGATGTAGTTGCCGTTGTCCGTGACCGCGATGTTATCGCCGTCGGGCTTGTTGGTGGAGGAGGAGCCCATGCGGAGGACGGCCTCGCAGCCCGCGACGGAGGGGAGCGCGGCGATGGTGCGGAGGGTGTGCATGTGGCAGAACGGAGTGATCTCCACGGGGAGGGGGAAGCCGGGGCCGAGGCCCTTGCACAGCTTGGACTCGTCGACAATGACCACGAACTTCTTCGCCATGACCTCGACCATCTTCTCGCGGAGGAGGGCACCACCGCCGCCCTTGACGAGAGCGAGGTCGGGATCGACCTCGTCGGCGCCGTCGATGGCGACATCAAGCACGGACTTCTCGTTGAGGGTGCAGAGGGGAATGCCGAGGGACTCGGCCTGCTCCCTGGTGCGCTCGGAGGTGGGGATCGCGATGATGTCCTTCAGCTCGCCGGACTTGAGCTTCTCGCCGAGGCGCTCGACGGCGAAGTACGCGGTGGAGCCTGTGCCGAGGCCGACGACCATGCCGGACTCGACGTGATCATCCACGGACTTGTAGCCAACCTGCGCGCATCGAATGAAGGTGCGTGGTGAGACGTTGCGGTACAAGGAGGCCAGTCCGAAAGACAGGGGAGCGAGGCTGGGAATCCAGGGCAGCACTTACGAGCTTCTTGAGCTCATCCTGAGACGCCATGGCGCGGGGGGCGACGACGGCGGAGCGAACGGCAGACTTGGACGCGACGCGGCGGTTAGCGGCGCGAAGGGGAGTGGCGCGGAGGGAGACGGAGGAGGCGAGAAGGGCAGCGGGCATCGTGTCGCGCTACGCTTTGCGTTGTGAGCGACGATCGGGGCGACGATCGGATAACTTTTGCCCTTCCGAGGGAGCTGGCATGATTTTTGGGCGTGCGTCACGCGGTTCAGTTTTCCTGACAGCTGGGCAGTCAGGCGCGACCGTTATTCCGGAATATCCATTTTAGCGCACGTGCCAACACACATTTATTCCACTCGTCTCCCGCGTGAGGAGTGGGTGCGGGAGGCTATGAGCGAGTCCACGAGCGAGGTCCCGGGCGTCGGGGAACCTCCGAGATATGTCCGGTTCCTCCAGCACCTCGTGGAGGAGGGCGGATACGGCCTGGACGAGTCGCACGCGCTTGCGGGGGTGAAGGAATGGAGGGAGGCGGAGGTGGTCGGGGCGCTGCTGAGGAACGTCAAGGAGCGCGTGCCGGATGCGGTGGTGGGGCGCATCTTCACCGCGGTGAACCAAGACGGCCTCGTTGTGCTTGTTGGCGAGGCCGGCGAGCCCGAAAACGGCGGCGACGCTCACGCGAACGGCTCGACCGAAGCGACGAGCAACGGCGCGCACCACACGGCGTCGAACGGCGCTGAGATCACATCAGTCAACGGGCGAGCGCCGCGGCACAGGGTCCTGACCGATTGCCACATGTCCGTTTGCACCCTCGACCAGCCGGTTAACCTCGGCGCTCCCGACGGTCGCAACGCGCGCGCGGTGTTCCTCGTCATGGTCCCCGAGGTGGACTTCACCGCGCCGTGGGCGGAGGGCCTCGACAGGTACGAGTGCCTTCGCACGATTAAGACGGCCTTTCAAAGATTCGCCGCGCGCGGGACCTTCCTGAAGACGGTTTACGCGGACGAGCGCAACTTGGAGGCAGCCACCGCGAGGCAGAAGCTCGCAGAGTTTCTCGGGGAGCGGAAGAGCGGGGACGGGGACGCGGACGGGGACAGGGACCCCGAGCTCGGAAAATCTTCGGGACGGATGGCGTCCAAGGCGAGGTCGGTGAGGCCGACGTCGCCGAGGATATCCACGGGCGGATCGGGCGTGGCACGACAGAAATCCATCAAGAACATGCTCACGCCGGGCGCGAAGACGACGCGGCTTCGACCCGTCGACCTCGTGGAGGCGCTGAGGGCGTCTGTTGCGGCGTGGGTGGACCACGAGCAGCGGCATCTGTTGCTGCTCGCGGACGATAACGAGCGCGAGACGGAAGCCGGGTCCATGCACCAGTGGACGGGGAGACTGTGCGGCGGAGTGATCGACGATGTGACGAACAGGTGGGCGCCGCTGTTCGTGACCGATTGGATCGATGGGGTCAGCGTGAAGACTGTGAGCGCGTCGCTGTATATGTTCTTTGGCTGCCTCGCGCCGTGCATCGCGTTTGGGGCGTTGACGGACATATCCACTGGGGGTAAGATGGGCACGATGGAGTACCTAGTGGCACAGTCGGTGTCCGGGGTGGTGTGGTCGTTCTTCGCGGGTCAGCCCGAGATTGTGTTGCGGACCACGGGGCCGAGCACGGTGTTTCTGATTGAGCTTGCGAGAGCGTGTGAACGCGACGGCTACCCGTTCATCACCGCGTTCGCGTGGACGGGGATATGGAGCGCGGTGTTCATGATTGCCATCGCGTGTCTCGACGCGTGCACGCTGATGCTCCGCAACTGCACGAGGTTCACGCAGGAGATCTTTGGGCTCTTTGTCTCTGCCATTTTCATCCAATCAGGCGGAACCGCGCTGGTGTCGTACTTCAAATCGGATGAATACGACCTCGCGCACGCGCTCTTCTCCTTAATCCTCGCGTTGCTGACTCTACAGTTGGGTTTGTGGGCGCTGCAGGTGAGGACGTCGCCGTTTTTGCGCCCGACCATGCGCGAGCTCACAGCGGATTTTGGCGTCGCCGCAGCAATCGCGGTGGGCACGCTCACCGCATACGGAAGCAATGTCAAGGGCATGGAGATGCTCAAGATGGCGTCAAACATCGAGCCCGCCGATGGTCGGGGCAGTTGGATGGTGGATCTACACGCCGGGCCCGCGCATCTCAAGTTGCTCGCCATCGTGCCCGCTTTTCTCCTCACCGCCCTGATGTATGTCGAGATGAACATATCATCTCTGCTCGCAAACAAGCTGGAGAATAAGCTCATCAAGGGACCCGCACACCACCAGAACTTTCTTGTCATGGCGCTCATCACGCTAGTATTTGCGCTGTTCGGCCTGCCGCCGATGACCGGTTCGCTGCCGCACTCGCCGCAGTTTATCCGCGCGTTGTCTGACGTCGAGGAAATCACGGTTGGCGGCGAGACCCGCACCAAGGTGATCTGGGTCTGCGAGAACAGGCTCGCGCCGCTGCTGGTGCACGTACTGATGAGCCTTACGATTGTCATGGCGCCGGCGCTGCGCGAGATCCCGATGGCGGTTCTGTACGGGCTGTTCTTGTACATGGGCATCACGGGGCTGGCGACTTCGCAACTGTGGACGCGAATGAAAATGATCGCGATGGACCCGAGGCTGTTACCGCCGACGCACTACGTCAGGAATGTGCCGCTGACCCGTGTGCACGCATTCACGCTGGTGCAAATGTGTTGCTGTGCGGCACTGCTTGGGGTGAGACAGTCCCCGGCGGCGCTGTTCTTCCCGCTCTTTCTCGGCGCTCTGATGCCGCTGCGATACGCTCTGACGCACGAGGGGTTCTCGCTGTTCACGCCCGAGATGCTCAAGATGCTGGACATGATTGCCGAGGGTTCGAACGCGGAGACCGCGGCAGGGATTGGACGGAAGGATGCCGAGGATCACCTGACGATCAGGGGAGACGTCGCGGATTTCGACCGATCCGTGCGCAAGGGGGGCGGAGCGAGGCGGAGATCGAACTGGAGTTCCAGGCGGAACTCTATCATGCTTGATCTCGCAGAGGTTGGGCCGGCAATCAACGGCGCAGAGCTACTCTCAGAGCCGAGGGAATCGGAAACCAAACGCGAAGATTGATAGATAGCGAATCAACGCAATCCTAAAAGCACAAAAAACGAATCGGATTTACCTCGCCCCCGCCGCTCTCTCCGCCTTCAGCCGAACCTCAGCACGTCCCCGTCTGGCGACCTGAACGCTCCGCCCGGCTTGGGCGAAAACGGCGTCCTGGCCACGTGCCTCACCCCCTCCGGCGTCGGCGTCCTGAGTGGCACGCTCGTCTGCGCCACGGACTTGGGAACCCGTCGCATCCTGCGCCCGAAGATCCTCCCCGACGCACCCGCCGCCTTGGCGAGCGCCCAAGCCGCCGGGACCCCAAACACCAGCGCCGTCACCGCGCGAACCGTCGTCGGCGTCACGTGTGGCTCGAGTGCCTCGACCTTACCGGCCTCCTTCATGGCGAACGCCTCGACCTCGTTGAATATCCGGATCGCGGTGGCGAGCGCGGCGGTCGACGCGGCGACGATGGCCTCGGCGAAAGCCTTCGCGCCGTCGCCCGCGAGGGGCGCAGCCTTCTCGAAGATTGCGCCCGCCGCGCCGCTCGCGGTGGTGATCAGCGGCTCGGCGGCGTCGTGGAGCGCCGTGGCGAGCTCCATGACGTATCCCGGCGCGATGGAACTCGCGTAGGAGGCGACAGTCTTCACGGCGGTGAATCCGCCGATCGCGAGGCGTGCGACGGACCTCGCGCCGATGCGGAGGAGTGCGGCGATGAGCTCAGCCGCGTCCGGAGGAGTCGCGGACGTCTTCGACAGGAGTTGCTCCTCCAGGCTGGCAACCTCGCTCAACAGCGCGCTCTTATCTTTCAGCGCCGTCTGATACTTATCGCTGAGCTCCTTGAGCCTGACGCTGACGTCATCGTACTGTGGGGGAGGGACGGGGAGGGACGGGTTAGGAGGTGAAGGTGCGTTCGGGGGCACAGATCTGACCAGTGGAGTTTGGGGTTGGGCCGGGGGATGTCCGTGGCGCAGCGCTCACCTGCACCTTGCACTGCTCGAGCTCGGGATGCTCCGTGTCTTGGCATGTGCCCACCGCCAAAAGGGCGGCGAACACCGCGATGGTCAGCAGTCGAACGCGCATCTGTGTTGTGCCACGCTGGCTTTCTTCACCCGGCAAAATAAGAGGCTGCACCCGAGACGGCGTTGATGAAGACGCCTCAGAGTTGAAGGCGCCGGTGGGTGGGGCCCCGGGCTAGTAGGGGGGTGACCGCGATGAATAAGACACACCCAACGCCCGAAAGAAGGGGAAAGAGACGGCGGAGGGTGCGGGTCGGCGCTGCTGCCATCCTGGTACGTACCCCGGCGCTCCTGAACCATCGCCCCGCTTCGATCGACCCCTTGATTCTCCCCCTGGGAAATTCGGCATCCGACGCTCACCCGACCCATCCCCCCTCTCCTTCCCCGTGATCCACAGTCGATTATTTCGTGCGCGCTCGGGTACGGCTACCTCACGCGCGAACATGACGGCGGCGCGGGACTCGAGAACGGGGTAAACGGCCGACATGAACGCATACCACGAGAGGTCCCGTCCCTATCTCGCACGACGACGCCCTCGACGAAAGGCCGGGCCGTCGACGTGCACGATCCCACGGTGAACTTCGGGCTTGATTTCGATGAGAACGCGGATCCCCCAAACGCACCCCCTCCTCCCCTTCTTTCGACGCTCGCGACCACGACCACGACGGTTCGACGAAGTCCCCCGGTCCCGAAGAGGGCGACCGTGGATGAGGATCAGGGAAAGTACAAGTTCGAGGTGCTGCCGCCGCCCGTCGTCGACGGCTCAGTGACCAACATGCAGGAGGTGGACCCGTCCAAGCAGGACCATCCGAAGTGGATGCGTGATATGTGGAGCGAAAAGGTGCAGGCGGTTGACAAGAACGTCATAGACAAAGAGCTCGAGGCGAGGCTCGAGAGTAAACCCCCCGAGCTGGACCACGTGCAGCCCGGCGAGGAGCTCTTTGTGACGTTTGGCACAGCGAGCGTGACTGACTTTGTGCAGAACTGGCTGGAGTCAGCGGACAAGCTCGGACTCTCGCCGTTGTTCGTGGGAGCGCTAGACGAGGACATGTACGAGTGGTGCAGGAAGAGGGGCGTGCCATCGATGCTCCTAAAAGGAAACACTGTTCTGAAAAACAGGGGCCAGCAGTTCATCACCGCCGGGGATAAGTCGTTCAAAAAGATGGGGACAGTCAAGACCAAGTTCATCCAGGACCTTCTGGAGCTGGGAATCGCGCCCATCCTGACGGACGCGGACGTGGTGTGGCTCAAAGACCCGAGGTCTTACTTCAAACGGGGAACATACATAACCGCCGACGCTCTCGTCAGCACGGATTGCATCGACATACCCGCGGATAAAAGAGACAACAACGGATGCTCTCACGTCAACTTCAACACCGGCGTGCTTCATTTCAGGCCCACGGATGCGGCGAAGGCGTTCGTGCAGACATGGAAGACGAAGGTTGCGACGTCGACGATCGCGTGGATGAGGGACCAGCCTGCGTTTAATTTGATAACGCACGAGGGCGTCGGCGGGCACTCGTTGGAACCAGCCGTGTCCGTGCCGGAAGAAAGGCGCGGCACCGAGGGACACCGCATGGTGTACTGGGCGGCGAACGCGTCCATTCGACTCGGCGTGCTACCCAACTGGCTCTTCGGCAACGGTCACTCCTACTTTGTCCAGTGGCACCACCTGACGCACCCCGAGGATGGCGAGCCGTTCAGCGTCCATCTCACGTACCAGTACGGCGACACCGGCTCTTACGCGTTCGGCAAACGCGAGCGGATGCGTCAGGCTGGGATTTGGCGGAGCGACCCGAGGGAGTACTTCGAGGATGGAAATTACCTCGTGGTCTCCGACGAGGGATCGCAGGTTGACTTCAGCGGGGAGTCGCTCGGGGGCGAGGAGGTTGGATCGGATAGGAACGCGTACAGGACGGCCATCGATCGGCACCTGAGGGAGGACAAGCTTCGAAGGACGACGATACGAAACGCGCTCGCGCTGGCCCGTGCCCTGAATCGCATCCTCGTCCTGCCCGAGGCGCGGTGCTACTGCGACAAGATATGGAACAACCTCAACGCGTGTCGCGCGCCGGGTGCGGAGTCGTTCAAGTTGCCGTACGCGTGTCCCATGGATCACATATACGATCTGCCCTCGTGGTTCAACCCGGGTATGCCCGATTTTCGCGAGCCCGGGTTTCTGGACGACCCGAGGGTACCCGACGCCATAAAAGCATCCGTCGGGAGAGTCGTCGTCGATCGCGACGGGGACACCCGTGCTGGAAAACCGGGCTGGGACACAAATGATGCAAAGGTTGTCAAGTTGCGACACGGTTTCACTGTCCCGGACGCTAAGCTTGCCCTCAAATCCCTCGAGGAGAAGCGCGTGATCGAGGTGGACTTTCTGGGTAACGAAGGGGCGTTTTGTGGGTTCGGAGACGACGCGAAGAACAAGGAATTCGACAGTATCGTGGTCAGGCCGCTCTCGGCGAGCCAGTACTACTGCTTCACCGAGCTCTGGGAGGATCAGGGCTCGCCGCGGGGTGGGCGCAACGGTCCTTACGAGCCGCAGGTTGTCCTGAGGCACTGCGGGATGATGGAAAACGACTTTAAGCGCGCGGGGAAGGTGCACGCGGGGGTTGTGGAGCACATCGACAAACCGGACGGCGGATGTTCGTGCGAGTGGGGCTTTGGCCTCCCGCGCGGGCTCGCGCAGATTTCCAAGGACGAGAGCATCTGCCCGAGGCGGAACTCCGATCAGCCCAATACTAGCTAGTTCGATGCTAAATCGGTACCTAACGTCTACTTGACTGACTACTTGTAGCTCTAATCTCAGCGCGCCGCTCCTTCGCCGTCGCCCGGGGCGTCCGGGAGCTCCTCGCCCTCTGCGAGTGCTTCGCCGGCGAGCGCGGGCTTCGGCTTTGGCGGAGGTTGAGCAAAACCGCGCGACATCGCCCACGGCGCCTTTCCGTCGCCGCCTCGCATCGAGTCTGCCACCATGCGCCCCACCTCGCGCCCCACGCCCGCACCTACGAGTCCCGGGTGCAGACCCGCGGATCCTCGCCCGAAAGCGCCGGGGGGGAACCTCCCGCCGCCCGCGCCGGCGCGGTTGAACACCTTGCCCGACCTCGGCGCCTTCTGCGAAGCCTGCGACGGGGGCGGGGGCTTGAACGCGTACCTGTCGCTCTCCCATTCGTAGTCGACCTCGTGCGGCTTGGGCCTGATTACATCAGGCGGCGGACTCGGCGGTTTACCACCCCCGCTCAGCCGCACGCGCACCTCGCCGTCCGCCTCCATCACCTCGTGCACCCGCTGCTTTTTCGGAAGCGTGCACGTCTTCCTCGACATGTCCTGGTAGAGTCGCTCGCCGGTGGACATGGATATCTGGTAGTGGTGCCACGGGCAAGTGATGCACGCGCCGTGTCCATCCACATCCTCTATGTCGCCGTGCAGTAAGGGCGCTCCCATGTGGTAGCACGTCGCATCGAAGGCGTAGAGCCTGCCGCCCGAGCGAGCCACGACGAGGTATCGGCCATCAGCGGTGACCTGCACTCTCGCGTTTTCCCGGGCCAGCTGGTCGCTTTTCGCCACGACATGCCACTCACCTGACCTGGACGGTCCCGAGGCGGCATCAGAGTCCATCGCAGTCCCCTCAAATGACGTCGCACACGCCCCTTCCATTCAGTCCGCCCCAGCACCGAAAAAAATGGTGCTTCTCCCCACGGCTAAATCCATAAACGGGGGCACTCGGATACGGAGCACGTTCGCCATGCCGGTCCAGCACGACACCATCGCCCCGCACAATTCACACCACGTCGCCGCGAGTGCAGAGATCAAGGAGAGCGATGCGGAGTATCTCGCGAAGCACAACATCCGCGCGCTCATGGCGGACATGGTCCAGGAGATCGTCGTCGCGAAGCCCGTCTCTCCGGTGCAGTTCATGATTGACTACCTCGCGGTGGGCTCGTCGCTGTGCCAGCAGGACAAGTACGGCCTGAGCATGATGAGGCGGGCGCGGTTGATGAAGATCTTCAAGGCTTGGGATAAGAATCAGGACAAGACGGTGGACCTCAAGGAGCTCAGGGCGTTCACCAGGAAGCACGGGGGAAACGCAGTCACGCAGGACGAGCTCAAGGACATATTCATGGACATGGACGAGAGCGGAGACAGCAGGGTTGACGAGGACGAGTTCCTCAAATTCTTCTCGCTTAGCGTCAAGCGGATGGACGACGACGAGTTCGAGCAGATGATCCAGGACATGCTGCAGTAAGGGGACGTAGCGCTACTAGCTGCTAGGTGTATTTTAGACATTTCCAATGCCAGATTTGGCGCGGCGCCGCTCCTGTGCCACCCCAGAGTTCACAGCGAGCGCGGCGATGTCCGTCTCTTCCGTCGAGCGCGCGATCGATTGACGTGATGGTGCGGTACAATGCCTTATATACAACCTTGCTATGACTTCGCATGTCAGAAGATGCCGTTCTGGGACCCCAGCCAATACAGCCAGACGAGACATATTCCACCCCACATTCCCAACGGAAGCCTCGCGAGCCCTCCCTCCCTGGAGCTCCGATAGACCGCCGCTGATGTGGAGAGCACAAGCGGTAGTAATAGAGGCCCTGCCTGAAGCACAATCTGATTGAAAGACGCGGGGTCCTCAGTCGCACGCACGGCAGTCACCGCCCCTCTCCTCATCTTCACCGCGTTGACATCCCGACTTCGGGCTCTCCAGAGGGGATATCCCACCGACCCTCGGCTTTGGCGTCTCCTCGTAATTCTGAGGACACGTTGCACGTGCACGTGGACGGGCGCAGCGCACACGAATGACATCGAACCAAGGGATAAAAGTATCGGCCATCCCGCGTCCCCGCGTCACGAAGTGGCCCTCGCCGAAAATTCGGTGCCGTTTCGGTGACCCTTCAAACAGTTTCCCCTTCAGAACCCTCTGCGCGGAGCCCGCGGCCGTGATCATCGGATCGCCCACCATGGGGGACGACGTTCAGGTGAAAGAAGAAGAGGGAATGTCGCCTCCTCGCGGCCGATCTCGATCCCGCTCTCGGTCGCGCTCGCCCAGGCGCAGGAGCTACTCGCCCGATCGAAGGCGGCGAAGGGATTCGAGGGATCGTTCGAGGTCGAGGTCGCGGGTGCGGGGAAGGTCCTGGTCTCGCTCTCGGTCTAGATCGCCTCGCGGCTACCGCCGCCGGTCGCGCTCGTACTCAAGGTCCCGATCCTGGTCGCGATCGCCGCCGCGCCGACGCCGACGATCGCCGCCGCGAGGAGAACGGGATTCGCGTCGTCCGCCGCCCGGCGGTCCCGCGAGAGTGAAGGCGGAAGCCGAGGAGGCCATCCCGTGCGTCGGGTACGAGGGGCGCATCATCGGCCGGGGCGGCGAGACCATCCGCCGGATCCAGCAAGAGACTGGCGCCAGGATATCCATAGATCGAGCATCGGGGGAGTGCGTGGTGTCCGGTAGTACCGAGCAGGTCATCCTGGGGTCCGCAGCCGTAAAGAATATCATTGCCGAGGCGGGGGAGCGGGGCGGCGGCGGCGGCGGTAACGGCGGCGGCAACGGCGGGTTCAGGCCCCCGAGCGGGCCGTTCGAAGCCGAGGAGACGATCCCGTGCGCCGGGTCGGAGGGAAGGGTCATCGGCAAGGGGGGCGAGACCATCCGCCGGCTGCAGGAGGAAACCGGATGCAGGATTGACATCGAGAAGGGTTCCGGGCTGTGCACGATCAAGGGAACCGTCGCGGCCGTGCGCGCGGGGGCGGCGGCGGTGAGGCGACAGATCGAGGACGGCGACGGCGGCGGAGGAGGGTTCAAGAGGAAGAGGGACTCCGAGGATGAGCCCATCGACTCGGCCGCGTACGGGCGAGAGCTCGCGCAACGAGACGAGGTCGACGAGCCGAAACCGCCGCCAATTGAGCCGGACTTTGGCCTCTCCGGCGCGCTCGCCGCGGAAACAAACACCGTGAACGGCGTCACGCTGGTGTACACAGAGCCGCTGGAGGCGAAGAAACCGACGGTGCGGTGGCGCCTGTACGTGTTCAAAAACGGGGAGTTGCAGGGCGACCCGCTAAAGATCCATCAGCAGTCGTACTACCTCCTCGGGCGGGAGCGCAAGGTTGTGGACATTCCCACGGATCACCCCAGCTGCAGCAAGCAGCACGCGGTGATCCAGTTCCGTGCGAGGGATGTGATGGACGACGAAACCGGCGATATGGTGCAGGTCGTTACCCCGTATATACTGGACCTTGACTCCACAAACGGCACGCACCTCAACGGCGAGCGTATCGACTCAAGGAAATACTATCAGCTGCTGGAGAAGGACACCTTGGTGTTTGGGCAAAGCACGCGCGAGTTCGTGATCCTCAACGAAGATAGCAAGTGATTGATTTTAGTGGCGTCTCGTTGCAATTCAATGGTGTGTTGATTAATGGTTGTTTCTTCACTGTGGGGTTTGGTCCCAGGACATCTGCGCGTAAGGGTCTGCGCCGTTGAGCTCCTGCTGCGCAGGCTCCTCCTGCCTCTGACCTTCCTCCTTCGCGACGAGGAGCTGCCTCCCCTCACCCTCCCCATGCGCCCACACGACCGCCTGCTCGTTCTCGGCGACGTCGCCGCGAAGGATAGCCTGAGCTAAGGATGTCTCCAGCAGGTGCTGCACCGCGCGCTTCACCGGCCTCGCGCCAAAGCTGGGATCGTAGCCAGCCTCGCATAGCATCTGGATCGCCGACTCGTCCACGCGCAGGCCGATCTTGCGGTCCATGAGCCTGGCGCGCACGCGCTCCACCTGCTGCTCGACGATCTTCCTCACCTGGTTGAAGTCGAGTGGGTCGAACACGATGTACTCGTCGACGCGGTTGACAAACTCCGGTCGGAAGTGCCCGCGGACAGCCTCCATCACCCTCTCCCTCCTGTAAGCCTTACCGCCCTCGCTGTTGTCGTTTATGTTCTCGAGCACAAACTGGGAGCCGATGTTGGACGTCATGATCAGGATGGCGTTCTTGAAGTTCACCACTCGGCCCTGGCTATCGGTCACGCGTCCGTCGTCGAGGATCTGAAGCAGCACGTTGAACACGTCGCCGTGAGC
>MDTE01023018.1_pt1 | contig 15836 bp, 14 predicted proteins | sample 811231 | NCBI WGS metagenome assembly MDTE01 (sample SAMN05326651, study PRJNA326480) | marine metagenome | isolation source: seawater | place: Indian Ocean: Red Sea | collected 2010
GAGCCAGCAGCACGGGCAACAACCCCCGCAGCCGGGGCTGCACCCCGGGCCGTTTCCCCCGCCCCCACCACCACCCCAGCAGCTCGCATCGGGTATCGGAGGCGATAGCGGCGCTGGGCCGCCCCCGCCCCCGCCCGGTGGCTACCCTCCCCCGCCCGGTGGCTACCCTCCTCCGCCCCCGATGACGGGTGGGCACTTTGGCGGAGGTCGCGGCGGCGCGGGAGGCGGCGGGCGAGGAGGCAACCGCGGGGTGAAGCGCGACCGGGGCGTCGGTGGACGGGGCGGCGGGCGGGACGGAGGCGACGATGATCCGAGCGCCTACGTCAAGAGGTCCATGGTGGAGGATCCGTGGGCGCACCTGGGGGCGGGCACCGACGTAGCGACGGTGGATCCTCAGAGGGCGGCGGCGGCGCACCGCCAGGGATCATCAGGCGGGGCCGGGTTAGATCCGCAGCGACACAGGCTGTTCGATTCCTTGGACGCGTGATGCACCTCAGCGGGATACGTGGAGGTTGGCACGCCGCGGCGGTACTTGTACGATGGCATCTTCGGAGACGAGTGGACTGTCGGTTGTTATCAAAACACCAGGACTGCTGAGAGCTTGTGGCTTTCTTATCGTCTTATCTGCCTGCGCATACCGCCGGGCACGCCTCGTATCTCGATCCGAACCATGCCCGCGATGATGCTTGCATCCGCAACCCTCATATCTGCGTGCACCTCGGCGGCATCCCTGTCCTCCTCCGGAAGGACAGCGCGCGTCGGCCTCGCGACTTCCTCCCGGGCGATTAGGGGTGAGCGGGCGAAGGGTGCAAGTCCGGCCAGGCTCGTCGTGCGGGCCGCCGCCGAGGACGACGTGTTCAAGGTGCGCTCGATTCCGTCATCCGCGCGATGAGATCTACCCACGTATCCACGTTTCGATCGATCCTGTCCAACCCCGTGACGCCGACTTTCCGCCCCGAGATCCCCCCGTGACCGTCCAACCTCAACCGTCCCAAATCACGATCAGGCCGTGGGCAAGCTGGCGAAGAAGGTCCAGGGCGCCATTCCGGTGGTGAGCCTGGTGTCCAAGCTCCTCACCCCCGAGGGTGGCATCGGCGTGGAGACCCTCTCCTACAACGAGTACTGCAGGATCAAGCTCGACGCCGCGGGGGGCACCGCGTACGGCGAGGCGCTCTCCGAACTCTGCGACGCCGGCAAGAAGGAGCCGAGGACGCTGCTGCTCCTGACCTGGATGGTGTACGAGGGCGACGGGCTTTTGCCGGTGGACCAGGCGATGAGCGCCGCGCGCAGGCTCGCGAGCACCGGTTTCGACTACGAGTACGAGATCTACAAGTTCGAGCAGGCGCGGGACGAGGCTCTGGGCAGGATGAGGCGGGGCGGGAGGGAGCGGACCAGGGACCAGGCTGGCGCGACGAAAGCCGCGGCCGCGGCGCTCGAGGTGTGCCTGGGCGGCGTCGACGGGTTGGATGACGCGGGGAAGGAGCGCGTCCGCGTCGTGGCGGAGGCGACCATCTCGCCGGTGTAGTATACATCCAGGGGTGGACTGACATATTGAAACAAGATGCTGCGCAGACGCCCCGACGCCCTAATGCTCTTCCTTGCCCGCCTCCGACGTGAGGCGCACCTCCTCGAAACCGTCGCCTCCCCCTTCTAGCGCGTCAGCCTCCGCCGCGAGACGCTCGTTCTCCTTCGCCTCCTCCTGCTCCCTCTCCCACGCCTCGTACTCCGCGCGATCCTCCTCCTCCTGCTTCTTCTGCATGTACTCGTCGATGGCGAACTGGTACTTGCTGTCGTTCAGGCCGAAGATGTCCGCGAGGTGCTCCTCGACCTCCCAGAAGCACGCCACGATCTTCTGTTTCACCGCCGCCCATCCAGTGATTGGGGCGATGTCGGTGGCTGCGTTCGCGGCGGTCTCAGCCGCGGTCGGGTGCTCCATCCTGCGAGGGGACAGCGGGAGGGGCGCGGGCGTCAACGACTGGAAAAACGGAGTCAACAAGCTTGGGTCGCGGGGCGTAAGGACGGGGTCGGGGCGGGACCCACCCGCTGCTCGTGGGTGCGGGGGCCAACTCGATCTCAGACGTGGACACCTGGGCCGCGGGTCGCTCGGACATGGGTATGGACATGGTTCGAAGCTGCGCTTCGTGCGTCAAAAAATATTTGAACGACAGCTGGCGGGGACGAGAAAGACAGATCAAAATTTGGCACGCCGATGACGGGACAGCTCCGGTCTCTGTGAACGACTCTCGTGTTCCGATCAAACCGCGCGTCCTAATCCTCCTCCGTCGTCGCGATCGTGCTCTCGCACCCCCGCGTCGTCCGTCTGCGCTCCTCAACCCTGGCGATCGCCGCCTTCGGTATGCGATCGTACCCGTCGCGCTTGCGAGCGTCAGGCGGGCCCGTCGCCAGGTATTCCCTTCGAATGTCCGCGTACATCTCCGGGGGCAGCGCGCCGTCCGCGTCCAGCTTGACGACGACCGCCCTGGCCTCGACCCGCTCGGGCGCCGACACGTCGTGGTCCGCGGCGGGGACGTACGGCCTCGGGACCAGGACGCGGCCGGACCCGCCAGCCGTGCCGCCCGAACCCGACGACCTCGCGGACGTCTCCGCCCCGCCGATCCCCACATCCGATGCGCCGACCCCGTCGCCCGCCGCCCACCCACGCGTCGCCGCCTCCGTCGAACCGGCACTCGCCCGGAGCTTCTCCCGTCCCAGCTCCACGGCCAGGTCCGCCATCGCCACCTCCAGGGGCGAGACGGACTCGCGCGAGACGACGACGTCCGCGAGAGTCGTCGCCGGCTTCCTCGTCGCGGTACCCGTTCCCGATGTCGAGCAGCCGCGCGCGACGCTCTCCCGGGATACTACCACCGACGGCGCGTTCCTCAGCATCCGGGCGATATCCTCGCCCTCCCCGCCGTCCGTGTCGTCGTAGATCTCCTCCGCCGCGCGGCGACCTCCGGCGTTGACCGCGTCGGCGTCGGCGCCTCCCCTCAGGAGCGCAGCCACGGCTCCCGCGGCGTCCTCCCTCGCGGCGTAGTGCAGCGGCGTGCACCCGTCGGATGCCGCCACGTTAGGGTCCGCGCCGTGTGCGAGCAGGGCCTCCACGATGTCGACGTAGTCCTCCGAGGATGCCCAGTGGAGGGGCGTGGTGCCGTGATCGCGTCGCTCGTTCACGGGCGCGCCGTGCTCCAGCAGCTCGATCGCCTTCGCGGCGTCGCCCCGGGAAATAGCCGCGTGAAGGATGTCCCCCAGGCGCACTATGGCCGTCATAGCGAAGTCTTGTTGGGGCGTTGCCTGCTGATTCCAACCGCCGTGCCAACCGCCCCCGCGCTGGGTGAAGTGTGCGGGAGGAAACCAAACGGCGAAGTCCTCTCTCGTCAGCTCGTTTTGGCACCGAAATATTTTAAACGAGCCCGCAGAGTTTGACCCGCGCCGGGGGATGGACACGCTGGCCGGGGACGCGCTCGGGGCGGGCTCCGTGCCCGCAAACGAGCTGCGTCAGGTGAAGCAGCTCCTGTGGACCGTCATAGCGGAGAAACTAAACCCGGCGGAGGTCGATGAGGTGAGCCTCCCGAACTTTTTCTTCCATCGTCACCTCGAGTGAGCACCCCGTCTCAACCAGATCCGTCCCCGGTCCCCGTCCCCCAGGTTCGCCGAGCGCTGGGATCGAGCGCCATAGATGAAAACGATCAGCTGATGATGGAGGCTGACGCGCTCGCCGAGATCATAGGAGACGTCAGGCAGCGCACCGACGCCACCGCGCACGCGAGGCGACTCTACGACAACCCGAGACGAGCTCTCATCGAGGGGGAGCTCAGGCTGCTCGTGCAGAGCATCAAGCGGTGCGCGTCGGGGGACTACGCGGAGGCGAGCGGCAGGCCCGGGAGCACTGGGAGCGCGTCGTCGCAGGAGAGGGAGATACGGTGGCAGGACATCGGCAGCGGCACCGCGAACGATCCGATGGTGGAGGCTCGGAGGGAGGAACGCGAGCGAGGATTGCGAACGGCGGATCCGGCGGCGGCGAGGCGGGCGGAGAGGCTCATGGCGGGCGACTCGAGGGAGCGGAAGATGCTGGACTACGTCACGGGCGTCGCGGATGCCGCGGCGATCAGGGCCGGCACGCCGAGGACGCCGCCGTCGAGACCCGCGAGCTCCTCCGTCTCCAGGCCGGGCACGGGCGCGTCCGCGGGGTCGGGGGGCTCGAGCGGGTCGGCGCTCGGTAATCCCGTCGCCGCGGTGGAGCAGTTCGGGGGCAAGATCAACGCGTTCGACGTGGACAAGGTCGCCGTGCCGCTCAAGGAGCTGCTCGCGGAGGAGAGGGCGGCGCTGTTGGACGACGTGGAGTACCTACAGACGTGCCTGGAGGACGAGGCTGATCGAGGTAAGAGGGTGGAGGCGCCTGCGCCGGAGGTTGAGGAGCTCACCGCGTACGGGGATAAGCTCAGAGATGTGTGGGAGGGAGAAAAGGAACGCGCGGAGCACATAGTCAAGGTGGAGCGGATGTTCGACCAGCCCTCGGTGAAGGGTCGGGTGGGAAAGCTGAGGTCGATGGCGGCGACGCTCTCCGAGGATGCAAACGGCGACGGGGTTGACTTAGGCGACGACACGAGCGCCAGGGTGGACCGCCTGGTCATCGGGGGACCGACGACGAAGCCCGCTCTGAATTCTGTGCCTCCGTCGGGTGCGCCGCCGCTGGTTCCAAGACCCCCGGGCGCACCGCCGCGGGGAGGTCGGCCCAGTAGACCCATGGCTGGGAGGAAATAGGTTGTCTTCGCTACGTTGTTGAAGACGAGTTAGTAGGAGCTAAACGCGCGAGCTGATGTCAATCGAGTCGCGCCGGGGCACGCTTCGATGCCAACACCGCGCTCCTCACCCTCTCGAGCGACACGATGATCGCCAGCATGAGCGCCGTGAGCATCACGTGGGTCAGCCCGGGCTTGAAGCTATGAGCGTTGCCCAGCACACCCTCCATCACCCGCGCCAGATCCTTCATGACGGGCTGAACCATCATCCACAAGGGATTGCCCGACCTCTCGTTTGCCATGTTGGTGAAGGCGATGTAAAACATCTTGAACTGGTGCAACGAGAGAGCCTGGGGAGAGGTAGAGAGAGAGAGAGGGGTTAAGGGATCTCGGTCAGGGAGGTTCGATTCGTGGCGTATCGGCGGAGTGGGCTTCGACGATGGAGCTCCCGGCTCGATACGCACCGCGGTGGCGATCAAGAGCGTGGGGGCCGATAGGACGAAGAGAGGATAGAATGGAGACATGCCGGAAGACGACATCTCGAACACTGTCAAGGAAGCGTCGTCGTGCCTTCTACAGTGGTTCTCCACTGCCGAGGATTTTTCGCAAACTCGACAAACCGGGGTGACGGTCCCAAATATTCCATCTCGTGAGCGGAGTCAGGACATGCCCACAGCGTCCTCCCAGCCGCCCGAAGATACGCAGACCTGTATTGGACGCTGGTTGTGACCCGTTTCATTCCGTGATAGGTCGCTAGAATACCCTTGGAGCCCATCACCTCTTGGGCCTGTCGGGATCTTCTGGATATTCCCCAACGCGTTTCGGACCGTTGCTTAGGACCCCCGAAGGATGACGGTTCACCCTTCGTTGTACGATGCGGCGCCGTCGCCTCGCGCGAGCAACGCACAACGAGAGTTTGAAGTCGAGCTCATGCGTGAGCGCAAGACCATCACGATCGTCCGCAAGCCCGTCAAGGTCCTCATGCTCTTCGCCCAAGTCTGCCTCGACGGGTGCCGAAGATCCTTCGACTGGCTCATCCACCACCGGGTGCTCTTCTACCCTCTCATCATCTCCACGCTCGTGTACGCCTACCTCGCCAGCTTTCCCGGACCGTGGACCCCCGCGGTTGTGGAGGTAAGGTACAACTTCGAGTTCCTCGTGTGGTGGGTCGGCCTAGGCGTGCTGTCGTCCATCGGGCTTGGCACCGGCATGCACAGCGGCCTCCTCTTCCTCTTCCCGCACATCCTGAAGGTGTGCAGGAGTGCAGAGGCGTGCGGCGGCGTCGGGTTCGACACGAGGGAGAACATCTGGTTCGCCATGAAGGGCGAGGACCTGTTCAAGTGCGATGGCGCCACCGTGGAAGCCACGTGGATGAACGTGTGGCTCGCGGTGCTGCCGGCGTGCGTGCTGTGGGGCGGGGGCACCGCCGCGGGTGAGATTCCGCCGTACTGGATATCGTTCCTCGCCGCCAAGGCTGGGGAGGAGAACGACGAGCTCCTCGAGCTGGAGACGGAGGATAGGAGCGCCATGAACGCGGTGAAGAAGAATATCCACGAGTGGAAGGTGTGGATGATCGGGTTTATGAAGACGCACGGGTTCTGGGGTTTGGTTGCCATGGCTGCCTGGCCAAACGCGGCTTTCGACCTCTGCGGCATCTGCTGCGGGACGTTCATGATGCCTTTCTGGCACTTCTTCGGGGCGACGTTCATCGGTAAGGCGCTGATGAAGGCACCGGCACAAGGGGCGGTGTTCTCCACGCTCTTCAGCGAGGGGCCGAGGATGGCGGTGGTGCACTTTATCGCCGAGCTGTTTCCCCGCGGGTGGGGCGTCCGCGAGATTCTCGACGCCGGCGCAGCCAAGGCGCTCAACAAGATGTCGAGCGGCGCCAAGGGTTCCGCCGCGAAGGCGGTCACCTCGGGTATCTCTCTTTCGGACGCGTGGGGCGTATTCATTACCGTGGTGGTGGTTTACTTCGCGGCGTCGTGCGTAGAGCAGATGGCACAGATGAAGCAGGGGTACATGGACAGAGATGAGGTTGCAAAGGTTCACGGGTTCAGGCGCAGCAACCGGAGGAGCCTCGGTACTCCGGCGAAGAAGTACCAGTGATTGACATTCATTCATCCTTCGTGATAAAGACATATTTAACATGATAAAAGAGAGGGCCCCATCACTTGCCCACGGGCACAACCTTGGGCACGCCCACGTCCATCTGCATGCAGTCGAAGGCTATGCAGAGCAGCGGCTTGCCGCGGAGGATTCCAGCGAGCGCCGCGTCCCTCTCCGCCGCCGGTGACTCGTCGCTCACGACGCCGGCGGGCGCCGGCGTGGGATCCGACGCGGTCAGTGACGCCACGGCGAGCTGGGGCGGGAACCGTCTCACCCCACGGTTCGCCTCGAGCGCCCGCTCGATGAACCCCGGCAAGCCGTCGCCGGCGGATTTCTTCTTCGTCTTCTTCCCGCGCCCGCCCTCCGCCGGGTCAGCCTCGGCGTCGTCGTTGAACATGACGGGCGCGCTCAGCCTCACGTTCGCGTTGAGCTCGAGAGAGTACTTAAGCAGGTCCGGGCAGGTATCGGTGCGGCCGCTGAAGCTCGGGAGGAACATCTTGATCCTGGGTCCCGGCAGCGATGGCGCCGCGTGGGGAAGCGCGAGCGAGCATAGCTCGGCGCCCTTACCGTCCCTCACGACCACCCTCTCCCCGCCCTTCGTCTCCTTGGGCGCCTCATCATTCTTGCGCAGCGCGTTCTTCCATCCGCCCTTCACGAACCTCTCGGCCCGCGCGAGCCCGGACTCGGGCCTCGTGTCCTTCCACCAACCGTGCCTCTCGGGCGCACGATCCAGCTCGTCGTTGAAGTCGACGAAGTGCGAGGGGAGCCCGCATGTCTTGACGCCGTGCTGCCTCGCCTCCTTGCTGTTGACCAGGACCCTCGCGGCCCACGCGCACGATGTGGGCGGGTTCCACACCAGACCGCCCAGGGCGACCATCTCGTCGAAGGTTCCCGCGGGCGAGTCGTCGTACCTCGCCAAGTAGACACCGCCCAGCGTCCATCCGAAGAGCTCGACGAGCTTGAGGTCCTTCGGCACGTGCTTGCGGGCCTCGGAGGATCTCACGAGGTTGAGCTGGTACAGCGCCCTACCGGTGAATCGCCAGGGCGCCTTATCGTTTCCGTAGCCTCCACCCATCCCGGATGCTTGCGAGGCCGCGGCACCCGTGCCTCGATAACTGAAACGACTTCGCGTGCGAGCCACGAACTCGGGATTGGATTCTTCCCTTCGCGATCCTGTAAGATTACGGCAACCGACCTCTCGTCAATCAAATAACTCAAGAAAATAAACCACGAAATGGTCGGACACATGACCGCCGCCGACGTAAAGATGGGCGGCGGCGGTCGAAACAGAAGTGCAGGCGCGTATCGACGGGGACGATGGCACCTAAGAGGAAGGCGCCCGCCGCCAACGTCAACGGCAAGAAGGGCAAGCGAGCCCCCGAGCCGGAGTCCGAGTCCGAGCCCGAGAGCGAATCCGAGGAGGAGGCGTCCGAGGATGAGCCCGTGGGCGAGGATGGCTCGGAGGAGGAGGATGTCGACGAGGAGGTGAGCGACGGCGGCGACGGCGGCGGCGACGACGAAGGAGTGTCCGATGACGACGGCGACGACGACTCCCTCGACGAGCTCGATGACGAGGAGTTCGAGGGTGACGACCTCGAGCTCGGCGGCGAGGGCGGCGACGACTCTTCGGACGGCGCGGGCGAGGACGAGTTCGACGCCGATGACGCAGGCGACAGCGACGAGGACGGCGGCGAGGACGGGGAAGACGGCGAAGATGAGGAGCGCGCGGCGGCCGCGGCGGCTGCTGCGGCGTCCCGCGGCGAGCAGGGCGGCGCCAACATGTTCGGGTTCGCCAAGGCGTTCAGCAACCTCGTTGGCGATGGCGCCGGCGGCGACGGCGCCGCCGCGAGCGACGTCTTGCCCAAGACCAAGAAACAGCGCAGGCAGGAGGCTGAACTCCGGCGCGAGAAGAAGGCGAGGGCGGCGGATAAGAAACGAAAGCTTGAGCTCCGCGAGCAGGGCCACGTCGTGCCCGTCAAAGGGGTGGCGGACCCGGCGAGCGACCAGCTCGAGCGCAAGCTGCTGCAGACGGCAACCAGGGGCGTGGTGCGGCTGTTCAACGCCGTATCCCAGGCACAGCGCGCGGCAGCGGAGAAGAAGGCCGACGGGAACGCCAAGAAGAAGGACATGACTAAGGCGGAGTTCCTCGCGCAGCTCAGGAACTCAGCGCTGGGTAAGCCCTCACCGATGCACAGGCTGGGCCTCGAGCCGGTTGAGAAGAAGGAGGAGGAACCCAAGGCTGGAAAGTGGGACGTGCTCACCGACGGGTACCTCATGGGCCGGAACAAGCTCAAGGATTGGGACAAGGGCACGAGAGAGGACGGAACGCAGGAGGTGGAGTACGAGGACGAGGACGAGATGTAGACAAGTCTTTGTTCTGTATTCGCGAAACGAGTAGACTGATTAAGCGCCCTAATCTTAGGTTCACTCGTCAATCGCGGGCTCGGAGATCATGGACGAGAACTGCGGAAGGAGCAGGGACGCGTTGACGTACACGGCGGGCAAGGGGCACGATGGCGCGCGCGTTTTCTCCGCTGGTTCGTCGGCGCGTTGGCGACTGAAGAACCCAGCCCATGACCCGATCCCGACGACGTTGCTGACCATCTCCATCGCCGCCTCCGCCTCCTCTCTCTTCTTGGCTCGCTTGGCCGCCTCCTCCGCGTCCCTCATCATCTCCGTCCGCCTGCGCTCGAACCGTTCCATCGCGACGAAAGGTGATTCCTCCAAGCCGCGGCCTTTCCCGCTCATGGACTCGACAGAGCACGTCACGATCCTCTGCCGCGGCTGGCTTCTGTGGATCCACTCGAGGAGTGCCAGGTCAGCCTTGGGCACGGTGTGGATGCAGTCCTTGGGGCAGCACGCCACGGCGGTCTCGAGGTCCTCCTCGCTGTCCGCCCACTGCGTTTCCACCCTCGCGACGTTGAAGTGGGGCTCCATTTTGAATGTGTGTGGAGCCGCGTGCTTGCACTGGTGGCAGCCTATGCACCTTCCCTCGTCCACAAAGAGCGCGACGTCGAGATCGGGCCTCGCGTTCTTGCTGAGGGGGACGCCAGTGAATGGATCCTTAAACAGGCTGGACTTGCCGAACAAAACGCGGCCGGAGTCGTACATGGCCCGTCTGCCCTTGTCCTTGAGCGTGTGCCAGGCTCGATTCAGCAACTCGGAAACGGACGCCGCGTCCTCCTCGGTCGAGCCGGTGGCCATCGCGATGTCTGGGTGGCATCTCTTCATGCGCTCCCTGTAGCTCGCCTTAATCTCGTCGAAGGTCGCGGTGTCACTCACGCCGAGCAGGGCGTACAGGTCGTGGTGCACGAGCTCGTCGTACGACCGGTTCGAGGCGGAGCGCATCATCAGATCGCCCCGTTGTTGGATCCGCGTCATCATCGGGCGCTTTTTGAGTTCGGTCCAGCCAACTTGAGTGCGGATACCGGGTGAGCAAGAGAGACGGTGCGGCGGCGCAGACGCGCGAACGCTAGTCATTATGGTCGATGCACAGATGGTCGCCATGTCCCGATATTGCCTTGCCGAGCTTGTCGGTCGCGATGAGCCTTCGGGATGTGCAAAAATATCTCCTCCACTGCACACTTTCTATCGTCTTTATCACCTGATCCCCCCCAAAATTTTTAATATCGCATCGTCCCAACCGGGAGCTGGTTGAGGCGAGAGAACCTCAGTCCCTCGGGGTTCAAGGCCCCGTCGATCGCCGGAAGCTTCTCCGACGATCCGCGAAACTCCCTCGAGAACCTCAGCGTTCCCCCCAGGGTGTCCCTGGCGTGAAACGTCACCGGCGCCCTCCCGCTCGGCGGCTTGGGACGCAAACGCCCCGTCGCTGGGGTCTTGGCGCGTAGCGTCGCCGCGAGCTCCCTGTTGCGGCTTGAGATTGTCGCCGCGCTCGAGACGGTCGCCGCGCGCCTCGCCCGAACGTTTGGACTCGGCGTGGCGTGCTGTCCGAGCGCGTTCCGGCCGTTAGCGGCCGGGTTCTTGGGCCCGGTGTGGTGCCTCTTACCCCCGGTGTTGCCAAACACGGCGTCCGTCACGTCGCGGTTCTCGAGCTCCAGCGCGAGGTGCGTCTTCTCAATCTTGAGGTTGGCGCAGGTCTGCGCGAGCACCCCAACCTCCTGCTTCAGGCCCTTGATCTGCGCTATGTCGTCCGCTCGGCTCTCCCTCGCGTCGAAGCGTCGCTTCATGTCCTCCCAGTCGCGCTTCAGCTCGGCGTTGGTCTCGTCGAGCAGCGCCCTCGACGCGCTAAACGCCCACGACAGCCGCTTCCCCTTGAGCTCAGCCCGCGCCTCGAGCGCCTCGATCTCCGCCTCGTGCTTCTCCCGTTGCTCCTTCGCGCGCTTCGTCGCGGCTTCCGTCTCCTCCCGTCTCCGCGCTTCAACCGCGGCAATCGCGGTAGCGTGCGCTGCGTCCAACCTGGCAGCCTCCGCCGCCGCGTTCTCCCTAGTGGCCAGCAAGTCGGCGCGGGTGGTTTCAATCTCCCTGTTGAGCTCCTCAGCCTCTTTCTGAAGCGCGGATATACGCGCGGCGCGCTCCGTCGCCGAGGATTCGAGCGCGGCGATCGTCCCCGCCCGCGTCGCCAGGTCAGCCTCGAGCGCGGACCTCACCGACGACAGCTCCCTCTCCGCCGCGGTTCTCACCGCCTCAAGCTCCTCCGCCGCCACAGCCTTGGCCGCCTTGAGCTCGTTGGCCGCCGCGGCGACGGCGACGGAGAGCTCGGTGGAACCCTCCATCTTGGCCTGCTCGAGTCGCCTGCTCCAATCCGCCGCGAGAGCCTCGCGCGCAACCTCCGCCGCAGCCTCGGCTTCGCATTTGGCAAACTCGGCGGCTTGCTCGGCGCGCTCCGCCGCCTCAGCCTCGGCCGCTCGGAGCGCATCCTCCTTATCCTCAGCCGCCCTGGCCAGCGCCTCAGCCTTGTCCTCGGCAGCCTTGGCGAGCGCCTCTCGCGCCTCTCGCTGGGCCACCTCGAGCGCCGCGGATGACTCCTCCAGCTGTTTGTTGAGCGCGGCGCAGAGGGCGTCGGCTTCGCTCACGCGTCCCTCGAGCGTCTCTGTCTTGGCGTTGGCCTCCTTTAAGAGCTTCTGCGTGGCCTCAACCTGCGACCTGAGGTCCTGCGCCACCGCGTCAGCCTCCCTCGCGCGCTCGGCTCGTTCCTCGGCGAGTTGGGTCTTGAGATCGGCCACTTGCTTCTCTGCTTTGGCGACGGCCTCCTTGGCCTCCTTGGCCTCGGCAGCCTCCTTCACCGCAGCCTCCAGCGAGGTGATCTTCTTACCAGCCTCCTCCGCCTTGACCCGCCACTTCTCCATGAGCTTGCCAGCCTCGGTAGCCTTGGCCTTCTCAGCCTGCTGCGCCTTGACCGCGTCCTCCTTCGCCTTCTTGAGCTGCGCCGTCTCCTTCTGCGCGTCAGCCTTGAGCTTGTTTTCCATGGCCATCATCTCTGAGTGTTTCAGCTTGAGCGCCGCGTCCAGCCCGTCGCCGGCGACGTCGGCGACGAGCGAGGCGGCGTCGACGACAACCACGCCCTCGTTGATCGTTGCGGTGATCTCGATGCGCGCGGCGCGAGATGCAAACTCGAGCGTGCTCACAGTCTCGTCGGATGACTCCGCGGAGGGCGAGCAGCACACCAGCAGGCTCGTCTTGCAGTTGCCGCCTACGGAATCCTCCAGGATCCTGGTGAGCTTCGAGTCCCTGTACGGGATGAATTTCTTCTTCTCGGCCAGTGCCTGGACGATGTTCCCGAAGGAGAGGAGGCTGGAGTTGATGTTCGTGGCCTCCTTGAGCTGCGTGCCAGTGACCCCGCTCTTCTTGATTCGCTCCGAACCCGCGAGGTCGACCACGGTGAGCTTTCCGAACGTCGCCTTCATCTCAACCTTGCCACCCTTGGTACCGGTCTTGTCAAGCGCCCTTGGCCGCTTTGAAACCTTGATCTGGAAAACCGCGTGCGAGCGGCTGGAAGACTTGTTCATCTTCGTCTCCGCGTACACCAGGTTCATACGACCCTTCTGAAAGCACTGGAGGAGCTCGTTCGGCGTCTTGCACTTGTGCCACACCAGGCCCTTCACCTCGGATTTGCCCGTCACCTGAAGCCCCTGCGCCTTCTCGCGATCGTCGCCGAGGAGGCAGTCCACCTGCTCGTTGTAAATCTGCAGCATGCTCGCCTCCACTGTGTACACGTGCTTCACATCGGCGCCCACGTGCACGAAGAGCGCCGCGACGAGCCTGGGGAGCAAACCAGCCTGCTTCGGGTCGGGCTTGCCGTCCACGCCCATGCCGCTGTTCAACAACGAGTGCGTCTTGCCCGCGCCCGTCTGGCCGTACGCCAAGATGCTTCCGTTGTACCCCTGGAGCACATCCTTGAGCACGGGCTTACCCACGTCCTCGTAAACTTCCTTTTGGTTGGATTCCTGGTCGAACACGCCGTCGAACGTGTACTCCTTCTCCACCGTGCGTATCGCCGCGGAGCCCCCCGCGAGGACTCGCTCCACCGCGTCCCCATCCTGGAGCCTGACGAGGCACTTGCCGGTGTCGGTGTTCATGTCCACGCAGTGCTGGTCGCCATCTTCGCGCGCCACGCCGGGACGAACGCGCGCGAACACGTTCACTCTACCGGTCGCAGCCATCGCCTGTGGAGCATACGGGGTGGAGTATGAGGGGTTTGGTGTCGTCAGCAGATTTCACGTTACGAGAGCGTTGACTTTTTTTGGCATCGGCGCGGACCCGCGGCCCGGCTCGGTTGGAGCAGTTGGGGACTTCGCACGCACCGAACGTACGAACGCAGGTCGCTCTCGCGCTTCGAATAGCCTCGATAGGACCTCGGAGCTGCCGCAGCGCGCTTCGAGTGTGCCGGAGGAGGGCTCCGGGACCGCCAGCTCTTCCGAGACCAAACCCCCCCGGTGTTGTCACGAAATCTGCTTAACATCGGCGGTTGACCGTTTTTTGCGAAGTTGGGCCCATATTTTCCTGTCGGCTCCCCTTTTGAAACCGGAGGGGGGGAACCCGGTGGAGACACGTGCACAGCGACTCGCGCGTCCCCCCGACGACGCGGCGGACCTCCTCACGACCCGTAAAGAGCACCGCGACCAGATCCGCGACTCCAGTGGAAGCAGCGCGACTGACCCGTCGCCGTCCGCGCCCACAACCGTTTGAATCCGGGGAAGAAGAGTTTCCCCGCGGAGGAGATGGCTCCCGAGGCTTCCTTCGCCGAGTGCCATGAGCTCATCGAGGAGATGCGTCGCATCTACGCCACGGACGAGGATGCGCTTAAGGTTAGGGCGCTGAATCAGCAGTTTAAGGAGGTGCGGAAGCTCTGCGAGGACCGCGAGGCGCACATGCAGACGGTCATCAAGGAGATGGTGAAGCGCGTGGCGGATGCGGAGAAGAGGGCGACCCCGTCGGAGTCCCCTTCCGAACATCAGAAGCGCATCGCGCAGGTCGAGGCGGAGAAGCGCGCCGCGGGCGAGTTCCTCACCCACATGGAGGCAGAGGCCCAGGCCCTGGAGCACATGCAGGCGGAGCTCAAGTCGCAGAACGCCAACCTCAAGGTGAAGAAGCAGGAGGTTGACGCCATCGAGATGGACGACGTGCCCAGGGCGAAGCACGAGCTCTCGCTTTACGCGCACATATCCAAGATCTCGTGGCAGTACGAGACCACGGACAGGATCAAGGGTCGGGTGAACGCGCACGAGGGGAAGGACCTGCAGGTGATCGACTACGCCGTCGGGGATAGGTCGGAGTACCAGCTCGCAAACGACCTCTGGAACCTCATAGACTGAGGGGCGGCGCGCCTCGCGCCCCGCTCGTGACGATGAGATCAAATCACCCGTCTTCGAAACACGCACGTAAACTTTAGCCACGAGGATTTAAGATCTTATCGCGATTTCACAGCGTCACGCCGTCGACGACCACGCGCAGAACGAAGGCGTCGCCGACTGATGAGCCATCGCCGGGTGTCACCGCCGCGGCGACGGCTCGCGGGTACACGGCAAGCACCTCCGCCCCGGAGCAGACGAGCGGGGTTCGGTCCCTGGTGTGCAACGGGAAGTCGTTCGCTCGCATCCAGTCCTTCAGCTTGACGCTCTCGGCCCTCGTCGGCGGGCGAAAGCGGTCGCCGGGCCGCCGGGTCCTGAGACTCAGCTCGCAACCTCCGGGAAGGTTCGCGAGCGCCACGCCGTCGCCCGCCGCCGCCGCCGCAGCCGCCGCGGCCGAGTTTTCCCAGAAGCACCTCACGCGCCAACCCTTCGGATACGACATGACGACGCCCCCGTCGACTACCACCCGCTCAACCTCGCTCGCGCTCGGCGCCGACGGCGTCTCTTCGCCCTTGTCGACCCCACGCTTGCGTTGTGTCCAGGCCCGGCTCCCCACCCGCACCAGGTTCCACTCCTTCGACAGCCTCCAGTCCCACGCCGGCGTGTCGTTCCGCATCTGTCGGCAAACCTTACGCAGGTTGTGGTATCGGACAGCAACCCCGGTCGATCGACGCACGTACTCGAACAGCTGGTCCTCCTGCGCGAGCTCGGGAAGGTTCGACCAGGCGGCCACGTCCACCTCGCCGTGTGCCAGATCGTCGACGCCCGCTTCGGCGTCCACGATGGACGAGGGCTGCGCGTCCAGCCACCGCCTGAGAGACGCGCTCTGCTCTATGATGTCCTCCACGCGCGACTCCAAACCCCCGTCCATCAACTCGCGCAACACCGGGACGAGCTCGGCGCGGACCCTGTTCCGTAAAAAGGCGACATCCGCGTTGGACGCGTCCTCCCGCCACTCCAACGCTCGGGACGTCAGGTAACGAAGAAGTTCGTCCTTCGAAACGTCCAGCAGGGGGCGACCGTACTTGCCCGCTCGATGCGACATGCCCGCGATGTTTGACGCGTGACACCCCCGCATCATCTTCATGAGGACCGTCTCTGTCTGGTCGTCGGCGTGGTGCCCCTGCAAGATGACCTGGCCCGCGACGGCGTCGAGGAGTTTCTCCGCCTCGTCCCTCCGCCA
>MDTE01039786.1_pt1 | contig 15832 bp, 15 predicted proteins | sample 811231 | NCBI WGS metagenome assembly MDTE01 (sample SAMN05326651, study PRJNA326480) | marine metagenome | isolation source: seawater | place: Indian Ocean: Red Sea | collected 2010
CTTCCATCTGGTAATTGCTGTTTTATGTATTGGCCGGGGGCAACTCCCTCCAAACTATTCGGAGAGTTAGTCATTGGAATAGGAGAAGTCTGAACATCTTCAACAATACTACCTGCTGGCGCTCTGATCACTTCGGAAATATTGTATTGACTTGAGTCAAATAATCCAACATCTCCCTCCTTCATTCGAGAATCTAATTTGACATTTCCTTCAATGTAGTTCCAAACCATCCAACCTATGGCAACAGCCACTGGTATTGAGATGATATAAGCAACAAAACTCATCCTATCCCTCTCTTTCTAACAAAGCCGAATAGGACATTTCTGCATACTTTTTCGCTTCCTCAGCAGGATTATCTGCATTATGGATTCCACTTCCAACAATTATACAATCGGATCCCGCCAAAACCGCATCTCTTGGATTTCCATATCTTTGCCCCATAGAACCATCACCTTCTTTTAGATTGATTCCAGGCGTCCATATCATTTTTGCTTCACCAACTAAATAACGCAAAGATTCAATCTCATGAGCGCTTGAACCATTGCCAATAAATCCAAACACACCATCATGTCCTTTACCTAATGAAACAACTTCGTTGGTGTAATCTTCATTCAATAGATTACCTCTACTTGACATTTGAGCAAGAAGTAAAACACCCCCTGCTCTAGATTCTTTTGACCAAGCAGACTGAATTCCATCTACAATATCTGGACCACTAATCAAATGAGCAGTTACTAAATCACTCCAAGATTTGATGTCATAAATTCCACCCATTTGCTTTTCTGTAATTTTACCTATGTCTGCAAATTTTCTATCCTCGAAAATCATGAGGCCGGCATCATTTGCTAAATCACAAAAATCAGACCAAGCACCCTCAGTCCAATCATCAACAAGATCTACATGGGTTTTCAAAGCAGCGATATAAGGCCCCACCTCATTTACTAAATTCACAAGCCCCTGCATCGTGTTTCTGTCAGCTGCTAAGCAAACCAGGCTCTTTTTCTTCACAACAGTTTCCATGTATTTTCTGGCAATTTCAGAATCTGCACTTATCCAACGTTGACCCCAGATGTCTTCTGCCATGTGTAAATCGAGGCTAAGGCAAGGTGTCAATCTTGCGCTTCAATCGACTTAATCGCATCAGTTAGAGTTACATCCACATCGTAATCAGGTAAATTTAGTACGCTAAAGGCATCTTTAACATCGTAATCGACATGAGTTCCTAAGGATTCTTTAATTCGTTTAATGGAGAGTTTTGGGTGTAAAATAGCAACTAGATAAGCTAACGGCTTAATCAATTTTCTAGAAGGGTATTTTTTATCTCTCAAAGAGGTAAGTTTCAAACCCATTTCTTTCATCCACATTCCTTTTTTGTGAACAATATATCTACCTCCATTTTCTCCAGCATCTAAAGCGTTAACATGAGCGATAGAAACATCTCTGACATCTACAAAATTAACATGAATGTCAAGTACAAACGGCGGGCCTGTTACAAAATGCTTGAGATATGACATAGACCCTTCAATATGTCTTTTGTGTAATGCGGGGCCAAATACAACCGAAGGATGTATTGTTACCAATCTAACATCTCTTTCCTTAGCCCAATTACGCATTATTTTTTCAGCTTCAGCCTTTGCTAAACCGTAAGCGTTTGATGTAGGAGTGGCATCATTACACCAATCTTCGTCTGAAAACACCTGCCCATTATGATATTTTGTAGGTCTAATCGCAGCTACAGATGATGTATGAACTACTCTTTTTACACCATCCATTACCGAACAAAGATTCCTAACACCTTTTACAGAAGGGTCTATTACCTCTTTTTGGAGATTCTTTGCACTAACATATAGGGAAGCAGCACAATGAATGACATCATCACACCCTTCAACTGCATGTTTTAGGGAATCAATATCAAATAAGTCTCCTTTTACTATTTCAAGCAGATCACTTTCAGGAAACATGGAAATCAAGGACTCATCTCTTACCATGGCTCTAACAGGTTTGTTTCTAGATATTAATTCTAGAACAATATGGGCTCCTATAAAGCCAGTAGCCCCGGTCACCAAAACAGGCATAGTTTAGCCAAACAGTCCACAGTCATCTTATTGTCGCATTGATTCTACGGAGTATTAATGCGGGCGGTCTACTTCGTGGTTACACTGTTTCTCCTAATCCCCCTTTCAGGGTGTATAGGTGGCGACGAAGCAGCAAAAGAAATCCCACAGGTTGACGAATATTATCCCGATATATATGATCGAAAAGATTTGGAATGGAGATGGAATGGAAGTTATTCAATGGTTCTAAATTCAGGACCTTACACAGCACTCCCTGTTCAAGAAGCGATGATTGAAGTTGATACATCTGATATTTGGGAAACAGGCCCACCAACTTCCAATGTCCACCTTTCATATTGGCTTCCTTCCAATACAGAACTAGGCGAAAAAGTGCCAGTTATCGGCATCGTAAGCCCATACTATTCCTTTGGCCAACCCGGCTCAGAATCCGGCGCAACTAATGTTGTAGCAGCAGGAAGAGGAGAATTCATTTTTGACAATTATCTTCCCCATGGTTATGCTTTAGCCCAAGTTTCAGTATTTGGTACCGAAGAATCCAGCGGATGTTTTGATTACAGGGGCGCTGGTGAAGGATTGGGCATTCATGCAGCAGTTGAATGGCTAGGTCAACAAAACTGGTCAAATGGTCACGTTGGCCTTTATGGTAAGTCGTACGAAGGTGCCACACAGTGGGAGGCTGCTGCATTAGGTAGTGAATACCTCAAAACAATAGTTCCAATATCCGGTACAACCGCTTTACATCCACTTCTTTACAAAAACGGTAGCGCAGAAGCAAGAAGCCAAGTTATGCATATGAATTATTTTAGTAGCACCGTTGATTACAATGGAGACGATTTAGACAACATATGTCCAGACATAGTTGAAGGATTATTTGCAGGCCCAGTGACTTACGGCTTAGGAGAATTAGATCCATACATGGAAAATTATTACAATGAAAGAAGCCATATTGACAAGGCTTTCCAAAATTGGAACGGGTCAATATACTGGGTACAAGGTATGCAAGATTGGAATGTAGACCCTCACCAGGTATTTGGCGGACCTTCTGGTACTAACTGGTATCTTGATTATACTGCTGCAGGATATAATGTAAGAGGGATGCTCGGACAATGGGAGCACAACTACCCCGACCAATGGAGCAAACATAACAATCAGGACAGCGGCTATGGCGGAGAAGCAATTCACAACATGACAAGGTGGGATTGGGGGCAAGATTTGTTTGAGTGGTTTGAATATTATCTCAAAGGCGTTGGACCAAAACCAGAGAACCATGCACAAATTCAAAGAAATGATGGCCAATGGAGAATAGAAGATGTCTGGCCACCAAACGATGCAACTTGGAATGAACTAGATTTAGCATCGTGTGATCAATCTGGCGATAGAGTAGGGGGCGCATCTGTTATCGGAGGAGGACTATCCACAGTTACCATTACATGTGCAGGATTCGCACAAGAAACTCATATCGCAGGATTGCCGACATTACATCTTGATGTAACCGCAGCATTTGATGGCGGCCAAGTGTTTGCTGAATTACAAGATGCGGAAACGGGGCTAAGATTAGGTCATGCTACTATGGATATACGTTATCATGCTGGCGGGGATGAACCACAAACCGTTTTCCCGGGGCAAACCCTTGTGATGTTGATGGAATTTCAAGGACTTGACGTTGTTCTCCCAGCAGGCCACGGACTCAAAATCGTTCTAACAGAAACAGGAGAAGATTACCTCGCTCCAGCTTGTGGGATAAACTGTCCAGTTACTGTTAACGGAGGAACTTTGTCACTTCCGACAATAATTCGTGATGGAAGTAGTATTCTGGCTACCCCTCAAGGTGAAGATGCTGCAAATAATCAGTGAAATGAGCGATTGCTCACACCACTCCATGAAATATCTAAAATCGATTAAAATTAATTAGTTATTAACCAAATAAATAATCAATTGAACAAAATTATTTACTAATAAGACACATTTGACAATAAAAAACCCATGATTATTGAGCGATTGTATAATATACCGCACTCCTAACCGGGAGCCCGATACCAATGTGGTCAAAACTAGAATACATTTGGCTTGATGGGAGAGAGCCAACACAAAGCATGAGAAGTAAAACGATGGTTAGGAGAGAATTCAGTGGCAAGATAGAAGATTGCCCATTATGGAATTTCGATGGTTCTTCCACTAATCAAGCAGACGGCAGTTCCTCGGACTGCGTTCTAAAACCTGTAGCGATATTCCCTGATCCAGACAGAAATTCAGGATACCTCGTTATGTGTGAAGTAATGAATCCTGACGGCACTCCACACGCAACAAACGGGCGTGCAACGATAGAGGAAGACGACGATGACTTTTGGTTTGGATTCGAGCAGGAATATTTCCTTTGGGATCCAGAAACAAACCTCCCATATGGATTCCCAAGAGACCAAACACCTCAAGGTCAATTCTATTGCTCAGTTGGAGCAAAAAATGCGTATGGTAGAGATGTAATCGAAGACCATCTTGATCAATGCTTAGAGGCTGGATTAAATGTCGAAGGAATAAATGCTGAAGTAGCAGTCGGGCAGTGGGAATACCAAATATTCGCAAAGGGTGCAAAGGATGCTGGAGACCAAATTTGGGTTTCACGATACTTAGCCGAGAGAAACGCTGAAAAATACGGGCTACACATTGAATGGCATCCAAAACCACTTGGTGCAACCGATTGGAATGGAAGTGGAATGCACGCAAATTTCTCAGATAGTAAAATGAGAGAGGAAGGCGGAGAAGAATTAATGACAAAAATCTGTGAAGCATTTGGTAAGAATATCGAGAAACACATCAGTGTGTATGGCGCTTACAACGACCAACGTTTAACAGGACTACACGAAACACAATCAATTCATGAGTTCTCATTCGGTGTGTCAGATAGAGGGGCATCAATTAGAATTCCAGTTACAACCAAAGAAGATGGATGGATCGGGCGCTTAGAAGATCGAAGACCTGCATCGAATGGTGACCCATACAAGATTGCAGCTGCGATTATTACAACTACGAAATCAGCTTACTGATTTGTTTCTGATTTTCTCAAGCGGAGTACACCAATAATCACAGCCAATATGACGCCCAGCGTCATTATATTGGCTACAATCATTGCGATAGAATCCACAAGAACGCCATATATTAGCCATAGTCCTAGTGCTACGGTTACTACACTAAATGTGGCTATTGATATTCCATCATGTCTTTTGTGAATCCAAACCTCCCTTATTTGTGGAATCCAGGCAATTATTCCAAGGACTCCTGCAAATAGGCCGATTGCCTCAATCCACATCTCTGCCATTGCACTCCCTGGCTGCATCATGTTTTGAACAATTTGAAATCATTAGTTAGATGGAAATGGTTTTTTGATAACAACTCTAGCACTACTCATGGCAAACAATGACCAATCTGCAAAAGAAGCTCTCACAAAATTAGCTGACGCAATGAAGGATAGTGGAAAGACAGTGAAGGAACTATTCGAAGAATTAGATCTAGATGGCGATGGGACAATAAATGGCCCAGAATTGTACAAAGGAATACAATCTATTGTCGGGGAGAGGCTATCTCCTGACCAAATATCAACTATAATTTCAGCATTCGATACTGACGGTGATAACCGAATAGATGTCATGGAATTGCGAAATGCATTAAGTTAAATTTATTCTGCATAAAAACAACATTAAGTCAAATATTTGTGCAAATTTACCGCTATATTAGGATAAATTATCCCCATTCTGCTCTTGGATTACTGAACTCTATCTTAGATATATTTGCGAATGGAATTATCCGAGGAGAATCCTCTCCGACCACAGCTACCAGTGGCCCGGACTGATCATTCACAACTTCCCCCGTCGACAAAGTACTTTTTGGGCCCAACAATAGTCCAAATATGCCACTATGCGTTATTTCAGAATCGACTTTATCAAATGGATATTCCAAAATATCTCCATGAATAGTTCGTCCTCCATTGAGGTGAATCGCATCCCAGGTTCCAAAACCTAGTAGGGTTTCACTCAATTTTTCATCTGGCTTAGTCAAATCCATACTTTCAATCATATTTATGAAGCCCATTTCATCATACGCTTCTGCATTAGAGTTTTCGGGCAACTGCGACCACTCAAGATTTTTATTTGAAAAAACCAAAACCACTTCTGGCTCCAAATTATGCGAACCGCATCGAGAAAAATGCAAGTCGACTAGTATTTTCCCCTTTCTTGCCGTCCATTCGATTATATCTTTGTGCAGAAGAGTAGAGCCATTTTTTCTAGTTTGTAGAAATCTACCATCATCTTGTATATCGAATGATCCGGACCAGTGCTTTTGCTCAACAATAAGCAAACGATCTGAAGTAGCAATCACCATGTCGATTTCTCTTCTTCCGTCTTCGTCGGGGTCAGGTATTCTTATTCCTTCCAAAACGAGAGCATCTTTTGCCACAGCTCTTGTTAGTTTTAGCAATCGAAATTCCGCCAATCTGCCAGAAACAACATGCCCGAACGGTTCGAAAACCTTCCGTCTCGAAAAGAACTCTGTTAGCCTACCCAAACTGTCACCTCAGTAATGAATCAACAGAACTGACAACGACATCAATATTCATCCCCGATACTTCCAAATCTTCTAGAGTAGCTTCCCCGGACAATACTAGGACAGAAATACACCCTGCTCTTGCGGCCATCTCCATATCTGTGTACAACCTATCTCCAACCATTGCACATTGTTCAGGCAATAACCCCAACTCTTCGATTTTATGCATAATCATACCTGGGTTGGGCTTGCCTGTAATATGAATAGGGTCGACGCCAGTGGTGACCTTCAACATTGCAAGATATGCGCCAACATCTGGCAATCCACCGTTAGGCGATGGACACACCATATCAGGATGGCTTGCAACAAGTGGTACGCCTTTGTGAAGGTGGGCAGATCCAATTTCTATTTTTTCGTAATTGATTTCTGTATCATATCCAAGAACAACATATTCAGGGTCATTATCCCTTGTCGTTATTCCTTGTTCTTCCATCATTTCACACATTCCTTTTGTAGCAATCGCCCACGTTCTTGAGACATTTTCTTTTTTCAGCCAAGAGAGTAAATCATGAGTTGATAGTAAAACATCATCAGAAGTACAAGGAATATTCAGATTATGCAATTTTTCAACATATTGGGAAACTGAACGAGACGAGTTGTTTGAAAGGAAAAATCGCTTTACTCCCTGCTCATCACATCGTTTTAGAAAATCAAGAGCTCCATCAATTAGGTCTGAACCTAGGTATATTGTCCCATCCAAGTCTAAGAAAACGGCCTTGACATTATTCAAACTCTCATCCATTTTATCACCTCAGAAAAGTAAGGTTTTCACCAAGAACCATTTCGAATGTAAATTTTCCTGCGCTTCTTTACTGGCAATCATATCTGTCATCATGTGTTGAATTTCTGGCTTTCTACCCGCCTTTCCAACAAACCAATTGAGTAACCATTTTTTCCTACTCATCTTTTGCATTTTGAAAGAATTCGTTAACTCAGGGCCAAGAGCCGCCCATAATTCGTCTTGGTATTCCTTGCCACCTTTGTTCTGTATCACGTGTTTCGCAGCCATTTCACCACTCACTAATGCATTACCGACTCCTTCACCAGAGAATGGATCTACTAGGCTAGCGGAATCTCCGATCAATAATGCACCAGGCGCATAAGCTCTACGAGGTTGATTTTTCTCGCCCTTTCTTGGACTACCAAATGGTAATTGCCAACCCTTTCCGGTACCCTTTATCATTTCCGCATCAGCAAACCTCTCTTTGAACGAAGGGTGGTTGCTAATCACATCTTTTTGCATTGCTTTCAATTTCTTTTTTTGTTTATCGAGTAAACCAAGAACCATTCCTATCCCGACGTTTACCTTCCCATCACCCAGGGGGAATAACCAGAAGTAACCCGGAATTACCCCTTCAACGAAATGAATCTCGATATTGCCTGAATTACCTTCACATCCCTTTACTCCAGACCAATATTCCCTATATCCTCCACAATAATGCATTCTGTCTATCATCTCTTCTTGCGCCAGATCTCTTACAATTTTTTTTGCAACAGGGCATTGATAGCCGCCTGCACCTATTGTCCAGGGGGCGTGGTAATGACGAATCTCACCTTTTTTGCCACCTATTCCTACGGCAACGCCAGTGATTTTTCCACCATCATCGAAAACTTCAGTAACAGTAGCACCTTGTATTACTGAGCCGTTGTTTTCTAGAACCAATTCAGTGGCTCTATCAAATAAAAGCCAATCAAATTGCTGCCTTGGTAATGAATATCCAGCTTCTAATTTTTCTACATCTTCTTCTGGTAGGGGAACAGTAACGTCGTTTCCATTCGGCGAAGAAAACACAATTCCTGTAACTCGGAAATGAGGAGTTGATTCTAGTTTTGCTTTCACACCTAGAGCCTTGACGTGACTCAAGGATTTTCCACCAACCGCATCTCCACATACTTTATCTCGAGGCCAGACACCTCTTTCAACAAGTAGTACCGATTTACCTTCCATTGCGAGGTAAGATGCTGCTGCTGAACCACCCGGCCCTCCTCCTACAACAATGCAGTCAAATTGCGAATCAGTGGCGGGAATTTCGCCGGTTTCGATCGGAGAATCCCAAAACCGTTCTTCCGCCATGTTTGTCCATACTTCATTAGGCTCAAGAGCATTAGGACTGTAAGGGCACGAAATAGCGTGTGAAATTACCGAGATTATCAATAACTATGCCTAATAATCATCATTCATGCCAACCAAGAGACAGGCTGCACTCGGCCTCCTCGTGGTAACAATATTTTGGGGAGGGACATTTGTTTGGATGAAACAAATAATGCTATCACTCGAAACTCATATCGACCATTATGGTAAATCAGGGGTTGTTTCTGTAATCGTAGCATCCCGCTTTTCCATAGCATTAGTACTGCTTCTGGCTGTGTCAAAAAGAGCTAGAGCCGGTTTAAAATCTCAGGATGACTGGAAAGGGGGGCTTCTACTTGGCGGTCTGATGCTTGGCGGTTTCGTCTTGCAAATGATAGGTATAGCATCGGTATCGCCTGCAGTATCTGCATTTTTAACTTCATTATATGTTGTATTCACAGCTATTTTTTCGACATTCATATCTGATAGGAAACCCACTCGTATGATGGTACTCGGTGTGATTCTTGCTACAGTAGGTGCAGGTTTCATCGATGGTCCACCACACATAGTTTGGGGGACGGGTGAATTACTAACCATAATTAGCGCACTATTCTTTGCTATACACATAATATACACCGATTCAATAACAAGAGAAAGAGACCCTATTGCTATTACCGCAACATCATTTGTAGTGTTAGTTGTAGGAGCACTAATCATGACACTAATCTTCACAGGCGGAACCAAAGTAGTCGAGACAACATGGCAAGACGGGGTTGTAATTCCTCTCCTATGTCTGGGATTATTTGGCTCATTTGTTTGCATTCTAATGATGAATCTAATGCAGAAATATCTCAATCCTACACACGCCGCAATCATCTATTCATTTGAACCAGTTTGGGCAACATTATACGGTTGGTCTGTAGATTTAGTGACTATAACCGCCTGGCTTGGAATGGGATTACTGTTACTAATCGGCAACATCATTGTGGAGCTGGATGAGACAAAATCAGATCACCTGAGCGACGAAGCCTTACCCGAATAGTCATAGAAAGAAACCATTGTTTGTGTGTTTGATACACCTCCAACCTTTGACAGACCATCTAAAATTGCATCACCTAATGCATCCATAGAGGGACTGACAACTTCTATCAATAAATCCCAGTCTCCAGCGATAACATTACATCGAACAACATACGAAAAATCACAAATTTTCTGGGCAACAGATCTCCTGTCCACATTACCCCTTTCACATCTAGCGAAAATAAAGGCTCTCAAATCATAACCCCACGCCTTTGCATCAATATCTACGGTATATCTCTGAATTACACCTTCACTCTTCAACTTCACCATTCTGTCATGTGTTGTAACCCTTGCAAGTCCAAGAGTCTCTGCGATCGAGGTTACCGATGCTCGAGAATCTTGTTTCAACAATTCAATTATCCTCAAATCGTTAGAATCTAGTTTCATGAACGGTACGAATAGATTTCTAAATATGAATTATTCCGTCATTATGACGGATTTATGGTGAAAAAAGCATGTATTTTCCGACATAGGAAATAAATTTCAAGCGAATTGTTCAAGAGTATGATAGTATAAACACATCATGGGAGTTACCATGTCCGACAAAAAGAGATTCGCCTCAAAAGCCGTACATTCAGGAACGCAGCACATCGAAGGAGCAGTAAATACGCCAATTTTCCAATCCTCGACATACCAATTAACCGATGAGAGATACGAAGGCTGGGCAAATGGCGCTCAGCACACTCTACTTTACGCTAGACTTTCTAGTGTAAATTCAGAAGCGGTTGTAGAGAAACTATGCGCTCTAGAAGATGCAGAAGATGGTGAGTTGTTCGCTAGCGGAATGGCAGCCATATCTACAACTTTGATGGGGCTTCTATCACAAGGAGATCACATCGTTGCAAGTTCAGATGTTTATGGCGGCACATATGGGTTGATGACCGAAGAACTTCCACGTTTTGGCATTTCTACAACCATGGCTGACATGCAAGACCCGTCTTCATACGAAGCAGCAATCCAAGAAAACACAAAAATGCTCTACATTGAAACAATAACAAATCCAGTAATCAAAATTTGTGACATTGAGGCTATGGCTAGTATAGCTAAAAAGCACGATCTGCTACTAGTAATTGACAATACATTTGCCTCCCCATGGGGCTGTCAACCTATTTCTATGGGTGCGGATTTAGTCATACACTCTACAACAAAATATCTTGGTGGCCATTCAGATATAGTCGGTGGCGCAGTCGTAGGGAGAGCGGATTTAATCGCTAAGATGTTCATCAAAAAGGTGCACTTCGGAGGCTCCCCAGATCCACATAATTGCTATCTTTTAGAAAGGGGTATGCGCACTCTTGCTGCGAGAATGCCAATACATTGTTCAAATGCTGCTGAAATTGCAAAGAGATTGGAATCCCATGACTTAGTCGACGTAGTTCATCACCCTTCTTTGCCATCGCACAAGGATTATGACACAGCAAAGCGAATAATTCCAAAAGGCACTGGAATGATAGCCTTCACACTAAAGGGAGGAGATCCTGTTGCTTTGAAATTCATGCGTGGATTGGAGATGATTTTTGAGGCGACTAGCCTAGGTGGAGTTGAAAGCCTGGTCGAATGCCCTTTCAATTCAAGTCATATGTTCATTCCTGAAGATGTAAGAATTGCTGCAGGATTAGGCCCTGGTTTCGTGAGGATGTCAATAGGAATAGAAGACGTAGAAGATCTATGGGATGATATATCATCAGCACTATCAAATCTTTGAGATCAAGGCAGACTTTCGATTTGGCCAGCCGCCTTTCTTAGGTTCTCTAGGGATAATTTGTAATCGACGTCTTCATCATTTACAATTGCTTTACCAGAGTTCCAAACAACTGTAGCTGCAGCACTCCAAGCAGATCCTCGCTCTCTTGCATTTGGTGAGAAATGCCACTCTTGTCCAGCCGCTTTATTTGAAGCAAGAAGCCAAGCCCATGCTGCAGACTCCGAATCGATATCTTTGTGTTTTGACATAGCTAATTTTTCCGCCTTACCCATTCCGTCAACTAAACCAATTATCGTCAAATCATTAATCGTTCCAACTGGACCCGGTAACTCTCCTTGCCGGTAAGGGAATTTGTTCAGAACGTCAGCCTTGGATATTTTATCTTGAATATCTTTCAGGAATTTACCGAAAGCTCGCTTTTTCTTACTCTGAGACTGCCATAAATCTTCAGCCATCTCTTCGTCTATTCCAATATTCAGCAGACCTTCTTTTCCATAATCATCCCATAGGGCAGACAGAACATCGTTACAAGAATTAGAAGCAACTTCCAGAGCTTCTCCTTTTCGCTCGCTGCTTTTACCACCTTGGCCTATCCGGAGGCCGGAGTTTTCAGCCAATTTCATCATATGAGTTGCTAATTTTTTCTCAAGAGACGAACCATTCAATTCGTTAACAGCGCTATCTACCTCTTCGAACCATTTTTCTCCAACAACAAACCCTGATGGAATATGATTAATCACTGCAAGTTTTACTCTTTTACCAATTGAGCCTTCATCTAGCGTAAGCCCCATCCAAGCATCCAATATTCGTTCTATTGATTCATTTGCTTCTGACTTCTCTACTCCTTCAGGATACCAAATTGCATCAGGAGTCATTACATTCGATAGGTTGGGGGGTAGCATCGAAAGAGCAAGGTCATGAATAAACGACGTTTTTCCTACATTTTTACTAAGATTTTCGAATCCAATTGCTACTTTATTCCCGTTAATGAAATTAAGTAAGAGATAGCCTTTACCTGCCATTTGATTATCTGCTACTGCATCTATGTCCAGTCCTTTAGTTGCCCAAACACCGTCCTTGTTATCAAAATTAAATCTTGATCTTGAAAGAACATCGGCCAACCATCCATCCGGCAACTTCGCCTCAGGGCCAGAACAAACGAAACCACCATTCCATGAAAAGAAAAAGTAACCGCGTTTTGCATGGTCTTCCCAAGGCAACATCCTCATTGTTGGCATGTGATGGTTTTGTATGCCAGCAAGATACATTACTTTACCATCACCTTTTCTTACAAATGAAGCATTGCCAAAGGATGGGTGTTTGTAATCTCCTACAATCGATATCTCTTTTTCATGTGCAGCAATTAATGAGCCAGCTAGCGCTTTGCCAACAGGATCTCCTCGTTTAGCCATCATGCGTTTTGATAAGAATTTCAAATCATTTCTTTTTAGGAGGATTTTACGTAATTCTGCAAGCGTCTTAGTAACAGGGTCAACTCTGCCCCACTTCAATTTCCCAGTCCAAGTCATTGCCGGTAGGAGCGACTCACCCTCATCGAGTAACTTGTCGAGATTTTTCCTCAGTCTTTTTTGAGTGTCGAGGTTTGCTTGTTTCGTACCCCGCATCCGCATACGCTGTTTTTGGCCTGGAAATTCGACCTTGCTCGGCTGCGGCATGAGCCTTCCAGCAGAACCCCCCTGTTCAGTCCTTCGTCCATCTGGAAAGGGCTTTTTCTTCAACATCGCTTAGATTTGATGGTACTATAATACAATGCAGCCTACCATTTTTACAACTCTCTAAACCGCTGATATTGGTAAACGTAATTTTTTGCATTTCAGTTCCCATATCACTGCATAGAACAACCTCTAAACTTTCAATATTGGAACAAATTTGTTTGCAGGCTTCGTGCTTTAACAAATCAAGGGAACTTTCCTGAGGCATACTTTCTAGAGATTCAGAAAGCTTCTTTTCCATCAAAACAAATGCGTTCTTTGCATCTAATGGCTGCATAGGTTTCTGCTTCCCCACACCTTCTCCAGTAGGGTCAAGGTCAAGTAGTACTAATGTGTGTAAATTTTGTAATCTATTCAAGGCAATTACTTCAAGAGGCGATGTCGCAATCCATCCATTGTATGGGTATGTCAACGTTGTTTGCCTACCAAATTTGTAATTCGATAAGCCAGCAGCGCCTGTTACCAAACCGGTAATTGATATTCCATGAATAACCCTGCACGAAACTTTGCTTTCTGCTGCTTGAAGTTGCAGATCAACATGTGTGGTGGCCTGCAATGGGTCGCCTACAACCAACACTGCAACACTTGAATCCTTTGCAAGAGCTAGAATTTTCCCAGGATTTTCGATATCTGGGCGCATGACAGTGGTTAATTCTCCAATTTCATTCTGGAGTTTATCTAATTCATCATCACTCCACAACGCGGTGTAACCCTCATAAAATCTGTAATCAGCGCCCTTTGCAGCCTCAATAGCCTCCGTAGTCATACCTTTGATTCCGCCCAGCCCCATGCCAATTAGAATCAATTCCGCCGCCATCCTCAAACACAACCTTCGCTTGCCCCTACCGAAGACAATGCGTCATTTGAGCGTGCCGAGCCAAGAAACTGCTTCATGGAGGCAGAAATTATCCGACAAAAACTGGCTTGCTACAGGGCATTCCATACACAATTTGGGTAAAGAGAGAGGCATCCCACTCAACGAAAAAGCGCCCACTGAATTTCCAGGTTTAGTTATACTCGACCTTGAACCAATAAAAACCGGTCCCAAACATTGGACAGAAAGGTTGGATACAGATTTGTTTGAGAAGTATAGGGAATACTGGCCAATGAGCCATGATCAAATTGGAGATGTTGTTTTGTTAAAGCTTCCAAATGAGTTAGGGGGGTATGGTAAAACCATTGCCGATGCAATATTAGCCCAACACCCGAATGTCAGGGTAGTATGCGCGGATAATGGAGTAAAGGGCGAATTCCGCGTCAGAGACCTAGAGGTTCTGGGATACTCAGAATCGAGCACAACCATTACTAAAGTAAGAGAAAACGGACATGATTTTATGACAGACCCTGGAAAAGTGTATTACTCTCCCAGACTCGCTACGGAGCGGCAAAAGAATATCGAAACCGTAAATTATCTATCAAAAAAACTTGGAAGGAAAATATCAGTCTGCGACCCATATGCTGGCGTAGGGCCGGCCTTAGTGCCATTATTGAAGCACGAATCAGTAGCCAAAATTTACGCTTCAGACCTTAATCCACAAGCTCACGCCATTCTGTCAAACAACCTACCGGGGGCATGGACATCTTGTTCCGATGCAAGAGAGCTATCCAAAGAGATATCAGAATGTTGTGACCTTCTATTAGTGAATATACCCCATTCCACGTTAGAACACTTACCAGATTTAATCGGATTACTGAAAAAAGGGCATGAAGTTATTGTTAGAGGTTGGGCGATTGTTGGAAATGACGACTTGGATAAGATCAAGGACGAGATAAAAACAATATTTGCCAAATCAGAAATAATTTCTTTAAACACAGACTCACAAAAATCATATTCGCCGAATGAGATATATCTCAATTTTGAAGTTAAACTGATAATCTAGCATCCGTTTATTTCATGAACGTCATCGGTATCCGGTTGAACATGCAGACTAAAGTCAGGTGCCAGTGTGGTGCTGAAAGCGATATCTCGGGCATAAGTCCAAAACTCAATGGTATCGATGTATACTGCACTGTTTGCGGCACTGTGACGAATCACGATATATCTTGAAATCGAAATATAACATGTTTACACAGGTATCATCCTTTAATATAAAGAAATTCGAAAACATATCCGAGGGGGAAGAACCCCCAAGGAGAAATAAAAATGGAAATGGATGGAAATACGAAGAATATGGCATTGACTGGAATGGCAGCATTATGCCTTATTTTGGGAATACTCGGAGCACTAGGAAACAGTTGGTTGGTTCCTACAGGCGAAGATGCAGAAGCAATGGAAGAAATGGACATGGATACTGGCATGGGCTTAAGAAGCGTGTGGACGACTATGGATATGGGAGAAGCTGAAGCATGTGAAGAGATGGCCGATATGGCTGAAGACGAAGACGGTATGTCGGTAGACTGTGATGGTTCCGAAGCTACTGTATACATGTCATTCTCTCAAATGTGCGATGATGACGATGATGATGATGCATGTGACATGGCTACTGGCGGAATGATTGGAACAATCGGTATGTGGGCAGGAATTCTGTGTGCACTAGTTCTAACACTAAGCCTTGCACTACCTATGGCAGGC
>MDTE01158967.1_pt1 | contig 15832 bp, 13 predicted proteins | sample 811231 | NCBI WGS metagenome assembly MDTE01 (sample SAMN05326651, study PRJNA326480) | marine metagenome | isolation source: seawater | place: Indian Ocean: Red Sea | collected 2010
ATTAGGAGTAAGAGACATGAACCCAGTTGTCGGCGAATCCTCCGGCCCTCCCGGAGCGAATGCATTGAGGTCATAATCAAAGACCCCCTCCCATAATCTATTTTTCGTATCCAGATCGGTGAAGAGTTCTGCCTGTCCCCAGATGATCAAACTATCAAAATTCGTCTCCGGGCTTACTTGCCAATGGCACGAAACCGTTGGCGATAAAACTATATTTTTCGCTTTTACAGAATCTGTTCCGACCATGGTCCATAGAGTTTGGCCTTCCCAGCAGGGATGGACAGGTGTCACATACGGGGTTCCTGAAGGGCTTACAGTTGCAATGTGTGCCCATTCTCCAAGACGTTTTGACTCTTCAATAATTTCATCTAGTTCCATGCACAGAGAATAGCTAGTATTGAAGGCTTTTCCTAAAAAATTATGCGTTTACCCCAAATGAGCCATCTGTGTGAAATTCAAGGCTTTTCCCTATGAATTCCTCTCTCAACATTGAATCCATAAGCGAGAGATCAGTTGAAGACGTAAGTGCTCTTCTTCCATCACCCATTATTGATGTGATTAATGCTGTTTCTGGCCCTTCTCTCCCATGCAAAACTGTATAGGCTTCTATAACCGACGCTCCTGCTGGGTTCATATCAACTGACCTAGTTGGGTACGTATCAATTTCACTCTGCAGATTTTCTCTTCTAAAACTCTTTTCGGGAGGTTCTGGTCCATATACGGCACACGCATGCTTCGTGGCATACCCTCCATTACCATGGACAAACCCTATATCACGGGTCGTTCGGACTGCATCTACGGTACTGGCAATTGCGTGGACGACATAACTGTTCATGGGTCCACCGAAGAATGATAGTCCCCCTGTTGTCGTAACTTCTCGGTCAGGTGTAATTCCAAGTTCATTCATAGTTATTTGAACAACCGAAGGAAAACATGAGTACAGATCCATCGGTCCAACATCCTCAATCGATATTCCGGCAAGTTCAAGACACCGATTCCCAGTGAGTCGTATCGCAGGCGACTCGTAGAAATTCTCTCTCTCAGAGAAGAAGTAGGAAGCATGCCCATCAGTAGCAGCGTAAGGGAAAACCCATCGGTCGGAATCTATCCCCAAAGCCATAGCTTTTCTGGCAGAGCACACAATAATCGCACCACCGAAATCCACGAATGAATTCGCATTCATTGCTTTTGTATACGGATAGCCCACCATCCGGTTGTCTGGGCTTGGATCCATGATTCGCTCAGCTGTCATTGGGGTTTGGAGCCAAGCGTGCGGATTTCTGGTCGCTACTTGATTTAGACCTGCCCAAAGAGATGATATTCTTTGGCGGTGCTCCAAATGAGTTTCACCCCTAGACGCACGAATTGACGATTCAAACAAAGCGTAAACCTGAGTAGGCATCATAAAGCCATTATCCCGTTCATGCTGAGAGGACATCGCAACATTCTCGCCAAACCTTTCTGCAGGTTTTAAATCATTTCCTGTTTTCTTTAGGTCCCCGCCGATTTTTCGAAGTTTGTTCTTACTATAAACAGCTTCTCCACCGACAATCACCACAACGTCGGCTTCACCCGTGGCTATCCTTTCACATGAATCGCTTACGCATGCTTGTGGCATATTGCCGCCCATCGCAGTCAGAAAAGTAGAAGCATCGGGTGACCCGACTGAGTCAGCAATCAAACGCCCGGGGTCGGGGTAACTCCACATCCCGCCAATAACTAGTAAGCGATCTATGCTGCTCAACAATCGAGGGCAAGAAGCATCATCGGCTGCTAGCCTAAGTGCCTCCTCCATCAACAAGTACTGCTCCAAAGCTTCAGAGACGTCTGCTAATTGCTGCTTATACTGTCCTACGCCAACAATTACCGGTGTCCGGTCATCTAACCCCATATCACCCAACCAAATCATGGACGAATCGGACGAGGTCTATGCCCCCCGAGATCAGCATGGTATCTACAACCGACTCCTCCCATAGCGACAACTCATCTTTGATTTTATCTGGAGGGCCTATCAGAGAAATTGCCTCAACCATCTCGGTAGGCACTGACGCTATCGCATCCTTTTTGTTTCCAGCGAGGTAAAGGTCTTGTATTTTTTCGCATTCTTCTTCAAAGCCCATCCTTGCAAAAACATCAAAATGGAAGTTCTGACCTTTAGCTCCCATCCCGCCGGCATATAGAGCAATCATTGGCCTGAGCAAATCAGCACATGAGTCTACATCTTCACCTGGTATTACCGTCACAGTACAAGCGACTTCGAAATCACCCCATCCATGACGGCCTGCAGTGTCAAATCCTGACTGTAGGGCCTCTTTATAAAACTCATTATCTTTAGGTGCAAAGAACAACGGCAGCCACCCGTCACAAATTTCTGCTGATAGCGCAACGTTCTTCGGACCTTCAGCGGCCAAATAAATAGGGATCTCGTTTCGCAGTGGGTGAACCGTTGACTTGAGAGGCTTACCGAGTCCCGTACCTTCTAGAAACGGCATCGAGTAATGCTTTCCAGAAAACTCTACTGGTTCCTTTCGCCCAACTATAGAGCGGATAATCTCTACATATTCCCGAGTCCGTTCCAATGGGCGCGGGTAGGGCTGCCCATACCATCCCTCAACTACTTGAGGTCCAGATGCTCCCAACCCAAGGATAAATCTCCCTCCACTTAAATGGTCCATAGTGATTGCTGCCATTGCTGTCGCAGCTGGAGTCCGCGCAGACATTTGCATGATTGCAGTCCCCAACTTAACGTTCTTCGTATTCGCTCCCCACCATGCTAAAGGGCTTAAAGCATCTGACCCATAAGCTTCTGCGGTCCAAATATGCTCAAATCCGAGGCTGTCGCATTCAGCAACAACCTTTTCAACACCTTCGGGCGGTCCTGCACTCCAATATCCAGTGTTGTACCCAAGTTTCATATTTCTCTCCTAACGTCCATTGGTAAATCTAGCTTCCGCAATTGATCTTAAAGCTTTCCTAGACTATCAAGGTCCACGATAGGCAAAACAATCGTATTACTGCTAGACCATCATAAAGAGGAGAATAATATGGCTAATGGAAATGACCCATATTCTGAAATTGCAATGCTGGTTCACCGTTACGCTGATGCTGTAGTCCATCGAAATGGTCAACAGTGGTCATCGACCTGGGCCGAAGATGCCGTGTGGGACCTTGGAGGTGGAAGGCTAGTTGAGGGCTTGGATAAGATTAAGGAGCTCTGGTACGGGGCTATGCAAGGCTTTGAGGCAACTATCCAAACAGTCCTTAACGGCGCAGTTGAAATTGACCCCTCTGGCGGGACTGCCAGCGGAAGATGGTACATCCAAGAGCAAGTTGTGAGGGTTAATGGGGACCGAGGAATCCTGCTAGCACATTATGACGATATGTATGCCCTAACAGATGAAGGCTGGAAATTCAGTCGAAGGTTCCTACAACCACACTATTCTGGCTCATATGACCTGTCCGCTGAGTTCTTGTGCTCTGCGGAAAAATTACGTGAACGCAACGTAGAAGGAGTAGACGTATGAAAGTAGATGGCGGACTAGGGATGGGGTTCTCGCCAAATATTGGTGAAATCGCTAGCGAAGCAAAATCTCAAGAAGACCGAGGATACGACGGGATCTGGACTGCAGAGACAAGCCATGACCCATTTCTCCCACTAGCTATTGCCGCAGAACATACCGAGAAGCTCGAAATAGGTACTGCTATTGCTGTTGCTTTCGCACGAAACCCCATGGTGCTCGCAAATATCGGCTGGGACCTCCAAGCATTGAGTCAAGGTAGATTCAATCTCGGGCTTGGAAGCCAAATCAAACCACATATAACTAAGCGATTCAGCATGGAGTGGTCAAAACCTGCTGCGCGAATGCGAGAAATGATTTCAGCGATGCAAGCCATCTGGGACTCATGGCTAAATGGCACGAAGCTCGATTTCCGCGGAGACTTCTATACCCATACCTTGATGACACCGTTCTTTGCACCAAATAGAGCAGATCTAGGAGACTTCGGTCCCCCTAAAGTCTATTTGGCTGCAGTTGGTGAACTCATGACGCAGGTAGCCGGAGAGGTTTGTGACGGCATTATCTGTCATGGGTTCACAACAGAGAAATACCTCCGTGAAGTCACAATACCCAATATTGAAAGAGGTAGAGAGAAAGCAGGTAAATCTATTGATGGTTTCTCCATCTCTGGACCTTTCTTCGTCGTTACTGGCCACAATGAAGAAACTATGCAACAAGCAGCCACAGCAACGCGACAACAAATCGCCTTCTATGCATCAACCCCTGCCTATCGAGGCGTTCTTGATCTCCATGGCTGGGGGGGATTACAAGAAGAACTAAACCAGCTATCCAAGCAAGGCGAGTGGGTCAAAATGGGTACGCTAATTGATGATGAGATCCTGAACACATTCGCTGTAGTTGCTGAACCTAGTAAAGTCGCTCCGGAACTTGCAAGAAGATATGGGGATGTTATCGATAGGTTGAGTTTCTACGCACCGGGTCAGGCAAACCCCGAGCAATGGCGTGAAGTAATGGAAGCGTTAAAAGCTATCTAACCCCAAGTTGGAGAGTGTACGACAAATTATGCTTCCATCAACAGTCAGCGAAATATCCACTGATTGGCTTAATCTGGTCCTTCCAAGCGAGTTCGGTGAAATAGCAGATTTTGACTGGGTGGATTTAGGCGAAGGGGTCGGGATCCTCGGTGAAGTAAGTCGTATCCATCTGATCTACGCCCCAGACGCAACTGGTCCATCGACTCTGGTAGCGAAATGCCAATCACAAGCGGAAGAGAATATTTCTCTATGCCAAACAATGGGGTACTACATTCGTGAGGTTAATTTTTATAAATACGGCCGTGACAATTTCCCTGTGAAAACACCCCAAAGCTACTTCTCCGAGGTTGAACAAGAAGGAATCCCATTTACGATCCTGATTGAAGAGGTCCCAGATGTAACGGTAATGGATCAAACGAACGGAGCTGGAATAGACGAAACGGCCTCTGTTTTTTCCATGCTCGCAAAACTGCATGCCCATTATTGGGAAACTGATGAGTTACATGCTTTGGAGTGGCTACCTCCAATGAATAACGCAATGTATAAAACATCGCAAACGTTAGCCGAAAACCTTATTGCCAAATTTGACACAGATTGGGGTTCATCAATAGATACGACCACATTGACCGCAATCAAAAAATTTATCCCCAGATACCCAGAATTCCTAGATTGGGCTGTTAGTAGAGGGAACCAAACCTTCATCCATAACGATGCCCGATGCGAAAATTACCTATTCAGCCCAGACGGAACTATAACGATGATCGATTTCCAATATTGCACTAGCTTCTACGGAGCGTGGGATATTTCTAATTGGCTCAGCGCCTCCTTAACTACTGAAGACAGACAGCAACATGGCGATGACCTAGTAACGCATTATCATCAAGAACTGGTAAGAAATGGAGTAAAGAATTATTCAATTGATCAATGCTGGTCTGACCTGAAGGCAAGCCTAATAGTGCAAACATACAACCAAGTTATAGACAATGATCTGGACTACTCCAATGAACGAGGTAATCGGCTTCTTGAAAAGTGCATCACCAGAACATTCTCAGCGGCAACTGACTACGAAATCTCAGAATTCATCAAGGGAGTTACTTTCTAATGGCAAGGATTGTATTGACAAACGACGATGGTGTGGAATCTTCCGGACTTCATGAAGTTGCTAGAACTCTAGACCGGGAAGGACATCAGATAACCGTTGCCGCCCCATCAAGCGAAAGGTCAGGCTGGGGGGCAGGGGTAGGAACCCTAGACGATGGCGCAGAATTTGAGATTAAATCATATACCATCCCTGATGCTCCACATATAGAAGCCTGGGGTATTGATGGTCCTCCAGCTTTCTGTGTCCTCACCGCGATGTTAGAAACTTTTGGGGAGCGACCGGAACTTGTGGTTTCTGGAAGTAATGACGGAGCTAACTGCGGTCGCGGAGTCTTACATTCTGGAACCGTAGGGGCTGCTATGATTGCGCAAAATTTCGGTATCTCAGGGATAGCAATCAGCCAGAAAAGGGACCTCACGGACATGCTTTGGGAAACAAGTGGAATTGTTGCCGTAGCAGCTACCGAATGGATCCTGCAAGCACCTAGGAAGACAGTCCTGAACATAAATATTCCAAACAAACCGATTTCGGAAATCCATGGGGTGCGCTGGGGAAGGGTCGCTGCTTTCGGAACAACAAAAACCTCTCTCCAAGGAGACATACCGGGCAAATTACGTATCAGCGTTTCCCCTCGAGATGTTGAATTGAAAACAGATACTGACACATCATTGGTAGATGAAGGCTATATTTCAGTAACAGGATTGATCGGATTCCGATCTGAGACAACTGTTAGCGGAAGCGCAGCAGAAGTGATCGAAGCACTAGTTAAACCACTAGGAAAGACTTGAGGGTCACATGAAAAGGAACATATTCCGTGACGAACATGAACTATTTCGAGACACTTTCCAACAGTTCGTCCAAAAAGAGATGGTACCCCATAATGAATCCTGGGAAAGAGACGGAATCGTAGGAAGAGAACTATTTGAAAAGGCCGGATCAAGCGGCTTTCTCGGCATTGACCTTCCAGAAGAATACGGAGGGGGCGGGATCAAAGACTACCGCTTCAATCAGATCATGGGAGAGGAATTTGATCTCGCTGGAGTTGCTACAGCCGGTTCAGGGCTAGGACTCCATAACGACATATGCATCCCGTATTTCAAAGAATACTGTAACGAGGAACAGCGGCAACGGTGGATGCCAGGGTTAACAAGTGGATCTCTAATCTCCGCAATTGCAATGAGTGAACCTGGTACCGGATCGGACTTAGCATCTATCGCGACAACCGCAGTAAAGGACGGGCAATCATATGTAATTAATGGCGCGAAAACATTCATTTCTAATGGAATAAACAGCGACCTCGTGATCGTGGCAACTAAGACAAACCTAGATGCTCGACATAGAGGAATCTCGCTCTTAGTAGTTGAGCGAGGGATGGAAGGATTTGAGCGCGGGCGAAATTTAGAAAAAATAGGGAGGCATAGTCAGGATACAGCTGAACTTTTTTTCACAGATGTTCGCGTACCTCTTGAGAACCTACTCGGTGAAGAGAATCAAGGCTTTTATTACATGATGTTCAACCTTCCCCAAGAGCGATTAAATATCGCTATTTCAGCGGTTGCCGGAACCCAATACGCTTTCAACATCACCCTTGATTACGTTAAGGAACGACACGCTTTCGGGAAACCAATAGGAAGTTTCCAGAATAGTAGATTTAAGCTAGCTGAAATAGCTACCGAATTAGAATTGGCTTGGGCGTTCATAGACAAATGCGTCATGTCCTTAAATAAGAAGGAATTAACCGCAGAAGAAGCTGCAATGGCTAAATGGTGGACCACTGAACTTCAAAAACGGGCAATTGATCAATGCCTCCAACTCCATGGGGGATATGGCTATATGGACGAGTACCCAATTTCTCGCCTTTGGCGAGATGGCCGAGTCCAAAGCATCTACGGAGGAACCACCGAGATAATGAAAGAAATTATTGGGAGAAATCTGGGCCTCTAGCTCATTCGGTGAAAAAGCCTCCATCTGGATGCAAGATCTCACCGGTGAAATAACTCGATTCGTCACTACAAAGGAATAACGCTGCGTTCGCTATATCAATGGGCTCCCCTCGTCTCCCTAAAGGAATCATCTCGTTGAAAGCAGCTGTTTCACTCTCATCCATTAGATCTATGATCGCCGTCATATGAGTATTGATGAACCCTGGCCCAATACAATTAACGCGAATACCCACAGGCCCAAGCATACGGGCAGCTTTTTTCGTCAGCATCCAAACTCCAGCCTTAGAAACGGTATAAGCAACTGGTCCAGCATCTGGGTGTTTGGCTGCGATGCTAGCAATAGTCACTACTGAGCCCCCAGTTCCGTTCTCAAGCATTTTAGCTACACAAGACTGCATGCCAAGAAGAGTGCCCCGAAGGTTAACATTAAGAACTTTGTCAAATGATTCGATATCCCCTTCTACGAACTCCCAACCGGGTCTCTCCAAATAGTCAGCCCGACTCGTAACAATGTTTTTTATGTCGGGCTCTATATCTCCTGAAACATAATTAGCATGACTTATCCCTGCCGCAGTTACTAAACAGTCCAATCCCCCGAATTCATCCATAGCTATATCAGCCATTGAGTCATTGTCTGAGCCACTCGCTACATCAACAGAAATAGACTTGGCTCGTCCACCCGCAGCAATAATCATTTCAGCGGTTTCCTCAGCCTTTTCACCTTGGATATCAGCAGCCACAACAGCCGAGCCCTCCTCTGCGAAACGAAGCGCTGTCGCGCGGCCTATTCCATTTCCGGCCCCAGTGATTACTGTTACCTTCCCACTCAATCTATCTGCCATTCCGAACCCCTAATCATTTGATTAATCCATTACATCAAAGATCACCGCTTGAAACAAAAGACAAATACTTTTGCCAAAATCATATTCCCAGAAATGTAAGCAACGAATCATTCAGGCTAACGTTTGTTCATGACTGAAAAGAAAATCGTCACTGTTCTAGAGCCTGAAGATGAATTCCCTCATGAACCCGATGCCGCAGAGAATTACAACGAATCAATGTACTTCAACACATTTGATCTTGAACAAGAGATAGGTGGATGGTTCCGGCTTGGTAATCGGGTGAACGAAGGGTACGCGGAGATGTCCGTTTGCCTGTACCTGCCAAATGGACAAATAGGATTTATGTTTGGGCGTCCGAGAATTTCTTCAAACACAGAAATGAATGCGGGGGGTCTCAGCATCAAAGTTTTGGAACCGTTCAGGGAATTACAAGTGTCTTACGATGGAAAGATCTGCTTGCTTTCTAATCCGAAACAAATGGCTCACCCGCGGACAGCTTTCAAAGAAAATCCTACTTTGGACTGCTCAGTGAAACTGCACTGGACGGGCATGTCCCCAATGTTTGGAGGAAAACCTACGTATGAAGACGGAACTGAACTCGTTCAAGAAACCGAAAAAAGTTTTGCCAAAGCCCATTATGAACAGCATGGAAAAATGCTAGGCAAATTTCAGATCGGAGAGTCTTCTTATGAGATAGACGGGTTAGGTCTTCGAGATAAGTCATGGGGACCTAGATACTGGCAGTCAATAAACTGGTATAGATGGCTACCAATGGTTTTCTCTGAAGATTTCGCGATGATGCTCTCAGTGATCTCTCGGGATTCATCTAATAAAAACATAAGGGCCTCCGGAATGGTGCTTGATGGCAATGAGTACAAAATGATCCAAGATTGTCGTGTAGAGACATCATGGGATGATGATGGCTACCAAACCGGAATGGAATGCTGGGCGAAAACAGATGAAGGTACTGAATATGAAATCAGCGGTGAGGTGATTTCACTCATACCACTCCGAAACCGGCGAAACGGACCCGATGGGGAAAAGCTCCACACTCGGATAACGGAAGCGATGACACGCTTTACATGTGAGGGAAATGTCGGAATGGGAATGAGTGAGTATCTAGATCAGATTAAAGATGGGAAACCAACCGGAGTAAAGCGCTAATGAGTGGCGACGCTCATGAACTTTCAAATCACCTGTCCGAAACCCTCAAAGCCTTCCTCGGAGAGATCAGTGTTACTGACCTCACACGATTATCTGGAGGGGCCAATCGAGAAACTTGGAGTTTGAACGCGACTGATGACCAAAATCAGTCTCATCCACTTATCCTCCAATTAGACCGTCCAGGTATGGAAAGGCTAGAAGGCACCTGCGCTAGAGAGGCAAAAATTCTTGCGGTCGCCAAAACGAAGGGAGTGCCGGTACCATCCGTAATCGTTTCCGGTGAAACTCCGAATCTCTTCGGAAGAAGTTTTAGCATTACCTCAAGAATCAATGGAGAGACTATTGCTCGCAAAATCCTTCGTGATAGCCAATGGAAGATAGCCCGTGAGAATTTCGTTGCTGACTCTGCCAAGGCCTTGGCTGCTATCCACTCCATTAAAAAAACAGACTTCGATGATGTCCAAATTGAAGAAACCCCTGACCCACTTGTAACTCTGGAATCAATCTATGATGCTCTAGCTGATCCACACCCAACATTTGACCTTGCCTTCCGATGGCTTACAAAAAATAAACCGGCCGCTACCGATTTTTGTTTCGTTCATGGAGATTTCAGACTAGGTAATCTACTCCTAGGAGAAACCGGTCTGAGCGCTGTTCTAGATTGGGAAATTTCACATTTTGGAGACCCTTGCGAAGATCTCGGATGGATGTGCGTCCGGGCCTGGAGATTCGGTGGCTCTGGAGAAGTAGCAGGAATAGCCGATTACGAAAACTTGCTGGAACAATACCATGAGGCAAGTGGCAGAAAGGTCACATTACCGACACTACTTTGGTGGGAGATCTTCGGGACACTCCGCTGGGGAGTCATCTGCCTTCAGATGGGAGGGGATTTCAGAACTGGGCGAACAAATTCTCTAGAAATCGCAGCTATCGGACGGCGTGTCGCCGAAAATGAATACGACTTACTCACCTCACTTGGTAGGCAAGTGTTATGACTGGAATTGATAGATCCGACTGGGCTCTTCCACCCCGAACAAACCTCCCCTATGACTCACCATCAGCAGAGGACCTAATCCACGCTGTCCAAGAGTACCTCTCCCAAGACCTCCTTCCGAAAAGTAGGGGGTCAGACAGCTGGAAGCTCCGAATCGCTGTCAATTCCCTCAAAATAGCTATTCGGGAATTAAATCAAAGAGAAAATGATCAAATCATTTATTCAAAGATCATGAGTGATCTAAACGTTACGAGCGAATCTGAACTCTCAGCCAAAATTAAGGAAGGGCAATTGGATGATGAGTTGCCAAACCTTCATGCGCAACTATCAGAAATAGTTCAACGTAAGCTTGAAGTGGCAAACCCCAGATACCTAGATACAAATACTGATTCTGACTAAGCAATCTTTAAATGTTCGATAAGTGCTTTCATGTCGCTTATCGATACAATCCTAGGGGAATACCTAGAAAGCAAAATATGGTAAATATCGCTGTAATAGGAGCAGGTTACGTAGGGTTAACAACTGGTGCCTGCTTGTCCTATGTTGGTCATAACGTCACCATCGCGGATCTTAACGCCAGCCGAATCGCAGGTTTACAAAAAGGAGAGATCCCCTTTGTAGAACCTTTACTTTCAGAAATTGTCGCGGATGGGTTACGGTCGGAAAGATTGACGTTCGTCACTGGAGCGATTAACGCCTGTAAGGACGCAAAGTTTCATTTCCTCTGCTTACCTACACCTCCAGATGATGACGGGAGCACTGACCTATCTTTTTTTCAAACTGCAGTAGATGAAATTTCTGAAGCGCTACAACCGAACTCAATCATCATAAATAAATCCACCGTTCCAGTTGGAACAGCAAAAATCATCAACGAGCAAATAAACCGAAGAGATATATCTATTGTCTCCAACCCTGAATTTCTTGCAGAAGGTAATGCAGTAAATGATTTCCTTTCACCAAGCAGAATCGTGATCGGGGCAGAAACCCGAGAAGACGCTCGCCGTGTTGAGGAACTCTACTCAAACATTGATGCTCCGGTACTCCTTACTGGATGGGAATCAGCTGAACTTATCAAACATACCGCCAACGCTTTCCTAGCCATGAAGCTTACGTTTGTGAATGAAATAGCCACACTGTGCGAAAAAACAGGTGCTGATATCCAAGATGTGGCCAAGGGAATCGGGTACGACCCTAGAATTGGAGCAAGCTACTTGAATCCCGGGCCAGGTTGGGGTGGGTCCTGTTTCCCTAAAGACAGTTCCTCACTAGTGCATGTTGCCCGCAAAGTCGGATTTGACTTTACGCTGCTAGAGCACACCATTCAATTAAACAAAAAGCACGTAGAAAGAACAGCGGGCAAAGTTCTAAACCTTCTATCAAAGGAAAAAAATAGTCCAAAGGTTGCTGCTTGGGGTCTAACATTCAAGGCGGGAACCGACGATCTCCGCTCATCACCAGCTATTGAGGTTCTGAGTCATCTAATAGCAGAGGGAATCAAAATCTGTGCTTACGACCCTACGGTCACCGGAACAATCGAACAAATTCCTGAAGTAAGCATTGAAACAGACCCGTATGCAAGCGTTGAGGATGCTGATGTCCTTGTTGTTTTAACTGAATGGGAAGAATTTAACGAACTTGAAATGGGGAAAGTAGCAAACATGATGAAATCCCCGAGTCTTGTCGATACGAGAAATCTCTTTGATCGAGAAGAGATGGAAAGTGTGGGGTTCACTTATTGTGGAATGGGATTATAAGCGCAACTCTGATGAACTTTCCGCTAAATTGAGGAATCACTTTTAATAACGATTAACTTCAATACGTGACCGAAATCCTACTTTTGTGCATCCTAGGAATCGGTATTGGAGGATTCTACGGAATACTAGCGACTGGAATAGTCGTCGGCCACAAAGGGTCAGGTCTAATAAATCTTGACCAAGGCGCCTTAGCGATGTATCCCGCATACACATTTGTCACAATGCGCGAATCAGGAGATATCTTCTTCCCTTGGTTCGATTTCATACCAGGGCCAATTGATGTTCCCTATCGAATGAGCTTGGCTGCAGAAGGCGTTGGCACCCTACCGGCATTCACTGCAGCGATGCTAATGTCAATCCTATTGGGAGTAGCCGTACAGACTCTCATTTTCGGACCTTTGCGGAATAAACCACCTATTTCAAAAATAATAGGTTCACTTGGGGCACTCGTTTATCTCACGTCTCTCGCTAGCTACCAATTTGGCTCTAAATCCAAATTCGTAGATGGGATACTTCCTGAAGGTGTTTGGAAGAACCCATTCGGATTAGGTAGTGGCATAGAATATGACCGTATCCTGCTAGCTGTTGTTGCGGTAATTATCGGCGGTGGTCTTGCGCTTTATTATCGACATACAAGAATCGGGCTCGCAACCAGAGCTATCGAGGATTCAGAAACTGGAGGGACTCTTCTCGGATATTCAGTAAACAGAATCGCTACAATCAATTGGCTGATTTCTACAACCATCACTGGACTCGCGGGAATCTTAGCTTTGGATTTCGTAACGCTAACACCCACCCGTTATACCCTTTTCGTAGTCCCAGCATTAGGGGCTGCTCTTTTTGGAAACCTTACTTCGCCGTGGCTCGCAACTACTGGAGGCATACTCCTTGGCGTTTTCCAATCCGGAGCTGCAGGTTTTACGTTAAAAGGGTGGTGGCCAGAATGGATCCCCAGCGAAGGCCTCCGCCAAGCAATCCCCTTACTAGTAATAATTGTTATCCAATTCACAAAGGGGAACAAACTCCCAGTTAGAGGGTCACGATTCGCTGATAGACAACCCACAGCTTCAAGCGCAAAAAATTGGAGAGTTCAGAGCTTAGGCATTATCTGCTTCACAATTTGGGTCCTAATGACAGGATCAACGGTTACACAAGGCCGTCTTATCACTAGCTCTATAGCGGCCATACTTATGCTCTCCTCTGTAATAGTGATCGGATACCTAGGACAGTTGTCACTTGCCAATCTCACCTTCGCGGGGGTAGCAGCATACCTGTCAAGTCGATTCGCAGCTGACGGGTCAATATATGGATTTAGCCCCTTTCCACTAGAAGGGCCGGGTTTCCCATCACCAATAGCTATGGTTCTCGGAGTCACTATTGCTGTTGGAGTCGGAATCCTTATTGCCATTCCCGCTGTCCGTATACGAGGACTTCAATTAGCCGTTGTTACCCTCGCAGGAGCAGTCGCCATAACAGAAATTATCATGGGAAATGAGTCACTCATCGGGAAAGGGGCTAGATCAAATCTAAATGTTCCGCCCCCAAAATGGTTCGGAGTAGAGATCACCGTTGACCCATCCGTAAGCCGTGACCGCCCGACACTCATTATTTTCTGCTGTTTCTGGCTTATATTCGCAATCTTCTCGGTTGCAGGGCTACGAAGAGGTATAACCGGAAGGAAATTCCTAGCAGTACGTGCAAACGAAAAAGCTGCGAGCTCTATAGGAATCAACGTGCCAAATGCCAAACTATTAGGATTCGGGATAGCTTCGGCTCTTGCAGGTATCGCAGGTGTTCTCACCGCTTATCAACAGACTGTTCTACAGATTTCAACATGGGATGCACTTGCAGGGATCGGGAATGTTTCACTGCTTTTCCTCGGTGGAGTCGCTCACATAGGCGGCGCCCTTATAGGGGCGGCTCTTGCTCCAGCTGGCATACTCTCTACCACCTCCAGTGAAGGTCAAATACTTAGAACAACTACATCTGGAGCACTGATGATCGCAATAGCAATTTTCAGGTCAGATGGTCTAGTCTCATTAACTGAACCTCTTCGAAAACAAATTTCGAAAGCCAAAAATTCAATAAAGAAGGACTGAGAGAGTTTCGAGCCTTTGACCAGTTGATTTGAAAGTACCATATGCCTAAATTCGCACAAGAAAAAGCAACAAATGAACCATCAGCTATTGCGTTGACGGACCCCAATAAATCTCTTACATGGGGGCAAGTGGACAAGATACTCAACCAAGTCGCGAACCTTATCCTTGCAAGCGATCTCGGCGAGAAAAGGAGAGTAGCTGTTTTCGCTGAAAACGCCTCAGAAACAGCCCTTGCGCACTTAGGAGCATTATTTGGAGGAGCCTCATCCGTTCCAGTGAATTTCCACCTCACTTCAGAAGAGACAGCCTATATTTTGAAAGATTCCGAAAGCCGAATTCTTTTTTTAGATGACAAAACGCTTGACCGCGGCATCCTTGCTGCTCAAGAAGCTGGAATAAACCTTATTATCGGATGGGATTGTCCAAAGCACCCACAAGTCACTGACTGGCACGAATGGCTGGAAACCGGATCTACAGAAACACCGCCAGATGAGGTAACCCCTCTACCAAACCTGCTGTACACATCGGGAACTACAGGGCTCCCGAAAGGTACCGAATTGCCCCCAACCATGTTCGCGGGAGGGGCAACAATGACAGAGCACATCAAAGGACTTGCCCAAAGCGGGTTTGCTGAATTTGGAACACATCTAGTGGTAGGACCCATGTACCATACTGGCCCCTTGTCAGGGATGCGGCTTCTAACTCTGGGAATCCCCTCCGTGATTCTTGGTAGGTTCGACGCCGAAGCCACATTAGCGGCTATCACTACCCACAGAACTGAATCAGCTGTTATGGTTCCCACACACTTCGTACGTATGCTTTCCTTGCCGGAAGAAATAAAGGAAAAATACGATGTCTCATCTATGAGACTTGCTGCACACACTGGTGCAAAATGCCCGGTAGATGTAATGCGAGCGATGATTGAGTGGTGGGGTCCAATCTTCAGAGATGCTTATGGTGCAAGCGAAGTAGGAACAGTCTGCGCTATCACCAGCGAAGAATGGCTTGAACACCCAGGGTCTGTTGGAAGAACTATCCCCCCGTTTAGTGCACTGGTACTAGATGAAGACCTGCATCAACTCCCTCCCAATACTGAGGGGCGGCTGTTCTTTAGAGATTCCACAGGGAGAGGAATCATCTATCCGAACGACCCAGAGAAGACCAAATCAGCGAATCCTGAACCAGGACTCTTTACGCTTGGGGAAATTGGCTACATGGATGATGATGGCTATGTATTCATCACTGACCGATTTAGTGACATGGTCGTATCTGGAGGGGTAAACGTCTACCCTGCCGAAGCCGAGCAGATACTAATTGATCACCCAGATATACAGGACGTTGCATGCATCGGTGTCCCCAACCATGATCTAGGTGAGGAGTTG
>MDTE01147110.1_pt1 | contig 15829 bp, 28 predicted proteins | sample 811231 | NCBI WGS metagenome assembly MDTE01 (sample SAMN05326651, study PRJNA326480) | marine metagenome | isolation source: seawater | place: Indian Ocean: Red Sea | collected 2010
TCGAGATCGTGGGTGTTAAGGAGACGACGAAGACGACTTGCACGGGCGTTGAGATGTTCCGCAAGCTGTTGGATGAAGGAGTGGCGGGCGACAACGTGGGTGTATTGCTGAGAGGTGTGAAGCGCGAGGAGATCGAGCGAGGGCAGGTGTTGGCGAAGCCGAAGTCGATCACGCCGCATACGAAGTTCGAGGCAGAGGTGTACGTGCTGTCGAAGGATGAGGGCGGGCGACACACACCGTTCTTCCAGGGCTACCGTCCGCAGTTTTACTTCCGCACGACGGATGTGACGGGGTCGATAGAGCTGCCGGGTGGAGTGGAGATGGTGATGCCGGGGGACAACATCCAGATGACGGTTGAGTTGATAGCGCCGATCGCGATGGAAGAGGGGTTGCGGTTTGCGGTGAGGGAGGGTGGACGCACGGTGGGAGCCGGCGTGGTCGCCAAGATCATCGAGTAATCAGACATGGCAAATCAACGCATTCGAATTCGTCTCAAAGCGTTCGACCATCGATTGATCGATCAGTCGGCGGCCGAGATCGTGGAAACGGCGAGACGCACCGGCGCACAAGTGCGCGGTCCGATTCCGCTGCCTACCCGCAAAGAGCGGTTCACGGTGCTCATCTCTCCGCACGTCAACAAGGACGCGCGTGACCAGTACGAGATCCGCACCCATAAACGCATCATGGACATCATGAATCCGACTGATAAGACCGTCGATGCATTGATGAAGCTGGACCTGGCAGCCGGCGTTGACGTTCAGATCAAGTTGAACTGATCCGGACGGTTGGAACAGTAGAGAAGAGAAGACAATGGCCATCGGAGTTGTTGGACGAAAATGCGGCATGACCCGGGTGTTCACCGAAGAAGGTGCCTCGGTGCCGGTGACCGTAATCGAGGTTGCTCCCAATCGGATCACCCAGATCAAGGATGAGCAGTCCGACGGTTATCGCGCGGTGCAGGTGACTTCCGGGAGCCGTAAGGCGAACAAGGTCAACAGCGCTGCTGCCGGGCATTTCAAGAAGGCGTCGGTCGAGGCCGGCAATGGATTGTGGGAGTTTCGGACCTCCGAATGCGAGATGGAAGGTCTCGAGGTCGGGAACGAGATCAACGTCAGCATTTTCGAGGCTGGTCAGAAAGTCGACACCATTGGTACCAGCATTGGCAAGGGTTATGCGGGTGTGGTGAAGCGGTACAACTTTCGTACTCAGGATGCGACCCACGGTAACTCGCTGGCGCATCGGGCACCGGGCTCCATTGGACAGAACCAGACTCCGGGCCGTGTTTTCAAAGGCAAGAAAATGGCGGGCCACATGGGTAATGCCCGGTGTACCACGCAGAATCTCGAAGTGGTCCGCGTCGATGAGGAAAGAAATCTGATCCTCATCAAGGGCGCGGTACCCGGTGCCGCTGGTAGCGGTGTCATTGTTCGGCCTGCAGTCAAGCAGCGCAGTTGAGGAGAGAGTCATGCAGCTTGAACTGACAGGTGGTAACGCGGGAAGCGTAGAGGTGGCCGACAGCGCCTTTGCAACCGCATACAACGAATCCTTGATTCATCAGGTGGTAACCGCGTATCTGGCCGGAGCAAGGCAGGGCACACGCGCACAGAAGACTCGTGGCGAAGTCCGCGGCGGCGGTGCGAAGCCCTGGCGTCAAAAGGGTACCGGTCGCGCGCGCGCGGGCAGTATTCGCAGCCCGATCTGGCGCGGAGGCGGCGCGACTTTTGCTGCGAAGCCGCAGTCGTATGACCAGAAAGTCAACCGCAAAGCCTACCGAGTAGCGATGCGTTCGATTCTCTCCGAGCTGGTTCGCCAGGGTCGTCTGGTGGTCGTGAAAGACCTGGGTATCGATGCACCCAAGACCAGTGCTCTGGCCGCTAAATTGAAAGAGCTCGAGCTCAATAATGTGCTAATTGTCACGGAAGAAGCAGATACCAATGTAGAGCTTTCGGCGCGGAATCTTCACGAAGTCGGTGTCTGCATGCAGTCCGAAATCGACCCCGTGAGTCTGATTGGCTTTGAAAGCGTGCTGGTTACGGTTCCTGCGTTGCGCAAGATAGAGGAGCGCCTGGCATGAATCAGGAACTATTGATGAAAGTTCTGGTGTCTCCGCATGTGTCTGAGAAATCGACACGAGTAGCGGATGCGCACGGACAGTTTGTGTTCAAGGTGCTGCCCGATGCTCGCAAGCCTGAGATCAAGCAGGCCGTCGAGCTCATGTTCAAAGTCGAAGTCGAATCCGTGCAAGTCATGAACGTAAAAGGCAAGCGTAAGGGCTTTGGCCGCGTTCGTGGCAAGCGGTCGGACTGGAAGAAAGCGTACGTGTCCCTGAAGCCGGGTCACGACATCGATTTCATGGGCGCTGAGTAAGGGGCAGGGAGAGTTAAGATGGCTCTGATAAAAGCAAAGCCTACTTCGGCCGGTCGACGATTTGTCGTCCAGGTGCGTTCACCTGGCTTGCACAAAGGCCCACCGCACGGAGGGCTGGTCGAGAAGAAGAATAAGAGTGGTGGCCGTAACAACAACGGTCGCATCACCACTCGTCACCGAGGCGGTGGCCACAAGCAGAGCTACCGGATTGTCGATTTCAAGCGCGACAAAGACGGCATTCCGGCCAAGGTCGAGCGTCTGGAGTACGACCCGAATCGCAGCGCGCATCTTGCGCTGCTGCTCTACGCCGACGGTGAGCGTCGCTACATCATTGCTGCCAAAGGCCTGGAGGCTGGCAGCGAAGTGATGTCCGGTCCAGCTGCTCAGATCAAACCCGGCAACTGTCTGCCTATCAAGAACATCCCGGTCGGCAGCGTGGTGCACTGCATCGAGCTCAAGCCCGGAAAGGGCGCGCAGATCGCGCGCAGCGCGGGCGCCGCCGTTCAGCTGGTTGCACGCGAAGGACGTTTTGCAGTGCTGCGATTACGCTCCGGCGAGACCCGTCGGGTGGTCGTAGATTGCCGCGCGACCCTTGGTGAGGTAGGCAACAGCGAACATGGCTTGCGGTCGCTCGGCAAGGCTGGAGCAAAACGCTGGCGCGGTGTACGGCCGACGGTCCGCGGTGTTGCGATGAACCCGGTTGACCACCCGCATGGTGGTGGTGAGGGCCGTACTTCCGGTGGACGTCATCCGGTGTCGCCGTGGGGACAGCCGACCAAAGGTCACAAAACTCGAAAGAACAAACGCACGTCGAACATGATCATTCGTCGGCGTAAGAGAAAGTAGCGAGGTAATACGCCAGTGCCACGTTCAGTAAAAAAGGGTCCGTTCATCGATTCTCATCTGGCCAAGAAGGTCGATGAGGCGAGATCTGCGGGCAGCAAGCGTCCTATCCGGACCTGGTCCAGACGTTCGATGATCGTGCCGGACATGGTCGGCTTGACCATTGCCATCCATAACGGACGGCAACACGTGCCGGTGTTGGTTACGGAGAACATGGTCGGGCACAAGCTCGGCGAGTTCGCGCCCACTAGAACCTTCCGAGGTCATGCGGGCGATCGCAAGGCGAAGAGATAACGAGTCGACTAAGACAATGGAAGCGAGTGCAAAACTGAAGTTCACACGGATCTCCGCGCAGAAGGCGAGACTCGTGGCAGATCAGATCCGCGGTATGCCGGTGGATCAAGCCATCGATCTGCTGACATTCAGCCCCAAGAAAGCTGCCGCCACGATCAAGAAAGTGCTGGAGTCAGCGATCGCGAACGCTGAGCACAATGAAGGCGCAGACATCGACGAGCTGCGTGTGCACACGGTCATGATTGACCAGGGCCCGACATTGAAACGTTTCCGCGCACGGGCGCGCGGTAGAGGCAATCGAATTCTGAAACGGACCAGTCACATCCAATTGACTGTGGCTGATAACTGAGACCGTCGCTATGGGACAAAAGGTACATCCAGTAGGCATACGCCTGGGTATCGTCAAAGATTGGAGCTCAATCTGGTACGCTGATACTCGTAACTATGCCGACCATCTGAACACCGATCTGCAGGTTCGCGACTATGTTCGCAAGAAGCTCTCTCATGCATCGGTCAGTGCTATACAGATTCAACGTCCAGCAAAGAACGCTCGGCTGGTGATTCACACTGCACGCCCCGGCATCGTGATCGGCAAGAAGGGCGAGGACATCGAGGCGCTGCGCCGTGAGGTCTCGAACATGATGGGTGTGCCGGCGCATATCAGTGTGGAAGAGATTCGCAAGCCGGAGCTCGACGCCTATCTGGTCGCCGAGAACATCGCCAATCAGCTCGAGCGCCGCATCATGTTCCGCCGCGCCATGAAACGCGCCGTGACCAACGCCATGCGACTCGGGGCCGAGGGTATCAAGGTGAAAGTCTCCGGCCGATTGAATGGTGCGGAAATCGCACGTTCGGAATGGTATCGCGAAGGGCGGGTGCCGCTGCACACGCTGCGCGCTGACATCGACTACGGGGTAACGCAGGCACGCACCACCTACGGCATCATCGGCGTGAAAGTGTGGATCTTCAAAGGCGAGATCTTCGACCAAGGCCAAGAGCAGGAGGCAGCCGAGGTCGAGAAGGCGGCCGAAGCGTAGAGGAATGCCGTCATGATGCAGCCAAAAAGAACAAAGTACCGAAAGCAGCAAAAAGGCCGGAATCGCGGCGTCGCGACTACCAGCAACAAAGTGAGCTTCGGTGAATTCGGATTGAAGTCTGTGGGCCGTGGCCGGATTACCGCTCGTCAAATCGAGGCGGCCCGGCGTGCAATTACCCGTCATGTGAAACGTGGTGGAAAGCTCTGGATACGGATTTTCCCGGACAAGCCCATTACCAAGAAGCCGCTTGAAGTGCGGCAAGGCAAGGGCAAGGGCAATGTTGAGTACTGGGTAGCTCAAATCCAGCCCGGCCGCATGCTCTACGAGATTCAGGGTGTGGAAGAGAGCGTGGCCCGCGAGGCATTCCGGCTGGCGTCTGCAAAGCTGCCGGTGAAAACCACTTTTGTTGATCGGACGGTCGTTTGATGAAAGCCAGCGAACTGAGAGAAAAATCCAACGACGAGCTGCAGACCGAGTTGCTCGCGCTGACACGTGAGGCTTTCAACCTGCGTATGCAGGCGGGAACCGGCCAGCTGTCGCGTTATCACCAGGTAAAGTCGTTGCGTCGTGATATCGCCCGGATCAAGACAGTGATGAGCGAGCGAACGAAGGAACAATCGGCATGAGCGAACAGCAAGGCAAAGTGCGCACGCTGACTGGCAAAGTCACCAGCGACAAGATGGACAAGACCATCACGGTGCTGGTTGAGCGTAAGGTCAAGCATCCGCTTTACAAGAAGTACGTGCGGCGTTCGACCAAGCTGCATGCGCATGACGGAGCGAACGAATGCAAGATCGGTGACAAGGTGAGCATTGAGCAATGCAGACCCTTGTCCAAGTCGAAGTCCTGGCGGCTTCACGAAATTTTGGAACGGGCGAAGTAGGCGTTGTCGGTTGACGCGCGGGCGTGAGCCCCATGTCGAACTGACATCAGGTGGAGAAGACTCATGATTCAGATGCAATCAAAGCTGGTCGCAGCAGATAACAGTGGTGCGCGCCAACTGATGTGCATCAAGGTGCTGGGTGGTTCGCACCGTAGATACGCACGGATCGGTGACATCATCAAAGTTAGCGTCAAGGAAGCCATTCCGCGCGGCAAGGTGAAGAAGGGCGAGATTTACAACGCCGTCGTGGTGCGCACGGCCAAAGGCGTGCGGCGGCCCGATGGTTCGGTCATCCGGTTCGACCGGAATGCAGCGGTATTGTTGAACAACCAGCTGCAGCCGATTGGCACTCGCATCTTCGGCCCGGTAACTCGAGAGCTGCGTACCGAGCGATTTATGAAAATCGTCTCGCTTGCGCCAGAAGTGTTGTAAGGAACGTTCAAGCCATGGGTATGCAGAAGCTTCGAAAAGGTGACGAGGTCGTCGTCAATGCGGGCCGCGACAAAGGTAAGCGTGGCAACGTAATGGAGATGATCGAGGACGACAGGATTCTCGTCGAAGGTGTGAATGTGGTGAAGCGACATACTCGCCCAAATCCTCAGCAGGGATTGGCGGGTGGGATCGTCGAAAAAGAGAAGCCCGTCCATATCTCCAATGTGTCGCTGTACAACAGCGAGACTGGAAAAGGTGATCGAGTGGGTATCAAGACCCTCGAAGATGGTCGGAAAGTCAGATACTTCAAATCGACTGGCGAAGTCGTAGACGCGTAAAGGTTAGCAGGGCTGGCGAAATGGCTAGATTGCAAGAATTCTACAAAGACACTGTTGTTCCGAGTCTGATGGAGCAATTTCAGTACGGCAGTGTCATGCAGGTGCCGAAGATCACCAAGATCACCCTCAACATGGGGGTTGGTGAAGCAATTGCGGACAAGAAAATCATGGAAAATGCCGTCAGTGATCTGGAGAAGATCGCTGGACAGAAATGCCTGGTGCGAAATGCGCGCAAGTCTGTGGCTGGCTTCAAGATTCGTGAAGGTTGGGCAATCGGGTGCAAGGTGACATTACGTCGCGAACGCATGTACGAGTTCCTCGACCGATTGATCTCGATTGCCATTCCCCGAATCCGGGATTTTCGTGGAATGAGTCCACGCGCGTTTGATGGTCGAGGTAACTACAGCCTCGGCATCAAAGAGCAAATCGTGTTCGCAGAGATCGACTACGACAAGATCGACACCATCAGAGGTCTCGATATTGCGATTACGACTACCGCCACAACCGATGAAGAGGGACGCGCCTTGCTGTCCGCGTTCTCTTTTCCGTTTAGGCCCAACTAAAGCGGAGCGATAACACAATGGCCAAACGTTCCATGATCAATCGCGAGATTCGCCGGGCCAAGCTGGTGGATCGCTATGCGAAGAAAAGAGAAGCACTGAAGGCGAAGATTAAGAACCCGGAGAGTTCTTTCGAAGAACGCCAGGATGCGGTGCGCCGTCTGCAGCAGCTGCCGCGTAACTCGAGCCCCTGCCGAATGCGTAATCGCTGCAGGATTACGGGGCGCCCGAAGGGTTATTACCGCAAGTTCGGTCTGGCTCGGAACAAACTTCGTGAATCGGCCATGAACGGCGACGTACCTGGTCTCGTCAAAGCCAGCTGGTGAGGACATAAACGGTGAGCATGCAGGACCCAATTTCAGATTTATTGACCCGCGTTCGAAACGGGCAGGCAGCCGGTAAAGTGCATGTCGCAATGCCGTGGTCGAAACAGCGTGCGGCCATCGCCGATGTGCTGAGGAAAGAAGGCTACATTCGCGACTACGTTAAGGAAGAGATCGAAGGTGCACACCCGCAACTCTCCATCGTGCTGAAGTACTACGAAGGCAAGCCGGTGATCAGCGAGATCAAACGAGTCAGCCGGCCTGGTCTTCGGATTTACAAAGGAAAGAATGATTTGCCCCGGATCATGGGTGGTCTTGGCATAGCCATTGTGTCCACCTCCAAGGGGTTGATGACTGATCGCGCTGCCCGGGCCGAAGGCCACGGCGGCGAGATTATCTGTGTCGTGTCATAAAAGATTAGTAAAATGTCCAGACTATCCAAATCACCAGTGAGCGTGCCCAGCGGCGTCGATGTGACCATCGACGGGCAGCACGTGCACGTCAAAGGTTCCAAGGGAACACTTGAGCACGACGCACATCCGTCCGTCGTCATGTTGCGAGAAGACGCCACATTGTGTTTCCGGCCTGCAGAAGGCGCCGACAACGGTGAAGCACTTGCCGGTACGACCCGCTCCTTGGTCAATAACATGATCGTCGGTGTGAGCCAAGGCTTTCAGAAGAAACTACGGCTCATCGGCGTGGGTTATCGCGCTCAGATGCAAGGCTCGACCTTGAATATCGCTCTTGGGTTCTCACACCCCATCGACTTTCCGGTCCCTGAAGGGATCAGCATCGAAACCCCGAGCAATACCGAAATCGTCGTCAGTGGAATCGATAAGCAGAAAGTCGGTCAGACGGCGGCTGTGATTCGTGGTTTTCGTCCGCCAGAGCCTTACAAGGGCAAAGGGGTGCGGTACAGCGACGAGAATGTGATTCGCAAAGAGGCGAAGAAGAAGTAGACGAGTATGAACAAGAAATCATCAAGAATTCGTCGCGCACGACGATCTCGGGCAAAAATCCTCGAGCTTCGTGTCCCCAGGCTGACTGTGCACCGTACGCCGCGGCACATCTACGCGCAGGTGATTGCGGCAGATAATTCGGCAGTGGTCGTGAGCGCGTCCACGGTTGAGAAGTCGTTGCGTGCTGACGTGGGGTATGGCGGAAATACTGCCGCCGCAAAAGCCGTCGGCAAGCTGATAGCGGAACGAGCGAAGGAAGCCGGTGTAGAAACCGTTGCCTTCGACCGATCGGGGTTTCAATTTCACGGCCGTATTCAGGCGTTGGCGGATGCAGCGCGCGAGAACGGGTTGAAGTTCTAAGGAAACTGAGGATGCAGGCAAAGCCTGTGCCAGTGGAGTAAGCAATGGCGGATTATCAGGGGTCATCGAGCGAAGACGATCTTCTCGAAAAGCTCGTTTCCATCAACCGGGTGGCAAAAGTAGTCAAAGGTGGCCGCCAGTTCGGTTTCACGGCTTTGACCGTGGTCGGTGATGGTAAAGGCCGAGTGGGTCTGGGTCGAGGTAAGGCGCGTGAGGTTCCGGCCGCCATACAGAAGGCGATGGAGAACGCACTCCGCAGCATGGTGGATGTTACGCTCAAGGGAAACACCCTGCAGTACGCCATCACTGCTCGACATGGTGCGGCCAAGGTTTACATGCAGCCGGCTTCTGAAGGTACCGGCATTATCGCTGGCGGTCCGATGCGCGCCGTATTCGAAGTCGTCGGCGTCAGAGATGTGCTGGCGAAGTGCATTGGCTCACCGAATGCGATCAATGTTGTCCGGGCCACTGTAAAAGGCCTCGCAGAAATGACAAATCCGGAAGCTATCGCCGCTAAACGCGGTCTGACAGTAGAAGATATCCTGGGTTAGGACCATGGCGGACAAGAAATCTATCAAGGTAACGTTGGTGAAGAGCACCAATGGCCGGCTGAAGAACCACAAAGCCTGTGTGCGCGGTTTGGGGCTTCGTCGTATGCACCAGACGACAGAGGTCGAAGACACACCGTGCACACGCGGCATGATCAACAAAGTCTCGTATTTGCTTCGAGTCGAGGAGTCCTGACATGCGTCTGAATACGTTGAGCCCCGCGAAGGGAGCGCGCCGGGAGGCCAAGCGCGTAGGTCGAGGCGCTGCAACCGGGAACGGCAAGACCTGCGGGCGTGGCCACAAAGGCCAGGGTTCTCGCAAGAGTCCCGGCCCGCGGCCAGGCTTTGAAGGCGGCCAGATGCCGTTGCAACGCCGCATGCCGAAATTCGGTTTTGCCTCGGCCAAGGCGAAATTCTCAGATCAGGTGCGTACCGGATCGCTGGATGCTTGTGAAGGCGACACCATCGATCTGGAAACATTGCGCAAGGCAAAACTAATCGGTGCTCGCGCGAAGAAAGTGAAAATATTTGCGGCTGGCGATGTAGGCCGTGCGTTAACCGTCAGTGGCGTAGCTGTGACCAAGGGCGCACGGGTACTGATAGAGCAAGCAGGTGGCAAGGTCGAGTAACCATGGCCGATCGAGGTAGACCAACAGCCGGAGCAGCGGGTACCAGCTCTGAACTCAGACAGCGTCTGTTGTTCGTGCTGATTGCGCTGATCGTGTTCCGCATTGGCTCCTTCATACCGGTGCCGGGCATCAACTCGGCCGTGTTGCTCGAGCTGTTCGAGCAGCAACGGGGCACTATCCTCGATTTGTTCAACATGTTCTCCGGCGGCGCCCTGGGTCGATTCTCCGTGTTCGCCATCGGCATCATGCCCTACATTTCAGCCGCGATTATCATGCAGCTGTTGACTCATGTTGATCCGCGCCTCAAGGAACTGCGCAAAGAAGGTGAGGCGGGCCGGCGTACGATCATGAAGTTCACGCGCTATGGCACTGTCGCACTGGCAACCTTTCAGGCACTGGGCGTCGCCATCATGCTCGAGAGCCAGACCGCTGGCGGTGCCAATGTGGTCATCGCGCCGGGTATCGGCTTCCGGATTACTACTGTGGTTACACTCGTGACCGGCACGGTGTTTCTGATGTGGCTAGGCGAGCAGGTGAGTGAACGCGGTATCGGCAACGGCATTTCCATCATCATTTTTGCTGGCATTGTCGCCGGGCTGCCGTCGGCTGTAGGGGGAACGCTGGAGCTGGCACGCACCGGCGAGCTGCATGTCCTGCTGGTGTTGTTGCTGATCGTGCTGGCCTTGGCGGTCACCGCGTTCGTGGTTTTCGTCGAAAGAGGACAACGCAGAATCACGGTCAACTACGCGAAGCGCCAGGTCGGTCGGAAAATGTACGGTGGGCAAAGCTCGCATCTGCCGCTGAAGCTCAATATGGCGGGTGTTATTCCACCGATTTTTGCGTCCAGCATCATTTTATTCCCAGCGACGCTGGGTGGCTGGTTCGGTAGCCAGGAAGGCTTCACCTGGATTCGCGACATTTCATCGACGTTGTCCCCGGGACAACCGGTGTATGTGCTTTGCTACGCCATGGCGATAATTTTCTTCTGCTTTTTCTACACTGCGTTGGTGTTCGATCCGAAGGAAACCGCCGACAACTTGAAGAAGTCGGGTGCGTTCATACCGGGTATTCGACCCGGGGAGCAGACTTCGAAGTACATCGATACCGTGACGACCCGGCTGACGATGTTCGGCGCTGCCTACATTACCGCCGTTTGTCTTCTGCCAGAGTTTTTGATTGTGCAGTGGAATGTCCCGTTCTACTTCGGTGGTACATCGCTGCTTATTATCGTCGTAGTGCTGATGGACTTCATGGCCCAGATTCAATCGCACATGATGTCACACCAGTATGAAGGCATTTTGAAGAAGGCCAATCTCAAGGGATATGGCCGTGCAGGCGTGCCGCGTTGATCACGCTTGCTTAGAGGACGTTAGAGATGAAAGTAAGAGCATCGGTTAAGAAGATTTGCAGACACTGCAAAATCATCCGTCGAAAGGGCGTCGTGCGCGTGATTTGCCGCGACGGTCGTCATAAGCAGCGTCAAGGCTGAGCTAACTAGGAGCAGAGCAAATGGCTCGTATTGCCGGTGTCAACATCCCTGACCGTAAGCAGACCTGGCTTTCGTTGACGGCGATCTATGGAATCGGGCGGACAACTGCCTACAAGATCTGCGCGTCTACAAACATCACGCCCGAGGCTAAGGTCGTGGACCTGACCGAAGAGGAGCTGGACACCCTTCGGTCAGAGGTCGCCAAGTACGTCATCGAAGGTGACTTGCGGCGGGAAGTGTCGATGAACATCAAGCGGTTGATGGACCTGGGCTGCTACCGCGGCATCAGACATCGCCGTGGACTACCGGTGCGTGGGCAACGCACCAATACCAATGCTCGCACCCGCAAGGGTCCGAAGCGGCCCATCCGCAGGTAAGGTTAGCGTCATGGCAAAAAGCAAGATCAAGACCAAGAAGAAGGTCAAACGTACGGTCACTGATGGTGTCGCGCATGTGCACGCATCGTTCAACAACACCATCATCACAATCACCGATCGGCAAGGCAATGCACTTGCTTGGACAACTGCGGGCAGCAGCGGATTTCGGGGCTCACGTAAGAGCACGCCATTCGCAGCCCAGGTTGCCGCATCTAGAGTCGGGGAGATAGTCGCCGAGTTTGGAATGAAGAATCTCGAGGTCTTTATTAAAGGACCTGGACCCGGGCGTGAGTCCGCGGTGCGCGCCTTGAACAATGCGGGGTTCAAAATCACCAGCATCATGGACGTGACGCCAATTCCACATAACGGCTGCCGGCCGCCGAAGAAACGACGCGTCTAGCGGAGTCGAACATTATGGCTAAGTACACTGGACCAACATGCAAACTGAGTCGGCGCGAAGGTGCTGACCTCATGCTCAAGAGCCGGGCTCGTTCACTCGAGTCCAAATGCAAGCTCGAAAAGCCGCCTGGCCAACATGGGGGCATGAGACAGCGTCGGCTTTCCGACTACGCGCTCATGCTGCGTGAGAAACAAAAGCTACGCCGAATTTACGGCATCCTCGAGAAGCAGTTCCGTCGCTATTACGACGAGGCCGCACGCCGCAAGGGTTCCACCGGCGAGAATCTCCTGCAGCTTCTCGAATGCCGACTAGACAACGTCGTCTATCGCATGGGCTTCGGTGTGACTCGTGCCGAATGCCGGCAGCTGGTGAATCACAAGGCCATTACGGTCAATGGTATTTGCGTCAACATACCGTCGTATCAGGTAGACGCTACCGATGTGGTCGCCATCAGGGAGAAGGCAAAAAAGCAGGTGCGCATCCAGGATTCCCTGAGTGTCGCCGAGCAGTACGGATTTTCGGATTGGGTAGATGTGGATACCACGAAGATGGAAGGTGTTTTCAAGTCGGTTCCGGCACGCAGTGACTTGCCACCCGACATCAATGAGCAACTGGTCGTGGAATACTACTCGAAGTAATTCTTCGAAGGAGAGCAACGAATGCAGGCTGCTGCCTCACCCCTGTTAAAGCCTCGTCTGGTCGATGTCAAAGAACTCGGCCATAACACGGCAAAAGTGACCATTGAGCCTCTGGACCGCGGCTTTGGCCACACGCTCGGCAATGCGCTGCGACGCGTGTTGTTATCGTCCATGCCTGGTTGTGCGGTTGGCGAAGTCGAGATCGACGGCGTACTTCATGAGTACACGACTCTGGAAGGTGTCCAGGAGGACGTCACCGAGGTTCTGCTGAATCTCAAGGCGCTGGCTATCAAGATGCACGCCCGCGACGAGGCCGTGTTGACCTTGCACAAGAAGGGCCCCGGTGCCGTCTATGCAAGTGACATCAGCCTCGACCATGACGTCGAAGTCGTCAATCCGAGCCAGATTATCGCTCATCTCACCAAAGAAGGTGAGCTCAGCATGACCATGAAGATCGAAGTCGGGCGTGGCTATCAGCCGGCTTCGGTTCGAGCCGGCGAAGAAGATGGCGACCGCCCGATTGGCAAGCTGTTGCTGGATGCTTCGTTCAGCCCGGTTCGCAGAGTGTCCTATCACGTCGAAAGTGCGCGTGTTGAGCAGCGCACCGACCTGGACAAGCTGGTCGTTGAAATCGAGACCAATGGCACTGTCGATCCGGAGTCTGCGGTGCGTCATGCAGCCGGTTTGCTGCAAGAGCAGCTTTCGGTGTTCGTTGACCTCAGCGAGAACGGCGGTGATCAGGGCGATGCGCCTCAGAAGGCCGAAATCGATCCCATTTTGCTGCGGCCGGTTGATGACCTGGAACTCACCGTGCGCTCCGCAAACTGCCTGAAAGCGGAAAGCATCTACTACGTGGGTGATCTCATCCAACGTACCGAGGTGGAGCTTCTGAAAACTCCGAACCTGGGCAAGAAATCTTTGACCGAGATCAAAGACGTTCTGGCTTCGCGTGGGTTGTCGCTAGGCATGCGTTTGGAGAACTGGCCGCCGCCAGGTCTGTATGAGCAGGACAAGGACGGCTTTTGAAGACAGCAGTAGACGTTTGACAGGAAAGTACAATGCGGCACAGAAAGAGTGGTCGACGGCTTGGGCGTAACAGCTCCCATCGAAAGGCCATGTACAGAAACATGACGGTCTCGCTGTTACGTCATGAAATTATCAAGACCACGCTCGAGAAAGCAAAAGAGCTTCGTAGAGTCGTGGAGCCTTTGATCACCTTGGCAAAAGTGGACGAGCCATCCAAGCGAAGGCTCGCGTTTGACCGTATCCGGGATCGCGACATTGTCGGCAAGTTGTTCGATGAGCTGGGTGATCGCTATCGGGATCGGCCGGGTGGTTATGTACGTATCCTCAAGTGTGGGTTGCGTGCGGGCGACAAGGCGACGATGGCCATTATCGAGCTGGTCGACCGACCCGAGATTAACGATGATGAGGACTTGGTGCCACAGGAGTAGGTGGCGCAAAGAGTCGAGAAGCGATTGAGAGGCCGGACATTGTCCGGCCTTTTCTTTTGATGGGTGACCGCCGCGTATCATGCCGGGTCCAGCGATACGCTGGTGATTAGAACACCAGAGTCCGTGCTGAGGCCCGGGAGCCGGAAGCTGTTGCCACGACACGACGTGAACACCTTCTTGTGGCCTCCGTGGCGGCACCGCTACCGCCAAGGGTCGTTGCAACAGTGTCTGACTTCCGGGCTTGATAGGACGTTGTGTACGAGCTCTTGGCGGCTGGTGCGTTTGAACCCGCTGATGTCTGATGGTCGGTGCGGACTACTCGTCGAGGCGTTGCTTCAGTATTTCGTTGACTTGCTTGGGGTTCGCCTTGCCGCCGGAGTTCTTCATCACTTGGCCGACTAAGAAACCGACGACTTTGGTTTTGCCGACACGGTACTGTTCGACTTGTTTGGGGTTGGCGGCAAGAATCTCATCAACGAGTGACTCGATAGTGCCCGAATCGGTCACTTGCTTTAGGCCTTGGCTCTCGATGATGTCGTCTGCGCTGCCTTTGCCGGCCCACAGGCTCTCGAAGACGTGTTTTGCGATCTTTCCGGAGATTGTGTTGTCTTCGATGCGGGTGAGCAGACCGGCGAGTGTGTCTGCACCGAGCGGACTTTCATTGATATCCAGATCGGCTTTGTTCAAGGCGGCCTGCAGCTCTCCCATGATCCAGTTGGCACAAAGCTTTGGGCTGCATTTGGACTGCTTCACCACGGTCTCGAAAAAGTCGGCCTGGTCGCGGGAACTGGTGAGATAGGCGGCGTCTTCCGCGCTGAGTGCGTAGTCTGCTTCGAAACGTTCCTGCTTGGCAGCCGGCAACTCGGGGAGTTGCGAGGTTACCCGATCGAGAGTCGCTTCGTCGATTTCGACCGGCAGCAGATCGGGATCTGGAAAATAGCGGTAGTCGTGCGCGTCTTCTTTGCCTCGCATGGCACGAGTGGTGTTGTTGTCGGCATCGTATAGACGTGTTTCCTGCACGACTTCACCGCCATCTTGAATAAGTTCGATCTGGCGCTCGATTTCTACATTGATGGCGCGTTCGACGAACCGGAAGGAGTTCAGGTTCTTGAGTTCGGTGCGGGTTCCAAAGGTCGTAGAACCCACGGGACGAACGGATACGTTGGCGTCGCAGCGCAATGATCCCTCTTGCATGTTGCCATCGCAGATTCCGAGGTAACGCACCAGGGTGTGTATCTGGCGCATATAGGCGACCGCTTCTTTCGCGGACCGCAGGTCGGGCTCGGAGACGATCTCCAGAAGGGGAGTGCCGGCGCGATTGAGATCGACCCCGGTCGAGTCAGCGAAGTCCTCGTGTAAGGATTTGCCGGCATCTTCTTCCAGGTGGGCACGGGTGATGCCGATGCGCTTGAGCTCGCCATTGTCGAGCTCGATGTCTAGTGCACCCTCGCCGACTATGGGCAGCTCGTACTGACTGATCTGGTAGCCCTTGGGTAGGTCGGGGTAGAAGTAGTTCTTGCGAGCGAACACCGACACCGGTGCAATCGTGGCGCCCACTGCCAGACCAAACATCACGGCCATCCGCACAACTTCGCGGTTGAGCACCGGAAGCACTCCGGGAAGTCCCAGATCAATGGGACAGGCTTGGGTGTTAGGGGCGGCGCCATAGGACGTCGAGGAACCCGAGAAAATTTTGCTCCGGGTTGCGAGTTGCGCATGTATCTCGAGTCCAATGACGCTTTCGAACCCGGTGTCGTAGGCTGCGCTCATTGAAATCCCTCCGGCACTTGTGAATGCCAGTCAGTTATCTGCTGGTACTGGTGAGCACAACGCAACAATGGCGCTTCAGTGAAATAGTTTCCGATGAGCTGACACCCTACCGGCAAACCATCGGCGAA